>Ga0129324_10002400_pt1 | contig 11534 bp, 16 predicted proteins | sample CPBDNA_7_FD_96879 | JGI IMG/M metagenome (GOLD analysis project Ga0129324, IMG submission 96879) | Freshwater to marine salinity gradient microbial communities from Chesapeake Bay, USA - CPBay_Spr_15_0.2_DNA | ecosystem: Environmental > Aquatic > Marine > Coastal | place: USA: Chesapeake Bay... | reverse complement strand
ATAAATCTGGATCATCTTCTTTAATCTCGATTAACAACATATTTAAAATGCCTTCATCAAATGAACCTGAAATAGTTGGTGAATTTAAGGCAACATTTAATGCCTTTTCTTCAGATATAGATAGAGACACTTCTACAACTGGCACATATTCCATTTTTAATAATTCTGCAACTTTTAATCTTTGATGGCCGCCAATTAAGACATTATTTTTTTTCTTTATATTGACTATTAATGGATCAATGAAGCCGAATCTTTTAATTGATTCTTTTAATCCTGATAACTCTTGATCTGTTATATTTCTTGGATTATATTTTGAAGGATTAATAGAATCTGTTTTATAGTTAACTACTTGCATCGCGTTATTTTCCCGTTAAATTTAATTTTGAAATTGTTTTTAAATATTCCATTATTTATTTCCAGCTTTTGAAAGACCTGCTTAATAAACCCTAAAAAATTAAGCAGGTCTAAAATACTATATATAGAATGGTTCCTTCCCTGGAGTCCAGTTTAAAGTATCTCAATAATTTTTGAAACTTTATAGCTTAATCTTTACATTTCGGGCAATAAATCACCACCAACCGATTTAGCTAGCACATCTATTTCTAAGTATTTTAAAGAATTAAATAATAAAGGCGGTGTTAACCAGCATTTCCTATCATCATCCCAACTGCATCCAACATATTTCAATTGATTTTTAATTATGAAGGTATCGCCATAAATTCTATATCTGATTTTATTTATCATTTGACTAACTTTTGACGGATTTAAATGCTTCAATGAATCCCCCTTCTTTTTTTGATTCAAGATATAAAGCAATCATTTCTGAAACTATAAATATTTCATCTTTATTTTCGCATTTAACCTCAATATCAACATCATCATCATTTTTATTTTTTGTTATCTTTATTATTGCTGTCATTAATTACCCCTGCTTAAAAATATGCCAAACATTTTTACCATTAAAAATTGTATCTATATGCTTTAAATTTTTATGATTATCAAATTCCCAACCAGTAGCAGCTAGTAAAAAGGTTATTTCCTTTAACGTATTTTCATGCTTCACATCAAAAACAATCCAAACATGAATTTCACTATTTTGAAAATCAGCTTTTAATATTTCATGGCAAAATGGAACGCTTATTTTCGAATAAACAAAACCAACATCGGTTGCTAATGGATTTATAAAATCTAGTTTATATTTAAATATTTTATTCAAGGAAGCTTAACAGGGAAAAGAGATTCTATTTTTACAACTATTTCCGGGTTTATACCAATATCAGTTAGATATTTTAAAACCTTTTTATTACTATTATCATAAAACCTTATAGTATTTTCTAGTTTTACTTTAACTGCATCCCTGAATTTGGTATGTTCTTTTTCATAGAATGCAATTCTAGAATGCAAGTGAGTATTTTCTTTTAAGATCACACCCTCTCTGTCTGCTATTGAAATATTATGTTTTTTAATTTCATCTAAAGATTTAACTAATTTATCATAATCACTTTTATTATTATCAATGGTTTTCAAATTACTATGATTAACAAATTTTAATCTTTCAATTTCTTCTTTTTGATCTGCTATTAAATTTTTACATGTATAAAAATCTTTTTCTAATTCAACAATTGCTTTAAATAAAACTGGCCTATCTGTTTTGATTGGATCGCTTGCTAATTGGTTATGAATTGAATTCATTTTATGACCTTTTTTTAATGTGAAAGGGTAGGATTCGATGCCTACATCTTCAAGCTTAAATAATCATGCGAATTATTAGGTGATATTTTCTGTTAAACTACCTTTCAATTTTAATATATGTTTTATTGAACATTAACGCCAATTGCAGCAAGGATTTTTTTTTTGGTCTTTTCTCTAGGTTCAACATCACCTTTGTAAATTCTTCTTAGATTAACATCAGAAATTTCTGCCCGATCGGCAATTCTATAAATACTTTCATCTTTATTATCATCAATAAATTTTGCAATATATTTTCTTAATGAATTACTGGATACAGTATCAACAAAGACTGGCCTATTCATTTTAAAATTCCTTTTTAAAGATTGATAAAATGTTACGCCAAAAGAATAAAATTATCAAGAATATTTAAAAAGAACTTTTTAGCTTCCGGCCTCTTTGATACAACCAATTTTCATCATCTATTCTATCAATTTCATTTAAAATATAGTGCAAATCTTTTGATGACATTTCTATTAAATTATCTTTATGGCCTTCTAAGGTGTAGCCGCTTTCATTGTTAGGAAGTTTAACGACATTAATGAAACGATCCCTATAAGTAATTCTATTTTGAATATCTTTTTCAGTTTTCATTTTTTTCATTTTTAACATTCCTGGTTAAAGTTAAAGTTTCTATATTTTAATTATATAATAAATTTAACATGATGCAACAATGCTTAATTATTGTATTTGATAAAACACCTTTTATCAGACACTTATATAAAATAAAGAATTGACCTGGATTCAAAAACTCAATAAAATTTAGTTACTCCTGCTTAACGAATCATATTCTTTCACTCTCTTAAGGGGCCCTAATTTTCGCCAATCTTAGGGTCTTTTTTCATATTTATTTAAGTACTCAATACACGAATCTAGTGCCGTGTTGTATTTTAACAAGTAGCTAATCTCATTTGGGAATTTACAGTCTGGAAAATTATCCCATTTGCTTCTGTCTAATATAGAGAAAAAACTCATGATTAATGAATCAGCAGCTTTAATCCGTTGGTTCTGTTTCCTCATTATAATTTCAGTTATATCAACAGTTTCATTTGTCACCATTACTCCAAAAAAAAGACCGGTACTCAAAAGTACTGGCCTAATGTTCCAACCCAACAATACTAGTCTTTAGGGCCTTTTTTTTATTTATCTTTAATTTCATTTTTAAGTTTTTTAATCTCTTTTTTTTGCTGCTGATAAATTTGGAAAAGTTCTCTAATGGCAAAGGTTAAAGATTTGGTATTGGTTATTTCGTATAATTTATTGACTTGATTTTGCGATATACAGATTCCTATTGTATTTTTCCGATCCATTGAATTAATCATTTTAAAGCCCCTTTATGTATATATATAATATATATATATATATTATATATATTTGTTATATAGAAAAATTACCTATTTCAATCTATTTTTATAACTCATGGCATCGATTTGTTACCTTTTTATGGTTTGTTACCTCTTTTGTTACCTCAAATATGAACATGTATTCATAATCATGTAGGGGGAATCAAGATAACAAACGATTGTTACCTCTTTTTGAACACATAGACGCCTATATAGTTATTATTTTTTTTATTTCTTTTTATTTCTTTTTATTTTTTTTTATTTTCTATAGTGTCTCTATATATAAAAATATAAGTAACAATATTTATATTATTTATTAGGGGTCGATTACCATTGGTTATAGGTGTTACCTTTTGTGTTACTTTTCTGTTACATTTGTTACCAAAAATCAAAAAAAGGTAACAAATAAAAAGGCCGCAAAAATGCGGCCCGTTTGGATTATCTTTCAATATCTTGGATTATATTTTTATTTAAATCTTAATTAAGAAACCTTTTTTAAGGGCCCCGCTAACTCTTATTGAAGTAATTTTTAAAAATCCTAAATGTCTTTTTAAAATCTTTGAATAATTATAATACATGGTGTTATTGAGAACGCTTAATAATTGGTGATTTTTCATTGGAATGAATAAATGATTATCTTTTAAAAAGAATCTCATTTCAAAGAATGCTAAATCATCATGATTAAATTCAACATGCGGCTTCTCTCTAATCCTTTGAATCAATTGGGCAACTGTAATTCCTGATCTATTGGCCAATTGCATTATGGTATCCAAACAACTTTTAGATTCATCATCATCATCATCATCAGGATTATTCATTGATAAGCCTTCTTTTACCGCTGTAATCAATTCCCTGATTAAAGTAATGTTATCCATGGTTAAAATTTCAGTTGATGTTAGGGCAAAAGCTGAAGCCAATGCAGTTGAATATTGATCGGCCTCTCTTGGATCGGTGCAAACATCACCATCAACTAAAACTTTTTTAATCATTATTATATTTTGACGCATAACAGGAATCAATTTAATCATTCTGGAAAATAATCTAGGTGCATAATCTTCAATTTCTTTAAAGGCCGCTTGGATATTATCCCACTTAGTAGAATCATTTGAAATATTTGGTAGCATTTCTATTTCAAAAAAGCGTGATACATCGGCCGCAGTTGGTAGATATGGTTGAATTGAAGATAAACAAAAAATTCCATTAGGCGTTGAAACCGTTGCTTTACCGCCAGGCGTACCCCTTAAGCTTTTGGTATTCATTCTGCTTGAACATTGCCGAACTATTTCAATGATTGCATCCATTTTATTTCTTGAATGCGGTGAATTAGGTTCGGCTTCATCTATAATAATTGGTACTGCATTAGTATCTGTATATTGTTTAACACCGGCCGCTGTTACATCTTGAAAAACAGTTGTATTAAAAACTAATTTTGCTAAAAATTTTGTAATGGCCGTTTTGCCGGAACCTTTAGGGCCCGTTATCCAGGTTTGGAATCTCCAATCAATAACATTAAAAATTTGAGCTAATGCAGTAAACCCGGCCAATACAACATAATGGCCTTGATTGGCATAATTTAATAATTTAAAGGCATCAATTATTTTTTGACCTTCAGCATTAGTTAAAGGATTTTCTAAATCTATTTTTAGTGGACTATGAGATAGGTAAAAATATTTTGATTTAGGTTCCTTGATTTGGCCGTTAACTAATCTTTTATCTCCAAGATTAACTACAACATCTTTACCTTCAAACCAGCACCCAATACCCCGAACCAATTCATCGTCAAAAATACCTATGGCCCTTTGTTCCTCAAAAATTTTTTCATTACAATGCATTATGTCTAAAACTAAATCACCTTCTTTGGTTTTTTTATAACCAAATCTTTCACCCCAATAGGTAGATGAAGCCATTGATAATAAAAAATTCATGGTATGATTATTGGTTGAAGCTTTATAAATTTTTAATGATTGAGTATCGAAATAAATATATTTTTCAGTCTGCATTGACTGGCCTAAAAAAACAATTTCTATAAAATCTGAAGGTGAAAATCTTAATTGTTCTAATACAGTTTCAGGCCCTTCCACTTGTAGCAAATCATTAAAATCTGTATTATCTTCATTCCTGGTTTCAAATTTGGGGATCTTAATAAGTGTATTAGAAAAGCGGTCTTTACAATATTCTGCTTTTTCAATTCCAACATTTTTAGCCTTTTCCTTTATGTCTTTATCAGCAGCAATAATGATTTTACATTTATGATTAATTGATCTTAGGGTTAATATTGCATTATACATATTATTGGCATCCCAACAAACTATAGTCGGGATTCCGGTAATTTCAAAAATAGTTGCAGCAGTTGCAAAACCTTCGGCCACATAAATAAATTCAGCATTTTTAATATCGCCAAAAACTGAAATTGAACCTTTTTTATTGATGCCTGGTGAATATCGTTTTATCCATTGATCATTTTTTTTAAATATTATTTGAACACCGACAAAACCATCAATGTTATAAGCTGGAATTAATAAAGTACCAGCATCATTAATTTTGGCGTTATGATTTGATTGAATCTTTTTTTCTTCTAAATATTTGTGAGGTTTAATTACTTTATTGGCGGCCTTAAAGATTGGGCCCCATTTCTTTTTACATTCATCATTTTTTATTTTTTTTTCTGCTGTTTCCTTTTCTTTAACTATTTCCCAATTTTCATTTACTTTTTTAATAAATGATTTTGTTTGGCCTTCTCTTTTAAAGCTTTCATAAGTTCTTATTAAACCTGATCGCCAATCACCATATTTAATAAAGAAATAATCTTTTCCTTTATAGTTCCATTCCCTACCAATGGCCCAAAATGGAAGCTTGCCTTTTGAATCTTTGAATCTATGAATATTACCGTCAAGGGGAAAAGGTTTTATTGTTGTATCAAGTATTCTAGAAATTTCATGAAAGGCTTCAATCATTAAACATTCCTGGTTAACTAGGGGGGGGGGATTATTTTTATTTTATTTTTATCATAAGGCAATCATTTTTTGATTATTTTTTGATCATGAATTATTCTAAAAATTATTAGGCCGGCCAATGAAACAATGGGATAACGTAAAGGCATATTTAAAAATGCTACCACGCCAAAAGTAAAGGTTGACGAAAAGAAAATAGGGAATTTTCTTGAAGCTATTAATGTTTTTATAAAAACTATTTGGGATAATATGAAACCGATTAATCCTAGTTCCATTAGAATTTGAAGCCAATCATTATGAGCAGTCGGCAATATACCGGCTATTTTTAAATTATATAATTTTTGTATATATGGGCCGAATCCGTAAAAGCTTCCTAACCCTGTACCTAATAATTGATTATCGCTTTTTAACCACCAGGCAAAATATAAAAGCCAATGTTTTATTCTGAAGGAATCGGAAAATAATTCATTTTGTATTCCTTTGGTTGAACCGGTGTAAAAATAAGCTGCTGTTATAAAAATTGAAATAGGGATTAAAGAATATGCGAATCTTTTTTTGTTAGTCATAAGCAGGTAAATCATAACCGATAGGCATGAACCAAAAATTCCAACTGATGAACCGGTTAAAAAAACGGCAATGATAGGAAGGGATTTAAAAAATAGATTCCAATTATTATTATCTTTAACTGAAAAAAGCATTAAAGGCATCATGATTGCTAAAAAGGCTCCTTCAGTTGAGGTGTTTAATCCTAATCCCCATGGTTGAAGATTAAGGCAAAATCTAATTATAACCATTAAAGAACTAGCAAGCGTTAATAATCCTAATGTTTTCCATGCTTTTAAAAACCATTTCTTTGATAATGAAAAAACAAAGATAACCTGTATTATGAAATAAGAAAAAGAATTGCCTGATATAATTCTTAAATTAGAACTTGAAACAAAACCCATTTTGCTAAAAGGTTCAAACATTGAAAAATATAATCCAGAAATGCAGCAATAAATAAATAAAACTTTTGATGATAATGGTAAATTCTTAAACATGTCAGAAAAAGATATTATTACAATTAATAAAAATGATATAATTGAAAGTTGAATTATGTAATGCATATTTTTTATCCGGGGTTTATTATGGAGAATGCAGCATTAATTGAAAATTTAATCTTATGGTTTATTTGTGTAACATTTGTTGTTACTCTAATTTTTTATTGGAAACTTTAATTAAATACGCTTCAATTTCATCACCAACATTATTATCATTCCTTGAAACAAAATAAGGAATATGGTTTTTTTTGCAAATAAATTCCCAAGCTTTTTGACTTGCCGATAATTTACCAGAAAAGGTTTTACTCTCTATTTCAATATGAATTGGTATTATAATACCATTTATTTCAGTTGGGAAAATTGCATATTGATCTGACATTCCAGGTTTATTAATTGATATTAAGAATTTATTTTTAGTCGCAAATAACCATTGGCGCAACTCTTCAAAGGAATTTATTTTTCTTAATGAATCAAATATTCTTTGATTATAAAACTTGCCAACATGCCTTGAATAAAACCTGGCATTAGGAAATCTTTTTTGAAGTTTTAAAGTAGTAGTATTTAAATGATTTTGATGCTGTAAATAATTATTCATTTGATTCACCATTTTTACTTAATAAATAACCTGCTATAAAACCGGCAATCCAGCCGTTTTTAAAACCTCTAAGATTTTTATATCTCCAATTTATTTTATACCATTGATTTAATGCAAGTTTATGATTCATAAAAACCTTATAGATTTATTGATTCTGGTATCAACATATAACAAAAAAGACTCCATAAAAGATATATAAGACATTCTAAAAAAGAAGGATTCTTTTTATTATCATCCATTTTAAAATATATTTACAATTACATGTAAATCTTTCCTGGATGATATTATTCTTTTTCTAACCATTGCAGCATGAAGTAAAGCATCATTTTTTGTTATGGTTTTTGAATAACCACCACCAGCTTCAATCATTTGACGGTTATTAATTGCCATTGCAACATGAGTTATTTTATCACCACCAAAAAATAAAATAGTACCTTTTTTTATAAAGGATTCTTTTTCAATGTATTGTACATGATATTTATTTCTTAATAGTTCAAATAATTGGGCCGCTGTTTGATCGCCATAAGGATCAAAACCTTCAGAGGAAAGAACTTCCTGGATAAATCCCGAACAATCAAATTGACCACCACCATCTTTTCCCCAGCCATAGGGAGTACCTATAAAACTTTCTGCATACTTAATCATTGAATCTATTTGTTGCATTTTTTCCGATCCTTTAATAATAAATCTTTACAATTTTCAATGGCTTCATCCATTGAATTTTTAGATTCACCAGTATACATTTTAGTAATATCATTTGGATTTAAAGAGGCCATGAATTTACCATTGTAAATAGTTAATGATACATCCCACTTTTTTTTAATCGCATATTCAAATAAATTATTTGCTCTATCTGATAAAATCATTTTTTACCGCCTTGTAAAAAAATTATTTCTTTATAAACGATATACAAAAATCCTTTTTTTTAACATCAGTTTTTAAAAATCTACAATATCCTAAATCATATGATCTGATTTTAGATTTATCACCTAGAAACCTAGATTCATATTTTTCAATATGCGTAAATGAAAACCTTTTACATTTTTGGCATTCTTCTTTAGATGCCATTTTTTTTGCTGATGATTCAAACCATTTTGGTAAATTTAATTCTTCAGTATAATTAAATATTACATTACCAAATTTTGAATGAAGCTTATAATATTTGGCAACTTTTTTATTACCATGCTTTTTTTCTTGATTTATTAAAGTATTTAGATAATTCAATAGCTTGTCAATTTCTTTTTCTTCTTTTACTTCAACTAGTTCACCAGCTTCATGTTTAATTTCTTTTTCTATAGGTGCAAAAATATAATCGCATCCCCAGCATTTTGATAAATTGAATTCAACTGTTAAACCGCATTCTGGGCAATCTTTAACCTTTACAATATCTTTTCTATCTTCTTTTCTTTTTTTATCAAAAGCTAATTCAGTTAAACATGGAGTTCGTAAATCATCATAAGGGAATCCATGCCTTGAAGTATTGTTGGCATGGTCTAAAATAATTGCTTCCTTCTTTCCTGGTGAAGATCTAATTACCCTTCCCCATTGTTGCAATGCTAAATTTTCGGATAAAGTTGGCCTTAATCCAATTTCAACTTCAACCATCGGGCAATCCCAACCAGTTGAAAAAATATTAACATTAAAGATTCCTTTTATTTTACCATCGATTAAATCTTGTTTTGCTTTTAATCGATCTTCTTTACTGCTAGATTGATCAATATGAACCGATTGAATGCCAGAATCATTAAAAGCTTTTGCCATAATTTTAGAATGCTTTATGTTAACGCAAAAACCTATGAAGGGTTTACCATTACCAAATTTTTGATAGGCCTCTACTGCATCGCCAATAATCTTAAGATTGTTAACCAATTCAAAAAGTTCTGATATAGCAAAATCACCGGCCTGCTTTTTAATTCCTGTTGTATCTATTATTGAAGGCCTATAAATTCTAACAGGTACTAAATAACCTTGATCCCTTAATTCACTCGGATTTATCGGTTTAATAATATCTTTCCAAAAAAGTAATGGTTTGTTACCTGTTGCAAATGGAGTAGCTGTAAAACCAATATAGATAGGTTTATCATCTAGGAATTCAAACAAGCTGGCATAAGTTGGGGAAGTTGAATCATGGCATTCATCAATAAGAACTAAATCAAATTTTTTAAGATGCGCATATTCAGGTTTTTTAATTCTATTTCTAATGGTATCGATTGAACAAATTTGAATCGGATTATCTTTTTCATATCCTTTTTCTGATGCCATAATCATAGAAGTTTTTATTCCTCTATGATTATAAAAATTTTCTTTGGTTTGATAAACAATGTCTTTTCTTCTCATTACAACTAGAACTTTTTTATTTCTTTTTAAAGCATCCAGGCAATAATCTGGCATTGATAAACCTTTACCAGAATTATGAACAACCATTCCATTTGCTACATAATTATTATAAGGTGCTTTACAAGACATATCATAAGTATCTTTTAATCCTATTTTTTCTATTTTAACTATTTTTGAATATTCTAAAACACCTTGTTTCTTATTTTTTTTATTTTTTCCAATTGCCTTGATTTGATCTACTGCAATAAGTTCATTTTTAATTAATTTTTTAAGTGCTTTATATCCATTTGAAGTTAAGAATTTATGATCAATTGTGGCATTTATGGTTTTTCCATTTTCCAGTGTTAATTTATGTACTATTTTTTTCCCACAATAGACAATGTTAAGAACTTCATTTAATCCAACTGTTCCATTTTTATCTGACCTTGTATAAGTTGTAATATCTTTACGCCAATTATAAAGCACATTAGACCTTAGTCCATTGAATGCAAGGTAGGATTTTTCCAAGGTTCTTTTTATCCCTTCACCACCTCTATTAAAATGTATTATGGTATCACCTGTTAAGCATCCCATATGCATCCAATTGATGATCTTTTTTTCACCTTCCTTTATTTTTTTGTAGGTTAATCTTTTTAGTTTTTTTTGATAGTCCCTTAATTTTAAGAGATTCATTTATTCGGTTAACCAATTTAAGTAATGTTCAAGTTCTTTTTTTGATTCATTATCTAAAGCAATTTTAAAGCATTTATCAATTGACATTTGAATCCAAATTTCATCATCATTAAAGGTTAAATATTCAATTTTTTTAAAAGGTAAAAGTATCCCTTCCTTTAAAAAACCTTCTTTAAAAAATGCCTTAATTTGTTTTGCTGGCTTTTTCTTCTTTGTTACTTTTTTCTTTTTTGCCATTACATCAACTCCATTTGTTTTTTCTTTTCAGCTTCAATATTAGTGAAAAATTTATAGGCTTCAAAAGAGGCCTTAACATCGGATAAAGCTTCATGGTGATCTAGTTTAACCTCTAAATAATCTGCAACGGTGTTTAATTTACTGTTTGGTAATTTAGTTGTTCTTTTATTTCTATCGGCTAGCGTAACAGTTGACTGAAAATAATTATCTTCAAATACTCTATAAAGTGAATTTAACAATTTAACTTTTCTAAATGTTGATCTTAAAAACCACCAATCAAATTGACCTTTGGCGTGGTAAACCATTTTCAATGGTAAATCATTTTCATCTTTAAAAGGTTTTATAAAATGAAGAAATTTAATTCCCATTTTTCTAGGATCTTGAAAAGTATTGGCTTCAGCTTCAGAAATTCCATGAACCGCTTCAGCACCTTTTTCCCACCCATTAGGTGTAATTGGTTTGCAAAATTGGTTAAAAGTAGCTAGTACTTCATGGGATTCTAAATCGAATACCTGGCCAGCCAATTGAATTATATCGTTATCAATTGGACTAAAGCCGGTAGTTTCAACATCGAAAACAAAACCATATGGATTTTTTTTAGCTTTATTCATCAGCTTCTACCTTAATAGTT
>Ga0129324_10002393_pt1 | contig 11562 bp, 11 predicted proteins | sample CPBDNA_7_FD_96879 | JGI IMG/M metagenome (GOLD analysis project Ga0129324, IMG submission 96879) | Freshwater to marine salinity gradient microbial communities from Chesapeake Bay, USA - CPBay_Spr_15_0.2_DNA | ecosystem: Environmental > Aquatic > Marine > Coastal | place: USA: Chesapeake Bay... | reverse complement strand
TTTTCATCTACCTTTTCATCTACCTTTTCATCTACCTTTTCATCTACCTTTTCATCCGCATGTTCAGATTCGATTACATCACCATATTCATTTTCCTCTGCGAGTATCGATCTAATGTCTATACCGCATTTTTGCACACAAATATACTCGTGGGGATGGATGCTATACACATTTACATTACTATCTATGATTTGAATGGAATATTTACCGTCGAATATAAAATGTTGTTCTTGGTATTCCAAGCAACGTCGAATAAATATAGGAGACAAAATTTGGTTTCCTACGCACCACATACCAACGGGTAATGTAATTGCGACGGGTTCTTCCATACTTGGATGGCTATATGAAATCGACATGGGTTGAAAATCAGATTTTTCCCATTCATCTTCTTCTGTGATATGATTCGTAGCATTTGTATTACACGATCTCACAAAATAACGTTCGTTCCGTTTCATAATGACTACGCCATTTGTACAATCCGATGTAGCAGATATGGATTGCATCGCAGCATTGTATGCATCAAATAGATTGCCCCCCTCTTGTACATTTTGACTATGCTCAAAATAATGATTGGGCGTCTTGTTTTCAGAGATGAGTTTGCACGATTGGACCCATTGAACGGAGATGGGTTCTGTTTTTGCACGAGAAGTCCAACGATTTGATTGTTCTTTTAACCAGGTAATATTATCTACACAGTATTTCACGTATTCAAATTCGTCATATGTCCATTGGCCAAACTTTTCCAATCGTATCATACCTCGACTATGTAACCAGAGTAAATCAATGGCCAACCTTTGCATTCGTTCGCTATTAACCATATCAACAATGGCGCCACCAAACCACCAAACAACCGAAATGGCTACACCAACGATGCTTACTACGTCACCCGCAATTTGGGAATATCCTGCGCAAATAAAATCAGTCTTTGTCTCGGTCTCGTCCATAATCTACTCGAATAATACATACATTGGCCATTCATTTAAACCATTTACGTAAATCATATATGTATATAATCTGACTATAATATAGATATGAAGACGGAAAAGCGTGGATTGTTCCTATTTCGACGCGATTTGCGAATCATAGACAATATAGCGCTGTTACGTGCGTGCAAAGAATGTGCAAAAATATATACTGCCTTTATTTTTACACCAGAACAAGTATCTACATCCAACCCATTTAAATCCAAAAATGCGGTCCAATTTATGATAGAAAGTTTGAAAGACCTGACGAAAGAGATAAAGGAGCATGGTGGAGAATTGATCGTGTTATATGGTGATCCGGCGAAAATGACGAGTGATTTGGTCCGACGTTTGAAAATAGATGCGGTATATTTCAATCGCGATTATACACCCTATGCAGTCAAGCGCGACGGCGAGATTATGCGCTTGTGTGAAAAAATGGATATCGATTGCACTACTGAGAATGATTATTATTTGCAGGATCCAGGCACCATATTAAATGGCTCGGGTGACTTTTATCGAAAATTCACTCCGTTTTACGAAAAAGTCGCATTAATGGATGTACCTACCTTATCAAAATCCGACCCCAGTGGATTGGCTACTTTTACTGGAACGCTGGATCACAAAATTACATTGGGAACTGCCTTTGATAAATTTGTTGGGACTGAAAATGAGAAAATCGCAGTTCGAGGAGGTAGAGAAGAAGGTTTAGTCAAGTTGCGCAGTTCAACGACTGATTTGAAAGATTATGCAGAAACGCGCGATACTATGAGTATAAATACATCTTATTTATCGGCTTACATTAAATTCGGATGTGTTTCCATACGCGAGGTTTATTATTCCTTCAAATATCGATACAGCCTACACCACGAATTCATACGACAATTGATCTGGCGTGATTTCTATGCACACAACTTGTTTGGCTATCCGCAAACGTTGGGACATATGTTTTCAAACAATGTCGAAGATATAAAATGGAAAACAAATAAGGGACATTTAGACGCATGGAAAATGGGTAATACGGGGTTTCCTTTGGTCGATGCCGGTATGCGACAATTGAACGAAACCGGATATATGCATAACCGGGCGCGCATGATGGTCGCGACATTTTTGACGAAAATTTTGATGATAGATTGGCGTGAAGGGGAGCGTTATTTTGCACAACAATTGACGGATTATGATGTTGCGTCCAATTCGGGGAACTGGCAGGCCATTGTTGGTGGTGGTTACTATGCGATGCCTTGGTTTCGTATTATGAGTCCATGGGTTCAGTCCAAGGAATATGATAGAGATGCGGTATATATAAAAACGTGGGTTCCTGCATTGGAAGCAGTTGTTCCAAGAGACATTCATAAGTGGTATAAAACGTGCAAATTGTCTGAATATGCCGACGTTGATTATAATGACCCGATTGTAGATTATAAAAAGCAAAAGGAACTTTTTATGCGATTATACAAGGAAGCATATGGTTGAGTATTCCGGCATGCAGAAAAATATAGGGTTATTATAATTAGCCTCTTTGTTATGAAAAAACTACCCACCGAATATGAAAATCCGGTCGATAATGGGATTTATCTCGGTGTCGAATGGGTGGCACCGGCTTTTTATACACTTGGATTCACGCCCAATATGGTGACTACCATTGCAAATGTGTTCAATATTGCCTGTATTTACTCTATTTTTAATAAGCATTATGTGTGGGGTGCGGTATTCTATTTCGTCGGGTATTTCTTCGATTGTTTAGATGGATATTTAGCACGCCGTTATGATATGGTTACGCCATATGGTGATTGGTATGATCATATTAGCGATACATTAAAATTCATAGGCGTTTGCTTTGCATTATACAAGATGAATCGATTCCAGTTTTTATTGAGCACCCCATTGATTTTGATTACTTTGTTATGCACATGTGTATTTTTCTCCCTTCAAGAGAAATTGTATGATAATTCGGGTCAATCTGCGAGTTTAGAAATATTGAGCAAGTTATGTTTTGCTAAGACCAGCGACGAAGCCAAGGAACATATGAAATATATTCGCTATTTAGGATGTGGTACATTTACCATCATTATGATGTTGATTATTGGATTTTATGGAGTGAATATACATCAGTAATATTATAGCGCGTAAGTCTATCATCGAATACATTGTCTTCTTATAACAAAGGAGAATGTCGAATGAAAATCTGGATATGTTGGATCTTGAAATAGACAATTATAGTGTTCGTGATTTAGAAACGTTTTTCCAATTTACGGGGAAAACCAAATATAGTTTGAGTGATATTGAAACGCGTGAATACAAAATACGGGAACAATTGTTGTCCAGCGGGCAAGTCAATATGCGATATAAACGTGATTTGATCGAGTTTTTGAAAATAGCCAAGGAGCGTTTAGTGCAAGCGAAATGCGAACCACTCACGGTTCCTACGACCATGCCGGATAATGTAAAATTGGATCCCTATGATGTGCCGCGTTCCGCGAAGCCTCCTCCCAGGACGGATATGTTGATTGACCACCCGAATGCACAGTATGTTTATACTGCGCCGAGCGAGTTTTTTCGAGGTGATTTAAACCCCTTGAATACGCGCGTCTTGACCAAATGTTTGAATATTGATACACGCTTTCGCGAAAACCCCCATTTGACCCAAAGTTCGGATTTCATGATACAGTTGCCCCTGAAACTATACAAGGTAGTATCTATGGAACTGTCGTCCATCGAATTTTCGACCGAGTTTTACACCATTATGACTGAATATGGGAACAATTTTTTGTATATGAAATTGAATCACACTGAACTCGGTATAATGGAACGAGTATTTACGATTGGGGACGGCGTATATTCTAAAATAGATTTGATTGATACATTGAATGCGAAATTGCAGTCGGGACCAGATTCGGATGTGTTTTCTTATATGGAATTCGTATTGGACATGAATGAGCAAGGAAGTGGGACTTCCAAAGTCGTTTTGCGTCCATTTGGTTTACATGCGGATACAATACAAGGGGTGGAGCTCGATTTTACAATTGATGATCAAAAATGCAAAGATAACAAAGACTATATGTCCAAGATTGGATGGAATCTGGGATTTACCAAAAAAAGCTATCAGGGGGGGACAACTTATCACGGAGAAGCACCTATGAATGTGAATACATTGCCGTTTGTCTATTTAGGCATTGAAGACTTCAACAATAGTTCGAATTATTTCATTAGTGTGTTTCAAAAATCGATTATGAGCCAAGACGTTTTGGCTCGTATATCCACACAAACCGCCGTCTTGGACCGATCGCGTTTGCAAACATCGGAATGGACCATTACAACGGAACCGCGCAAATATTTCGGTCCGGTAGATATTCAACGTATGCGTATCCGGCTCTATGATGAATTTGGTCGCGTGGTTCAAATGAACAATACCGATTATTCGTTTTGTTTGACCATAAAACAGTTGTATGATTTGTAATGACAGATTCCACCATATTATTTTGGTATTTTACATTTTCACATAAAACACTATAATATGCATTACAGTGTTTTATTCAATCGGTTTCAGCCATACTCCTATTTTACTCATCCTGCAAAAGTATGCATGACGTATTTCCAACATTTTTGGTTTTCCATGTCTTTGTGCAAAAAGTTCGCCGTTGGTAGTGTAAAAGCCTTTATTCATGCAGTCCATCCAGACTGGTATATCACATCTTCGAGCGATTTGCTCGAAGATGTAAAGGCGGACATGAAAACGGTGGGTTGCTCTCCACAAATAGAGTGATAGTCGTATTTTACACATTTCCCTATGTTGGGAACTGTGTAAAATTGTATAATTTTGTCGTTAGTAACCTATTATTTATTGGTTATTAGTAACCTATTATTTATTGAAATAAGTACATAGTGAAACGGTTTAGCTTATACATTCCAATTCACAACCAGAATCGATTCCATAAATTGTATCATCCATTGACCAACCATTTTGTTCTAATATATCGGTATTCGTGTCGTCACAATCACTTGTGTAAGATTCTTCATCATCGGGGTCTAAATACAGAAGGCGGTGTATTTCTTTCAATTCTTCTGGTGTAAAACTATCTTTATTACAGATTTCATCACAACAATCGCAGCCATCATCTAAGCTTTCAACCGAAACACCCGAATAATCATTCAATATAATACTCTTCTTTTTCAATATTTCTTCTTTTTCCTTGTCTGTTAATTCGATTTCAAATGTGCCCCAATAAAAGTAATTTGTTACTTCAAAACGAACACGTTTCCCATTAGATAATACGTTATTCCATTGCTCTGTTTGATATGTCGATTTTTTATAATCAGCGGTTAAATGATATATTTTCGTCTTTTCGTCTTCGCTCATATTTGCATAATATAAACAAACATGTTTATATTATTTGTATATATATGATCCCTTGTCTAAATATCCAATGAAATTATATTCTTGTCGGAACGTTGCTTTCGACGGTTCGTCTGCTTGGGCAATTGACTATTTTGCGCATCTTTCATGGAAGAAACACTGACCATGGAATCATTTTCATCACCTCCGGTGGGATGATGCATATTTACCTCACGTGTTTTTAATCCAGATAAAAGACCTTCTAAATCCACAGATTGAGGTCCCTTCATTTCAGTACGCGCAGGGGCAGCAGCATTACTTCTTGGAACAGCATTGCTTCTGGGAGCTACATTTTGATATTGATTGCTCATATCAACCCCGGACTCATTCAAAGTGGCTCCCCGTCCCATGGAAATATCGGGACGATTACCCGGGTGCGTTGTATATTGCATACCGGGACGCGGTGCCTGACCTTGGTATTTTGTTTCCACGGGTTGCGGAGGAACACCGAAAGACGTATTCACCTGTTCCTCTGGATGCAATACGCTATTCACAAACTCAAACCCTGGACTGGTCTGCTTCATCGTATCGGCAGTCGCATTGGAGAACATTCTCATCAATTCAGGACTTTGACGAATGACGTCATTGAATCCCGGTGTCGCGGTAGAAAGAGCCTTGTTGGTAATATTCAAGACCGCACCACTGAAACCCAACCGTAGTAAGAGAGACACCTCGGGAGACATTTTTCCACCCTTGTATTTCTCGTGTAATTCGGCGAAAATCTCTTCGTAACTCTCAATATCCTCGTTAATTTGCTCCCCCCAACCATCCAAATTGAGACCAAATGGGTCAAACGCCGAATTCGCATACTCCAGAGAATTGACCAATGTAGTAAACCACCATCCTTGTAATTTCACACTATCCTTTTTACGCTTGTCCTCCATCACGGTTTCATATTCGTCTTCCACTTCATCGTAATCGGAATCCAGATTGAAATGAGAGGTATGTTTTACATGACCCCTTTCATACCACTCCTCCAACTTCTTGATCATAGCGCGCTTCTTTCTGCGCTTCTCACGTTCATTCATTCGTGGTGCGGCCACGGGTACGTCATTCACTTTACCAAAACCATCCCATGTTTTAGTTGTGCGATGAACATCATCCGCGGTTGCAGACCCTAATTTGGAACCACTTTCATCTACATGGCTCGGAGTCGCATTTGAATTTTTACTACCAAAACTAAAAAAGTCGGCGAAACCTCCTACTGTTTTGGTAGTGGGGTCAGGAGTATTGGATGTTTTTGCGTTTTCCGATAGTCCGTTTAATTCCGTTTCCAATTGGTCTAAATCTTCTAAATCAACCTTGGTCGAAGATGAACTGGATATTTTTCTATCATTCATCAGTAATTCAATCCCCGGACCAAAATTCACGCCGGATCTGGGTGGTGGTATATCTGCATCATCAATCTTGAAAGAAACCGGCTCAAGATCGCTTAAACCAATATCAATGACTTCCATTGTCTTATTTTATCTATACAAGATTTATATTTAAGTTCTCCGCATAAGTAATTAGTTTTGCCTGTTTTAAATACCAAATTCCTTGCAAAAATGCATCCGCTAAATCGTCCTTCTTAGACGTGTTTAATGCATCTTCCCATGCACCTAACATAGGATTTTCTTCTAAAAAACGTTTGCTAAAGGTAATCGCGTCCTGTTTGTGCTGTTTGTATGTATTTTTTGACCCCGATAAAAGCGGATTTGCACTATCTTGGACATCATTGTTATGAATGTTGGATGGAACCAAGTGTTTTAGTTTATTCGATGAGGATATGAATTCGATATATGGCTGATCTTCAGACATGATGTAATATTGGGCCAACATTCCTTGAATTGTTTTCATACGTGTCGCAATCGTTGATATTTGATTCTCGATAATCACATGTGTTAAATCTTGGACATTTCGTTCATCCAATTTGATGCGCATATTTCGGCCAATGGTAATCAAATCGGTTTCTCCCGCGGTTCTCAATTTCTTGGACAATATGGGCTCGAAGCATATGGATTCAAAATGGGTCTGTAGAATGGCTAAACAATCCTTCTTGGTTCGCGGTGCATCATCTACAAAGGCTCCATGACTTTGTCCTAAACCAACCAGTTCATCGCGACACATTTTCTTCATCGAAGACATTTGTACTGTTTTTTTGGGAATAGTCCAAGATTGCGATTTCTTCGCATGTAATTCACAGAAATAGTCGCCGTTTTTCATATATTTGGCCTTTTTTCCACACATCCCTGCTTCCGCGTCCTTTTTCTTTTTCTGCAAAGCACACTTACAATGAAAAATGGGAGCATTATCCTCTTCCATTAAATTCAATACTCCCCAATCTTGGACAATCAATGTTTGGTTTTCCAAATGAAAGAGACAAAACGCCATATTTTTGATACCGACATCAAAACTAATGAGTTTCATGACTTCGATGTATGATTACTACTAACAGTAGCCATCTATTTATATGATTCTGTTTGAAAAAGAGTAATCTTGGACATTATCTATAAATAAAGTATAATGAAGTGTCCTTGCACAATAAGTTGTTCGATTGCATTGGTATTCATAGTGTCCAAGATTTACATGTTGAATGCGATGCGAAGTAGTCAAACCATTAAAACCTACCAGAAACAATTGCCCGAGCGATTACAGGGCGTGTATCAGAAAATCGTTTCGGAACGTGCGAATATATATTACACTGGATATGCTTTAGGTGTATTTTTGGCGTTTGGTATCATATTTTACAATACGAATATTCGCAAGGAACGCGTTTCCACTACATCCATGGTATGTACGGTTGTAGCAAGTGCGTTTATTGTGAATTATTTTTATTACATATTATCACCCAAGACAAATTGGATGTTGGACCATATAACAACGTCTGAACAAAACCAGGCGTGGTTAGAAATGTATCGTAATATGCAAGTATTTTATCACTCGGGATTAGTTCTTGGACTGATTGCATTGGGTATTTTCGCATTTGCCTTCCGATAAATGAATTTAATTTCGATTGATCGACATGCGAAACAATTCGTCTTGGGTAATCACAGGCGCTGTTTTGCGCGATTCCAATTGCTCTCTCGACAAATACAAATCCTTCAAATCACTGGTGGGTTGATTTTCCGCGCTGCGATTATCATCATACGATGCATATTGCATTGGGCTGCTTTGAACCGGAAGATTGGTACCGCGTTGATCGGGTAGGAAACGTTCAAAGTATCCTGTATCGTTGCACGCTTCGCGGAAATTGTCCCTGGCTATTTCTTGAGAATTATGGGTTAAATAGTTACGATACTGCCAATTGGTTTGAATACCGCTCTGCTTAATCAAATTCTCGTTTAGCACGGCTTCAGGTTGATGAGACGCGATGAGAGAACGACCATCCTGCATATTCGCAGGAAATTCGGGATACACATTGTTCGTAGCATAACCTAATTTAGACTTAGGGATGGTTTCGCGTACTACTGGAAATGCGCATTCGGTTGTTTCGGGTTGTGGATACGAGAACATTATATATTTCATATACATAATGTTTTGCTACATTTGGACATTTTATGCAGTATGTTGCGCCATAAGTTCGAGTAATTTCGCCTTTTTTAGTTTGGATGCATCTTCTAAAATACCCTTTTCAACGACTAAAGCTTTTAAAGCAGAAAGGGACATTTTGTTGTAGTCAGTAGAACTACTATCCATAACCACTTCATCGGCAGATTGCTCAGTAATCACATCGCATTTAGTCGCATCGCCGTCAATTGCACAAATTTGAATGACTTCGACCTGAATTTCTTGCACAGATAACTCGTCATCATCTTCATTGTCGGAAACAATGATTTTCTCATCCTCCTCCTCCTCCTCCTCATCTTCATCCTCCTCATCCTCATCCTCATCTTCTTCTTCGTTGAGAGAGTGTTCAAATTCAGCAGCGATGCTTGAACTTGATAGTTGGTTAAAGCGCTGATCTAAAGGCATTGTGGGAGCACTAACTGGATAGGGTGTGGAAGGGCGAGTCATGAGAGACACAACGGTAGTTTTAATACCGGACATTTCTTGTGCAAGGTTATTCATAATTTCGAACATAGTATCGGCCTTTTGCTCGGTAGCCGCAAGGCGTTGTTTGAAATGATATACAAGAAGTAAAATCAAGACAAACGTAATTCCTAAACTAATGAAGAAAAAGGTTTCCATCATGTTGAAGACGCTCATATTACAATAATCAGATAAGAAAACGATGGATATTTAACGAATCGTATTCGTTACTATGTAAAAAATATGTGCGATTATTGTATATTCATTTCAAACCCTCATGGTAAATACGCAAAAAGGAGGTAAAATGAAAGGAGGCATTTTAAATTCATTGAATACATTGGATCAAAATAACACGGAAATGTCTGTCGCGAGTCAGGAAAGTGTTCAACCAGAGGAGGGGACAAGCGGTCTATTTTCAAATAAGAACGTCATCATCATGATATTATGCGGGCTTCTCATAATGTCCTTTTTAGGAATGAATCTGTTTTTATGGGTAGGAATAGTGGTTCAATTTATTGCACAAAAAGTCGGAATTTTGATTGCTACGATTCTTGGATGGATTGGATTTTACACGGGAGCGGCGATTAACACCAGCGCGGATGTGGTTGCCGATACAGCAAAAGCGGGTATTGATATTGCGGAAGGAACCGTTCATTCTGTTGGAAATCTATTGCAAGATCGAGATAATGTGGGTGGTCCATTGCCCGAACAATTACAATGGAATGCAGCTATATTTGAAGCACGTCCGATGGAAACGGAGAGCCCACAACAATATTCCTATTCCGACTATGATACATCCGATATTGTGGGCACCGTAGAAAGTGATTTATCGCAAGTGGGTTCTGGTATGGAAGCAGTTCTGAAAACGGCCGAAATTCCGATAAAAATCAACATCGACGAGAAACCGGCACCGACTTTAGACGAAACGATAAACACTGCGCCACCAAAAATAACAGAACCCGTACCCGAACCCGTACCCGAACCATCCAAGTCATGGTGTTTGGTGGGTGAATTGGATGGGCGTCGCAGTTGCACACAAGTTGATCGACCCGATATGTGCATGTCGGGACAAATATATAATAGTCAATCGGATTGCCTGGATATTCATCCAAAATCCAGTCCCTTATATAAAGATAAGGTGCCTTCGACCAAATATATGAGGACAGCGGATGTGGTAAGAACGCGAAATTGGGGAATCGTCCCCCCACAATCTGCATTTGCACCACCCATTGTAACCAATCGAATTCCATTGGTGCAACAACCTCCCGTTCAATATAATTCCCCCCCTCAAACAAACAATCTATTTCAATCACAACCTATTCCAACGAATCCATATAGTGCCCCAATAGCAACGCACCCAATAGCAACGCACCCAATAGCAACGCACCCAATAGCAACGCACCCAATAGCAACGCACCCAATAGCAACGCACCCAATAGCAACGCACCCAATGTTGAATAATCGTGCGACGCAACCCATGTTGCCTACCACAAATTATATAGAAGAAACCAGAGATGCTGCTATACAATCATGAATCCCAAACCGACATATATAGTTTATTCGAAAAATAATATATGAATTGTTGCATTACATACCTATATTATGGATATTTCTACAAATCAAAAAAATAAAGAGGATGGTCAGGAGAAAGGAGTGCTGGATGAAACCAATCACTATCAAATGCATTATTCAGGATCAAGCCGACGGATTGACGACGAATCTGTCTCGGACGACGAATTGGGTTCGGAATTCAATTATGCATGGGATGAAGAATTTTTCAAAAAGTTTGACTGGTTGAAGGACAAAGAGGCCGAGAAACGGGAAAAAGAAACAAAGGACTTTCTTTCCAATGATAACTTGCAACTGCTGCATGGGACCCCCCACACAAAAAGCCAACTGCGAGCGGAATTGCTCAAACAATTGTGTAAATTATTGGAAAACGAGTTAATAGACATGGAAAGGGAGCCACTTGTAAAACCAGATGTGAGCGAAAATCGGTTGTATTTGTATTTCATTTCGTTGGAGAGTAACAAGATGTTTATTCACGCGGATTTCAAAAAGGACTACGATGTGGTATTGCGTGAATGTGCAGAAAGGTTTGAGTTCGTTCGGCTTCATGGGGCGAGAAAGGTGGTTTATACCATGATTGTGGATGATTTGTATGATATTGATAAGCATGTGAAAATGTTCATGCAC
>Ga0129324_10002392_pt1 | contig 11568 bp, 10 predicted proteins | sample CPBDNA_7_FD_96879 | JGI IMG/M metagenome (GOLD analysis project Ga0129324, IMG submission 96879) | Freshwater to marine salinity gradient microbial communities from Chesapeake Bay, USA - CPBay_Spr_15_0.2_DNA | ecosystem: Environmental > Aquatic > Marine > Coastal | place: USA: Chesapeake Bay... | reverse complement strand
GGGTCGTGACTAAACGTCTCCAACGCTGCATTTGTTATGTCTTGCATCAATAAAACTTTATCAGCTTCTCCTCCTTTCGCTCCGTGTATAGTTGACATTGTTATACGAGGGTTTTTATTTATATGTTCTCCATTCGCCCTCATATTACGAATGTAGTTTTCAGTAATGGTATCCAATCCTTCAAAAGATTCATACCAAACTTTATCTGTTATTAAACCGTGGTCTTTTTTACATTCTTCTAAGGTATATTTATCATCTGAATGTAATGTTTTACCTTTTTGAAACCCAGGTAATACATTTGCTCCAAGGTATTCATAAATATTTTTTATCTCTAAATGATTTAATAGTTCTCCTTTACGCCAATGTTCCCAATTGTTTAAAGCTAATAATAGTTTTAAAGGAATAGAATTACGTCCTTTGTATTGATAATACCAACCCTGTAATTCACATAAATCTTTAGCATCATCTAAAAAATAATTTGCAGAAGATAGTACTAACCAATTACCTTCACTCATATCTACTTGAGTAATATCAGAATAACGTTTTAAGATACCCACTTCATCTCTAGGTTTATAATCCTTTTCAAATCTATTATTTATCTTACCTATAATTTTTTGAGACAATTCGTGTATAGGTCCACCAGGTATTCTATAAGACTGATCTAATACCTTAATATCATTTACTTCTTCTTTTAAAGCTATGAAATGATCAACATCTGCACCAGCCCATTTAAAAATTGCTTGGTCATCATCTCCTGCAATATAAGTTTTCTTTGCATACTTCCAAAGATGTCTAACCATTTCCCATTGTATTAGAGATAAATCTTGTGCTTCATCAATAAATAATACTTCTAAACTTCCTGGTAAAGACTCACTAATAAAGTCTTCTATTAAATCTGTAAAATCTTTTAAACCTTTTTCTTTTTTAAATCTTTTTAATTCTTCCGATAATAAAAATAAAGTACCTCTCTCTATGTCTAATATATTTTTTCTAGAATCATAATAGTCTAATAAGTCTAATCGTTTGACACGTGCTGTATTAATAATAGTTAAGTATTCATTATCAGAATTAAATGTACCATCCTCCGATGAATACGAAGCTGTCTTAATTGGAATACCACATTTTTCACCAAATTCTTTGTAGTCTTCTTGCTTCATCATCTTTTCTTTAGTCATTCCTAAATTTCTAAAAGCCAATGAATGTAAGGTTCTAAAATTATCTAAATCATTATCAATATCTAATCCAAATTTTTCAGCAGCTCTATTTGCAGCTTCAGTTGCGGCTTTCTTTGTAAAAGAAAAATAACCTATCTGTTTAGGTCTAACTCCTTGTTGAATAAACTGATCCACTAAATCTAATAGTGTTGTAGTTTTACCTGTTCCCGGAGGTCCTAATATTATTGTTTTCATTTTACAACTATTCTTATACTTCTATTCTTACCATTCATTTTTTCTATCCATCCTCTTTCTTGTAACTGATTAATTTTTACAAAAATTAAAGACTTACTAGATACTTCCGTACCTACTTTCATCTCCTCGTAAGAAGGTGCCATATTATTTTCATCAATATATTTTTTAATAAAATTAAAAAGTTTTAATTGTTTTTTAGTTAAGTTAAATTTTTTCATTAAAAGTGCTCCTCTTGATATGCAATTTTAGAAGTTGCTGCCTCTACTTGTTTCATTGTTTTTATTTTAATTAATCTAGGTTGTTGTTTCTTAACTCTAACTCTTGCTTCTTCTACAAATCCATCAAGTTGTTTTAATAGATTACCTGTTTGTGTTTTATCTTTTTCCCAATGATTACGTTTACAGAAATTAAAAAAGTCTTCCATTCTAAAATATGTAAATTCTTTTTGCTCATCCGTAAAAGGTAGTTTATTAAATACATCATCAATAGTTCTTGCACTCTGTCTATTGGTTGTCCAATCTTGTAATAAACCTGTTAATTCATTTACTGGATTTAAAGATTCTAATGGTTCTACTTCTTGTAATCCCTGCATCATTGGTTTTAAAAAATGTTGTTTCCAATCTTTTGGTTTTGGAACAGGCACTACTAAGTTAGCTTGATCTAAACACGCTAATGCAAATAACTCTGGTCTGTATAGTTGTTCTGATTTTAATTCTATTCTAGTTTTATCTACATCTAAAAACCATTGTGGTGGATTAGATGCATACTTTGTAAGACTTCCTAATATTGGCATTTCTTCTTCACCAAAACCTACACCAAATCTTTTAGTTCTACATAAACCAGATTGACATACAGCATTGATAGGTGCATCTTTACATCTATACTTATCATAACCTTTTCTATTAACTGATTTAATTAATTGTTGAACCTCATTATTACTTAATGGTGGTTCCATAAATTTCATATTTGCTTTTACAATTTCATCTTCCCAAGTATCTGGATGTGCTTGTTTATAATACACTGCAACATTAAATAATGCATTATTCCTAGACCCCTCACCAAAACCAATTGATGCTAATTTATTTAAGCAAGGGGGTCCTCCAGGGAAAGCTTCTTCTATTTTTTTTTCTTCTGTTTTAATTTTTTCGACTTCTTCTTTTGTCCGACTGTAAACATCATAGAGCTGATAAAATTCCTCAAGTGTACAACCGGCGCCATTATCGTTGATAGCATAACGTAATCCTTTCATTTCATTGTGGTAAGGTAAGTTTAAAAAGTTACCAGTGTCACCACGTTCCACTAATATCTCTGTTTGTTTAGGAAAAATTTCTGAACCTTCATATCCTAAAACTACTGCAAATTTTTTAAGAGTATTCTGCATTAGAGTTGCAGAAATGTTTTCTCGTGTGAATAAAAATACGTGTGCGCCGCCAGATTTACTACGGCAAACTATTAAAGGAAGTTTAAGATTCCTAATATTTTTAACGAGGCTAGTGTGATCAAAGTTATATTCGTCAATATCAATGCACCCCCACCTACAATCATTATTTTCTGTGATAGGGATAATGCCAAGGGCTGGTCCTTCTCCTGCAAGATGTCTTTCCCAGAGATCGTCGGTAACGGGTTTACGTACAATAAAAGCTTTTCCTTGTTGCTTTCCGTTTTCACCACGTTCACCTGGTTGATATTGTCCATAAGCTATCTCTAATCCTTGAAATATATTTTTTAGTTTATCATTTCTCATTATCACTTCTTTCTTTTTTGTAAAGGGGGAAGTTACCTTCCCCCTCATTTTTATTAGTAAGGAGTTGAATCCTGTACTTTCTCTTCCACATCAGCTTTTGTTTGAACGTTTCCTTTAGACACATTTCCGTTAAAATCTTTAGCCATTAAGTATAAAGATTTATCGGACTGATCTAAAATTCTGTCCTGTGTTACCGACCAACCATACCAAGAACCTTTATCGTTCTTTTGTAGTACAGATTGAAGGTTATACACAACTCCGTGCATTGGAGGTATAGCAAATCCACCCTTACCATCAGCAATTTGTATGGTTTTCATCATAGAATTCCATTTTTTACTAACGTTTAATTGAGTTGATTTCATAGTAATCAATGCTGGTGTCATTCCACCTGTTTTTGTTTCAACCAAAACATAGTAAGAAGCTGTCTCTTCTAAGTAGTTACCATTAGGTAATCTAATTTTAGATCCATCTCTCTTACCTGTTTGAATTACCGGACTGTTCGGCAAGTGTACTGCCACAGGTGCTCCTGGGCCATCTCCTCTATCCGACCATTCTGGATAATCCTTTTTATAGTAACAAGGAATAATCTTGATACCTTTTTTACCATCGAATAATTCGCTGGTAACAGTATTGTAGATATTGCCTGGTTTAGCACCATCTACATACTTCGCATCACCTTCAGTCACCTGCGGTGATAGTTGTCCTAAGATTCTGATGAATGGTAACGCCATATCTTCTTGCGTCATATTCTCAAAACCTTTTTGTACATCATCACCAAACAAAGCGATTGATGTTTCTTCCTTAGCTTTTATTTCATTAGCCATTATACATTCTCCATTATTTACGGGTTATTTTAGTTTTGTCTTTAATCCAAGTACTAAAGACTTCAGAAGGCATATCGAGCCCGGACTCGATACGCTCTCTAAATAGGGCAGTCAATGTCATCCAAGCCACATCAGATTTCTGCTGTGGTTGAAAACCATTTTCCGCCGCAAGGTTAAGCAACTGCTCCGCCTTGTCATCTTCTCCCTTACCAAAGGTTACAAAGACATTGTTTTTAATAATATCCCCCAACCCTTGATCACGAAGCCATTTATAGCACTGCTCTCTTTTATCCTCATCTTTAGGAAGAGTGCATCTATATTCTTTTTTTACAGAAACTTTAGAACCATCTGATAATTTAATTTCAGATAATCCTTGTTCGTGTAATAATTCTGGAATAATTCGAGAACTAATATCATCAGCCTCCAATTTTTTTGCTTTGAGTTGCTCTTCTAAATCTGCAATCTCATCTTCTTTTTGTTTTAACTTTACACATTCTTGTGCAACAGTTGAAACTTCTACATTATCAAGAAGATCTTTTGAATCTTCTAACATCATATTTCTTACGTCTTCACTCATCTTATTTATCCTTTCTGATACATATCAACTTCAAGTGGATAGTATCTATATTCGCGTCTATCCCATTTTAACATATTAAACTGTCCGTTTGTAATGTCGCATACTGCCGCAGTTGATATTCCTATTATTACAGGATCTCCTACCGCAAGTAAATAATCTTCTTTTCGAAAGTCTTGTAAATTCTTTTGCATCTTTTGAACATAAGGTGCAGTAGATAATATTGCCTGATCTCTATTAGGCAAACATATTACAAGATAACCAAAATCGGACGCACTCAATATATTAATATTAGGCGCTGGTTGTTGAATCACATATACAAATGTTTCTTTAGGATTATTTTTAGAAAATTCTAAAAACTCTATTAAAGATTTTGGTTTATATAACTCAAATATTTTATTTTTCATTTCTTATTTCTTTTACTTGACAGACTTCTTACAGTAATTTATATAATTGTCAACTAGAAAGAAGAAAATAATTATGGAATATAAATTTAAAACAAAACCCTATGCACATCAAATAACTGCATTGGAAAAATCGTGGAATAAAAAAGAGTACGCATATTTTATGGAGATGGGTACTGGTAAATCAAAAGTATTAGTTGATAATATGGCTATGCTTTATGATAAAGGTAAAATAAATGGGGCATTAATTATAGCACCTAAAGGTGTTTATAGAAATTGGTATTCACAAGAAATACCAAATCATTTAGCTAGTCATATAGATCATAAAACTATATTATGGACGGCTACAATTTCTAAAGCTAAAGAAAAAGAATACTTACAATTATTTAAACCAGATTATGATCTTCATATTTTGGTTATGAATGTTGAAGCATTTTCGACAAAAAAAGGCCTTGAATTTGCCGCAAAGTTTATCAACTGTCATAATACTTTAATGGCTGTTGATGAGTCTACAACTATAAAAACACCTACTGCTAAAAGAACTAAATCTATTTGTTCTTTGGGTAAACACGCTAAATATAAAAGAATATTAACAGGTTCTCCTGTGACAAAAAGTCCATTAGATTTGTATACTCAATGTGAATTTTTAGATGAAGAACTGTTAGGATTTGGTTCTTTCTATTCTTACAGAAATAGATATGCAGTAATGGTTGATAGAAATTTTGGAGGAAGAAGAGTGCAAATACCTACCGGTTATCAAAGACTCGATGAGTTATCGGAAATATTAAAGAAGTTTTCTTATCGTTGTTTAAAAGAAGATTGTCTTGACCTACCTGAAAAAATATATGTAGAGAGACAAGTTGATTTAACTGAAGAGCAAACTAAAGCTTATGCGACTATGAAATCCGCGGCCCTCGCTACTTTAAAAGGTAAGATGGCAACCGCGCCTCACGTACTAACGCAAATGATGCGTCTACATCAGATCACTTGTGGTCATTTAAAGAATGATGATGACAGTATTACTGAACTAAAAAGCAATAGAATCAACGCTTTATTAGAGGTTTTAGATGAAGTTGAAGGTAAAGTTATTATCTGGGCTAACTATGTTTATGATATTAAACAAATTGTAAATGTAATTAATGATAAGTATGGAGAGGATTCAATTGTACAATACTATGGTGCAGTTGATTCTGAAACTAGACAAGAGAATATTAAAAAGTTTCAAGATCCAGATTCCCCTGTAAGATTCTTTATTGGCAATCCACAAACAGGTGGTTATGGTATAACTTTGACTGCTGCCAGTAATGTTGTGTATTACTCTAATGGTTATGATCTTGAGAAAAGATTACAATCAGAAGATAGAGCACATAGAATAGGTCAAAAGAAATCAGTGACATATGTTGACCTTATAGCACCAAAAACTGTAGATGAAAAAATTAGAACAGCTCTACGGAAAAAAATAAATATAGCAACCCAAGTAATGGGAGAGGAGTTAAGAGACTGGATATGAAATTTAACCAAGGTGATAGTCACGATTTAAAAATACAACTAGAGTATCTAAATAATAAACCAGAGTATCAAGAAGATAAATTAAGAATAGCAAAAGAAAAACATAAACGTTTTGATTTTTGGAATAAAAGTAAAATCATTGAGTTTAAAAAAAGAAACTGTAGTCACGATCAATTCCCTGATTATATTTTACAAGAAGATAAGTTAAGAACTAATATGGAAATTGCAAAAAAACATAATATAAAATTTTATTATCAAAATAAATTTAATGATAACAAAGTTTGGGAATGGGACATAACAAAAATGGTTGAAGAAAATAAATTACCTGAACCTATTGTTAAAGAAATGAATCATTATACTTATGTAAATGATCAACAAAAAGTTCCTAAAAAAGTTTATATGCTAACTTTAAATATGGGTTATGAAATTTAAAAATTGGGATAGTAGCAGGTCTCTGGTACCCCTTTGTACCTAGATTGGTTCGGAGTTTTCTTACTTAGTGGCCGTAAGCAAATCAATCACTGCTACAATTAAATATCCTGTAACCCCGTTTCGCGGTTAAGGAATTTATATTCTATTTTAGTTATATCAAAATCTTCTTTTATTTTTTGACAAATATTTTCTACATTTAATTCACCACAAGAATAGACATCAAACTGCATCAAAGCAGGGGATGGTTCATCCCAAATATGCATAGCGATGTGTGATGTTTCAATAATTGCAACGGCTGTAATACCACGGTTGCCTGGCATTTCACAATACTTAACATAAGGCCCCATAAATAATTTCATATTAATGGAACGTATAAATTCTTCGAACCAATCTTTTAATTGTTCTTCGTCTGTAGGAGCACGTAAAGCTTCGGCTCTAATGATTAGATGTTTGTGTACTAATAAACTATTTTCCATTTAGGCTATCTACACTAAATCAGTAGCTTTGCCAATAATAGGTTTGTATTTAGTTTTGCCTTCTTCTTTGTAAGCCCATAAGTATTGTTTTCTAGGTTTTTCTGTAACATAAGAACAATGACACCATCCGCTGTTAGGCTCTCCTTTTTTATAAAATTCGAGAATCATTTGATCAAAATCTAAATTTTTATATATCCAGTCACAAAGTTCAGCATTATCTACACCTTGACACTCAAAATCAACGGCTTCCGCATCGCAGTGTTGACTATTAACTGAACTACCAATAGCTTGAGATAGCTCTGGAGATCTATAACACGATGTCACCGTTACGGGACCAAAATGATCTCGAACCGGTTGTAAAATATTATCACATAATAATTTTAATTTTGCTATTTGATCTGAGTTTGGATTATTATCTATACCCTTACGAACAGCAGTGTCTGATTTAATTAATTCTTGAAGCGTAAAATTTCTACTTAGATTCACAGTAATACCCTCCCACTGGTTTTTTATTATAAAATCCTTGTATCCAAACTTGTCCATTGCCTTCAGAATAATTTGGATTCTTTACATAATATACAACTTTATCATAAAGCTGTGAACAAGACATTCCTGGTGGAACATCAATAGGTTTAAGTTCATATGCTGTAGTTGATAGTATCAATATTAAGATAAGTTTCATTTAAAGTATAAGTTTGTCCGCCACAAATAATACAGCAGTTCCCGCTGCTGCTAAGAGAACCCAATAGATCTTATCTATCTTACCGCCCAATTTCTCAACGTCTTCGTGAAGGTGTTTTAAATCTTGCTTGGTTTTTAAAATTTCTTTTTTGATTCCTGCCATATGTCCATACATTGAAATGATATGTTCTCTTGTATTTTTGGGTTCTATACTCATTATATTAACTTATCTACTTGATCAATTCTTTCAAGTTTTTGATCTTCAGGTAATTGTGTAAATGGAATATTTACGTTTTGTTGTCCTACAAATCCAGGTGTTGCAGCTGCTCCCGTAACTGCTGGAGGTAATTGTCCTGCTGGTGTACTACCTAGATTAGGTATAATTGATTGTCTAAATGGATTTGGTAAATCAGGAAAGACATCCAAAGAAACCGGAGTTTCTGATAATATGTCATTAATAGTATCTATTATATCTTCTGCTGTGTCAAAAGGATTTGGTAAACCTAGTTGTTCAGCATTGAATTCAAAAATATTTTTAACATCGTTTGAAATACTATATGGTCTAAACTCTCCATCATTTAATGCATTAAAAGCTCTTCGTTCACCTCTTTTAATCATTTTTTCTTCAACTGCTTCTTCTGACATTCCTAAAATTTGAGCAGCCTTCATATCTTTATACATCTCTCTATTAATTTCAAATAGAGCTCTATTAGATTCTATGTATGCATCTACTACTTCTTCCGGAGTTACTACCCCACCTGTTAAAGTTTTTCTTGCAAATATACTTCTTGATGCTCTTATACCATCTTTGTAATCTGTAATTTTATAATTAATTCCTTTAGCAGGATCTATTTTTACTCTTCTCATTCCTGCAATACCCGATAATTCATTACCTAATTCATATTCAACTCCTCTTGGACCAAATCTTATATCACTTTCAGGAACTACTTTTGCTACTGAAGCTAATCCCAATCTTTTTAATTGATTCCAGTTTAAAGGAAATTGAGTTTCTGCTAAATGGGCAACTGATTTAGATAAAGCATCACCAACACTATCTACTTGCATATCATAAATTCTTCTTCCTTCTGCATCCACACCACCTCTTCCTAAGATAGGAGATACATCTTGTAGTGCTTGTGTCCACATTGATTCACTTATAAAAGGAGATCCAATTTCTTTTGTAGATTCAATTAAACCCAATAAGAAGTCTCCCATAATACCATCTTTATCATCTCTTCCTTCATTGACAGCATTAATAACAGTTTGAATAGGTCTAGTTAGAGTATCATATGCATTCATATGAGAGTAATCAATGTATTCTAATTTTCCATCTTTATCTCTAAAAGGTAGTAATGTAGAATTTTTAGACCATTTAGCAACGTATCTTCTCATAGCATCAATTTCTTCACTACTTACATCGTGAATAGTCTGTAGTGTAGCAACTGCTCCTGCAGGTAAAACTGTTGAAGTAACTGCCATACCAAATAATCTTTGTAACCCTCTATTTCTTAGAGGACTTACTTCTTTTCCATTCACTGTAACTTTATAAAAAATTTCATCTAAAGCTGTAGATACAATGTTAGTTCCTGTTCTCATAATTTCAGCAGGAAAGGCTACAAAATTACCTAATGGTAATTGTCTTAAACCTTTTACAAAATCAGATACAAATGCATAATTAGGTACATTATTTTTTACTAAATTAGCTGCTGTCTTTTTTAAATATTCATCATTAAATATTTGTTTAACTCCTTGAGGATCTACAAACTCCTGCCCTAATTTTAAACCTGAATTTCTATAAGCCTTATCTAATTTTGCTTTTTCACCAAAGTATGTAAATATTTTCCAAAAATCATCTTCAGCTGTGTATGCATCTTGTGCAAACTTTTTAGTTGCATTCATTTTTTTTAAAAAAGTATTTACTCCATTAAAGTCCGGACCAATTCTATTTAGTACTCCACCAAAATCCACATCTTCTAATAATTTTTTTAAATCTCCTAATTGAACTTGAGAGTTAACTACTCCTAATCTTAAAAGGTCTTGATACATTGCATTTGCTTGTCTTGTCCCAGGACCTGCAACTTGTAAAGCATTCCAGGCAGCTCTGACATCTGCAGTATTTCCAAAAGGTAATAACCCATTTGCACCCGCAAAGGCAGCAGCACTTAAAAAGTTTCTTGCGTGAGTAAAAGGTGCAAGAATTGTTTTAGCCATTTGTGCTGTAGCTTTTGGATAAAGAATTGTATTTTGATAAAGTTGAGCAACAAAACTTTTTGATGTTTCTTTAGTTTTTCCTAATGCATCAGCATAATCATTTAAAGCAACTTTACCTTCAATAGGGTTTAAAATCTCTTCAGCTTTTTGAGCAGCTCTTTGTCTTTGTTTTTTACTTAATTTTTTACCTTTTGCAGATGCTTGAGCTATTTCAGCATCTAAGGTATCTTTTATTTTTTGATCAACTCTTGCTGCTTCTATTTCATCAACAGGTTTTAGTTTAGCTTTTGGATCATAAAATCTACCAATAGGTGTACCTCTCACCGCATCTTGTTTTCCTGGCGGAGATATAGTTTTAAAATCATTTCCAGTACCACCTGTGTATTTTCTAGCTTCTCCTGAGTTTTCAAATAAAAAAGGAACTCTAGGTTCTGGTCCTACTCTACCTGCGTTATCCCAAGCATCCCAGTTTTTTTTTAATTTGTTTGATTCGATTACTAAATTATCTAACCATTTATTATATCTAACTTGAGAAGATAAATTAGCTGTTCCCTCAACTAATGTTGACATAGGGTTTTCAGATTTACCTAATAGTTTTTTTACAATAGCTTGACCTTCATCTGTAAGTTCAGACAATCTTGCTGTTTCTCTACCAAAAAACTTTTTATTATTTGTTTGAAGAGTGTCTGCAATAGAGTTTCTAAAAAAATCTGGAGCATCTTTAATCACCACATCTCCTTGTTTACCAGAAAGTAAAACACCTTTTGATAATGAAGACCCTTGCCATATTTCATCTGCTATTTTTCCTGCTTCTTCGGTAGTTAATTTTACCTGTCCTTTACTTAATCTTGTAACTTCTTTTTGTATATCTTCGGTCGCTTCTGTTAATATTGCTTTAGTTGGTGGATAGTTTCTTGCAAAACTTAAATCTCCTGAATTATTTTTAAAAGCTTGATAACCTCTATCCATAGCTTCTGTTAAAGAACTACGAATCATTTTTTCAAAATCATCCAAAGCATCTGGTGTTAGTCTTCTACCATATTCAGTAAATAAATCTTCCCACACACTACGCATTCCTTTAAAACTTCCTAATAAAGTATTAATATCTTTTTCATTTGCTCCATATTTTGTTTTAAGTCTTTTTCTAAAATTTTGTTCTGCTATACTTCTTCTTTTTGGATCTAATGGATTAATATCATCGAACCTAAAATTAAATAATCTGTCTCCTGTTTTTAATTTTTGAGTAACTTGTTTGCCAGTAGTTGGATCAATTCTTTTAAAAACTTGAGGAAGTCTTGCTCCTG
>Ga0129324_10002390_pt1 | contig 11571 bp, 6 predicted proteins | sample CPBDNA_7_FD_96879 | JGI IMG/M metagenome (GOLD analysis project Ga0129324, IMG submission 96879) | Freshwater to marine salinity gradient microbial communities from Chesapeake Bay, USA - CPBay_Spr_15_0.2_DNA | ecosystem: Environmental > Aquatic > Marine > Coastal | place: USA: Chesapeake Bay... | reverse complement strand
TACACCGTGGCCAGTACCATGCGCATAATTCAAACCTTGCTTCCACAAGGGTGTCCTGGCTAAAGTATCGAGTTGCATACCCACAGTACCGTAAGGAAATTGAGCAGAGGCTAAAGCGATAAATCCCTTTAATACTAAAGTAAAGTGCTTTTTTATCAGAAAAGGCGGGTTGTTTCCAATAAAAATGGTTCTGGTAATATCGGTCGTTCCGTCCAGGTATTGCCCACCGGAATCAACCAAAAGTAATCCACCTTTTTTAATGATAGCTGCCTTTTCGGAATGAGGGTGATAATGTATTATGGCGCCGTTACTTTTATAACCAACAATGGCATTAAAACTTTCCCCTTTATAATCGGCCTGTTGTGATCTGTAAAAGGCACATTTTTCTGCAAAATCAAATTCAGAGATAGCATGCTCATTTTCTATTTCACTTTCTAACCATCTAAAGGCACGAATCAGGGCTATACCATCTTTAAGCATTGCCTTTTGAATATGCAATATTTCATTTTCCGATTTAATCGCCTTGAGTTCCATAATCCAATTGGGGTGCATCAAACACCTTTCAGGAGGAATAATCTTGTAAATGGCAGCATTTAACGATTCAGGGTGTGCGATAAAGGTGACATCACTCCCTAAATGAGCTATGGAATCCATTAGGGCCTCATAAGGTAAAATAGTAATATTTTCCTTTGATAAGGATTCCTTTGTTACGGGAGATATTTTATTTTCGTTGACAAATAAAAAACAAGATTCTTTCCCTAATAATAAATACGCATAGAATAAAGGATTAAACGGAATATCATCGCCTCTTAGATTTAATATCCAGGCAATATCATCTAAAGTGGACAGGACAAGATAATCAGCATCTAATGATGTCATTTTAGCTCTTAATAAACCCATTTTACTCTCCCTGCTTAAAGACGAAAAATGAATATCATGTTCAAATATCTCTGAAGCAGGTAAAGCAGGTCTGTTTAACCATAGTTTGTCAAAAGGGTCATATTGTGGAAGAAGAGTTAAATGATGTGTAGAAAAAAGGGCTGTAATATGTTCAAGTTGTTGTATGGAGAAAAGACGGGAATCCAAACCGATTTGCTTACCTGGAGTTAGTTGTTTAACTAACCAGGGTAAATGCTCTGGTGCATGTGGTACTTTTTGCTTGTGAAGCGTTATACCTGAGCCGGATAATTCAATGTCGGCTTGTATAAAATATCTGGGGTCCGTCCAAAGTGCGGCATAATCTGCCAGAACAATCAAAGTACCAGCGGAACCTGTAAAGCCACTTATCCATTCTCTTACGGCCCAATGATCTGCAATATATTCACTTTGATGCGGGTCACCGGAAGGTATAATCACCGCATCTATTTTGTTTTTTTGCATATCAATCCGTAGAGATTGAATTCGATTCTTTATAATATCGCTCATCCTTGATTAATTTTTATTACATAAAATTAATCAAAAGAACCTAATGTAATGTTTAAAGTAGAGATGTGTTTGTGTTCAGGTAAGAATACACATATAATAAAAAATAGTTATATTTGCTTAATAAACAAATAATTCGGAACAACAAGGTATGCGGACAGGGTTAAGTCAGAAGCAAATTCAGATTCAAAAGCTTTCACCCCAACAGATTCAACTGATGAAGCTGCTGCAGGTTCCTACTGCCTTGCTGGAACAAAGAATTAAGGAGGAGATTGAAGAAAATCCGGCGCTTGAAGAGGGGGAAAACATAGTAGAAACGGATTCACAGGACCAGGATCCTGAAGAATCTGTAGAAAGTGACATAGAAACAGATGACGAGCCTGTTATTGACGACGAAATGGAGGTAGTTGATTATATCCAGGAATACCTTGATAATGAAGACGATACGCCGGACTATAAGCTACAGGGAGACGGATATAATCCAGAGGAGGAGGAAAAATCCATGCCTGTGGTTCTTGAAAATTCTTTTTACGATTTTTTAGAGCAACAGATAGGCTTGTCCACTTTTTCGAATGAAAAGGAAAGGATCATTGCCAGGCAGATTATCGGGAGCATCGACGAAGACGGTTATTTGAGAAGAGATACCTTCGCTTTAGTGGATGATTTAATTTTTTCGTTAAATGTCATAGTAACGGAATTTGAAATTGAAGAAGTATTAAAAAAAATCCAGAGATTTGACCCGCCAGGCATAGGTGCCCGTGATTTACAAGAATGTTTGCTGATACAATTAGCACTGCGTATAGAACAAGCAGGGAAGGAAAGCCAGACAAAAGACGCTTTGATATTGGCTTATAAAATGGTGGATAAATATTTTGATGCATTTTCAAAAAAGCACTATGAGAAGTTATTAAGATCTCTCAATATTTCTGAAAAGCAGTTAAAACAAGCGGTTGAAGAAGTGTTGAAATTAAATCCAAAGCCATCAAGTGGTTATATTGGCGACGCCAAATCGAGCAATAATCAATATATTATCCCTGATTTTATCATAACAAACCGAGATGAAGAGCTTGAAGTTGTCTTACACTCAAGGAATGCGCCGGAATTGAGAATCAGCGATCATTTCAGAGAAATGCTCCGGACTTACGGTGTTGATAAGACGAAAGGTTTGAGTGCACAGTCTGACAAAGAAGCCGTTAAGTTTATACGACAAAAAATTGAATCGGCCCGATGGTTCATAGACGCTATAAGACAACGGCATGAAACCATGTATAGAACGATGTACGCTATTTTGGAATATCAATACGAGTTTTTTTTAACGGGCGATCAGAAGAAGTTAAAACCCATGATATTACAAGATATTTCAACGGCTACCGAACTAGATGTTTCAACTATTTCCAGGGTAGCCAACAGCAAATATGTCCAAACAGAATTTGGAACCAAAAGATTGAAGGAATTTTTCTCTGAATCTATGCAAATGAGTGACGGAGAGGAGGTTTCTACTATTGAGGTGAAGAAGATATTAGGGGAATTGATCGCTGGAGAGGACAAGAAACTTCCCTTGTCCGATGATAAACTGACGCAGATATTAGGAGAAAAGGGTTATCCGATAGCCCGCAGGACGGTGGCAAAATACAGGGATCAATTGAATATAGCTAAGGCTTCGTTACGGAAAGAACTTTAAGGAACTACTTCATTTAAACATTCCATCAAAATAGAGCAAGCCTCGTCAATTTCCTCAAAGGTAATGGTCAAAGGTGGCGCAATCCTTAGAGAACGGTCATTGAACAGAAACCAATCGGTAATTAATCCCTTTTCAATAGCGAGGTGAATCACTTTTCGAACCAAGGCTGCATTATCTAAGTCTAAGGCCATAAGTAGGCCGGCATGTCTGATTTCTTTAATGAACGGGTGTTTTAGGTTAGAGATAAATCTATCTGATTTTGCCTGAACCAAAGAAATCAGATCACTCTCTATTAAAAATTGAAGGGTAGCGAATGCCGCGGCAGAACTTACCGGATGCCCACCGAAAGTAGTAATATGTCCCAGGACTGGATTTTCAGAAAGCCCTGACATAATTTCTTGGGAGGAAATGAAAGCACCAATAGGCATACCACCACCTAAACCTTTGGCTAGTAGGAGGATATCAGGAATAACACCATATTGACTAAAAGCAAAAAGACTTCCCGTTCTACCCATACCTGTCTGAATTTCATCAAGAATGAGTAGCGTTCCCGTCGATTTGCAACGATCTGCAACTTGTTTTAAAAAAGCTCCATGGGGAAGGCGCACCCCAAATTCAGCTTGTACCGTTTCAAGAATAACTGCCGCTGTTTTGTTTGTAATACGGTCTAAACAAGAAAGACAATTAAAATCGATATGATTAATGTGAGGAAGTAAGGGAAAAAAGGCTTCTGTAAAGGTAGTGGGAAACATAAGGGATGCCGCACCTTGAGTACTGCCATGGTACGCAAATTTTGCTGAAATAATTTCTGAACGGCCTGTATATTTTTTCGCAAGTTTCATGGCTCCTTCTGTTGCTTCGGAGCCGCTGTTAACCAAATAAACCGAGGACAAATTTTCAGGTAATAAAGAAGTTAGCAGGGACACCAGTTTAATCTGCGGACTCAATACAAATTCACCATAAACGAGGGTATGCATGTATAAATCGACCTGATTTTTAATGGCATTAACCACGGCGGGGTGCCTGTGGCCTAATACACTAACACTTATTCCAGCAATAACATCCAAATATTTTTTATCATCGGCATCGTACAGATAAACACCTTCTGAACGGACAATTTCCAGGGCTAATGGAGCAGGACTGGTTTGGGCAAGGTGGTTAAGAAAAAGCTGTCGGTTATTCATATTTTAATAAACTTAGGCAAAGTAAATAAAATTTGATTATAAATAAAGATATTTGGATAACACTAAAAAAATGAAGAGGATAGGTTTCATAGTCATATTTATTTTATTGATTTTAGTTTGTTTGTTATTGTTTTTTCCAAGAAAGGAGATAATAAGCAGAATTTACCCTGTCAAGGGAATTGATGTTTCTCATTATCAAGAGGTCATAGATTGGAAAAGTATTGCAGAAAATGATATTTCTTTTGTTTTTGTAAAAGCAACAGAGGGCATGTCATTGAAAGATAAATTATTTACCAGAAACTGGGAACGCATAAAGCAGGAGGGTTTAAGACGAGGTGCCTATCATTTTTTCCGCCCAACGATTTCCGCTGAAAGGCAGGCCGCTCATTTTAGCAGGAGTGTCGAACTAGAATTGGGCGATTTTCCTCCTGTACTTGATGTTGAGGTTCTGGATGGTGTGTCGAAAAAGGAACTATTAATAGGGGTTCACGCCTGGTTAGTGCACACAGAAATGGAATATGGCGTAAAGCCAATTATTTATACAAATCAGGATTTTTACAATAAGTATTTACGGAATGCATTTGAAAATTATCCTTTATGGATTGCCAGGTATAGTTTGCGTGAACCAACATTAAAGGATGACTCGAAATGGGTTTTTTGGCAATATACCAGTGCGGGAAAAATTAATGGGATTAAGGGCAGAACCGATTTTAATGTATTTCATGGTACTTTAGAAGAGTTAGATCAATTTTGTCTGCAACCCAAAGAAATATTGAGATAAAAAAATGAAAATATCTTTGGAAAATAAAGAAGGGATTACTATATTTGCATTCGCTAAGAAAAACGGGTGATTAGCTCAGCTGGTTTAGAGCACCTGCCTTACAAGCAGGGGGTCATAGGTTCGAATCCTATATTACCCACTAAAAGCGTCAGTTATATTAACTGGCGCTTTTTTTGTTTTGGAACATTGGTTCAAATGCCCTATCTTAGCAAGATGAAAAAGGTAGTATCTATTTCATTTCTTATCGTTTTTTTACTTGCCAATACTGAATTACATGAAGTATTGAAAGTACCATTACTTCTTGAACATTACATGTTACATAAACAAGAGGATAAAGATCAGTCTTTCTTAACCTTTCTATACAATCATTACGCACTGGTTAAAGAACATTTTCATTTACAAGATGACCATAATGATTTGCCATTAAAAACAAAAGACTGCATAAAATTTAGTCCTGGCATTATTTCTTTTCTTTTAATACCTTATGTCCGACTACAGGAAGTTCCCTATCAATTAAAGCAGCGTATATTTTTCAAAAAGGTATTTCTCTCCAATATAAATCAAGGCAATATTTGGCAACCACCGCAGATTAGTTGATAAATTTCAAGGTTTTGATATTTTCTCACTAATGAATGATTATGCTAAACAGAATAATTGCTTTTTCAATTAATAATAAATTAATTGTAGGCCTTTTTTTAATCGCGCTCATCGCCTACGGTAGTTTGCAGTTTACCCTCCTTCCAATAGATGCCGTGCCAGACATAACCGATAATCAGGTTCAAGTTATCACTGTTACACCTTCCCTGGGTGCACCTGATGTTGAACGACTTATTACTTTTCCCATTGAACAGGCGAATAGTAATATTCCTGGCTTAAAGGAAATAAGGAGTTTTTCACGGTTTGGGCTTTCTCTTATTACCATTGTTTTTGATGATGATATTGATGTTTATTGGGCACGTCAACAAGTGACCGAACGGTTAAAAATGGCGGAAACACAGATTCCCAAGGGGGTGGGCTCTCCAGAACTTGCTCCAGTTACATCGGGTTTAGGGGAAATATATCAGTATGTGATAAAAGCTAAACCTGGATTTGAGAAACAATTTGATCCAATTGAATTGAGGACTATACAGGATTGGATTGTCAGGAGACAATTAATTGGTATAAAGGGTGTTGCAGATGTAAGCAGCTTTGGCGGACGGGTGAAACAGTATGAAATAGCTATTGACGTAAATAAACTGAACGCACTTCAAATATCTATTCAGGATATATTTTCCGCTTTAGAAAAAAACAATGAAAATACGGGGGGCGGTTATATTGAAAAATCCTCTACCGTCCTTTATATCAGAGCGGAAGGGCTTATTGGAAGTATTGAGGATATCAATAAAATAGTTGTTAAAAATATTGATAACGGAAATCCTCTGTTAATTAAAGATGTAGCGGAGGTTCGCATCGGAAATGCGACGCGTTATGGTGCTATAACGTATAATGATGAGGGTGAAGTGGCCGGTGGCATTGTTATGATGTTGAAGGGAGATAACAGTAGTCGGGTCATAGAAAGTGTAAAAGAGAAAATTCTTCAGATAGAAAAAACATTACCGGAAGGGGTTGTCATTGAGCCCTTTTTAGATCGGACGAAGATGGTTAATAGCGCCATAAGTACGGTCTCAAAAAATTTATTGGAAGGCGCGCTCATCGTCATTTTTGTCCTGGTGTTATTTCTGGGAAATTTTAGAGCGGGAATTTTGGTTGCTTCTGTGATTCCACTTTCTTTACTTTTTGCAGTCATTATGATGAACTTGTTCGGGGTAAGTGGAAATCTGATGAGTTTAGGCGCATTGGATTTCGGCTTAATTGTGGATGGAGCTGTCATTATTGTTGAAGCGGTCATGCATGGATTGTTGTATAGCCGACGATTGTCAGGTATCACACGAATTAATCAGGCAGAAATGGATAAGGAAGTTCAGCATTCTGCCAGTAAAATGATGAATAGTGCCATTTTTGGTCAAATTATCATATTGATTGTTTACTTGCCCATTTTCACGCTGCAGGGGATTGAAGGAAAAATGTTTAAGCCAATGGCCCAAACAGTTGCATTTGCTCTTTTGGGCGCCTTTATTTTGTCATTGACTTACATACCCATGATGAGCACTATCTTTTTGAGTAAAAAGGTATCTCATAAGGAGAATTTTTCAGACAAAATGATGAATGTATTCATTAGCCTGCACCAAAAAACCTTGAAAAAGGTGATTAATTATCCCAAACTGATTTTATCAGGTACTATCCTACTTTTCCTTTTTTCCGTTTTCATTTTGTCAAGATTAGGGGGAGAATTTATTCCAGAGCTACCCGAAGGAGATTTTGCCGTGGATACCAGAGTGCTAACGGGAAGTAATTTAAACACCTCAACGGAAGCCTGTTTAGCATCGGCACATATTTTATTATCTAGGTTTCCAGAAGTTGAAAAGGTAGTAAGTAAGACTGGTAGTGGTGAAATCCCAACCGATCCAATGCCCATGGAAGCTTCTGATATGATGGTCATTTTAAAAGATAAGAAGGAATGGACTTCAGCAGAAACATGGGATGAGCTGGCAGAAAAAATGAGTGTAGCTTTACAGGATATTCCTGGTGTTACCTATAGTTTTCAATATCCGGTTGCTATGAGGTTTAATGAATTGATGACGGGTGCCAAGCAGGATGTAGTTTGTAAAATATTTGGTGAAAATTTAGATTCTCTCTCTAAATATGCAAAACTTTTAGGGGGTGTTGCTAAAAAAATTGAAGGAGCCAAAGATATTTATGTTGAACCCATCGATGGGCTTCCCCAACTTATCATAAGGTATAAAAGAGACGCAATTGCCCAGTTTGGTTTGAATATACAAGATATTAACAAAGCAATTAATACTGCTTTTGCGGGTCAAAGCAGCGGATTGATATTTGAGGATGAAAAAAGGTTTGATCTTATTGTCAGGCTTGCCGGAGAACAAAGACAAAATCTGGAGGATGTTCAGCAATTACTCATTTCTACCCCCAATGGAAGTCAAATACCACTGCATCAGGTTGCTAGTGTAACGATTGAAGAAAGTTTGAACCAAATACAGAGGGAGGATGCAAAACGAAGAATTATTGTTGGATTTAATGTGCAAGGAAAGGATGTCCAAAGTATAGTGCAGGACCTTCAAAATGAGGTTAACGCTAATATCGCACTGCCAACAGGTTACTATATTACTTATGGTGGTTCATTTGAGAATTTAATCGCAGCAAAACAACGACTTTCTCTTGCAGTGCCCATCGCTTTGGCCCTCATTTTTCTTTTTCTATATTTTGCTTTTGGGTCTCTAAAACAAGGATTATTGATTTATTCTGCTATTCCGCTATCAGCTATTGGTGGTATTTTATTTCTTGCTTTAAGAGGTATGTCTTTTAGTATTAGTGCCGGAGTAGGGTTCATTGCTTTATTTGGTGTGGCCGTTTTAAATGGTATTGTACTGATTGCTGAATTTAACAGAATTAGAAAAAATGGGGAAGAAGACCTTAAGGTAATTGTTTTAATGGGAACAAAAACCAGATTAAGACCTGTTTTAATGACCGCTTTTGTAGCTTCTCTTGGCTTTTTACCCATGGCTTTAAGTAATGGGGCGGGGGCTGAGGTTCAACGCCCGCTGGCTACGGTAGTTATTGGAGGCCTGCTTATGGCCACGTTTCTTACGCTCATTGTGTTACCAATTCTTTTCATTTTATTTGAAAAAAATCAAAACATGATTAAAATATCTAAAATGCCTGTTTCTGTTATTTTAATTTTTTTATTCTTTGGATTTAATGCGGTGGGCCAAGATACCTTGAACCTTCGGGAATCTATTCAGATAGCTCTTAAAAATAATCTTAGCTTAAAAAGTGAAAGATTAAGGGAAGAATATCTTGAAAAAATGATTGACACCTATAGAGACATTCCTCCAACAGAAATTTTGGGTGAATTTGGACAAATAAACAGTGCTTACAATGATTCCAGGTTTATCATTTCCCAATCGATTCATTTTCCGACTTTATATAAAAGACAAAAAGCCTTAAACATCGAGTCTTTTAAAGAGCAGGCATTCCAAATAGCTTTAAAGGAAAATGAATTAATCAGACAAGTTAAAGAGGTTTTTTTTCGGCTGGTACATCTTAAAGAAAAGGAAAAAATATTGTTAAGAACAGATACGATATATACTTCATTTTTAGAAAAGGCCATTTTTCGTTTCGAAAAGGGTGAATCTGATATACTGGAGAAAATATATGCAGAAACGGCCTTGGGTAAAATTCAAATGCAGTTGAAGTTCCTGCGCAGGGATTATGAAATGGAGAAGTTAAGATGGCAAGTTTTGCTGAATCAGGAATCTCCAATAGAACCCATTTATAGTTCTGCGAAATTATCTTTTATGGAAGCTATTCCAATACAGCAAATCCTTGAATCAAATCCGCAATTAAAGGTTTTGCAACAGCAAAAGGAAATCGCCAGTGCAACTACGCAGGTGGAGATAGCCAAAAAACTGCCGGACTTAACCGTTGCTTTCAGCAACGGAAGCATTCAAGGTATAGGTGCGGACGATAATTATTACAAAAAATCAAATCGATTTAATGCTTTGCAATTAGGAGTAGGTGTCCCTATTTTTCTGGGAGCACAAAAAGCAAAAATTAATGGTTCTAAAACAATGGAATTAGTGAGTGAAAATAATTATCAGGTTGCCGTTCAACAGCTTTCAAAGGACTATAAAATCCAGCTACAAGAATTCGAGAAAAATAAGGAAACGATTGCTTATTATGAAAACAGCGCCTTACCAAATGCTGAAAAAATGAAGAATGCGGCAAATCTTCAATATTCAACTGGGGAAATCAATTACTTGATCTGGGCTAATTTAATCCAAAATGCTATAACTACTGAAAGCGAATATTTAGACCTTGTACACGAATGGAATCGTATTATTATTCAACTTCAATTTTTATCAGCTAATTAAAATTTCATCATGAAAAAATATCATTATTTATATCTTATTCCCCTTCTTGTTTCTTTTTCGTGTAATACCGATAAAAAAGTGGAGACGGAACAAGCCTCAGCATTACCCGAAAATAGGGTGGAACTTACCGCCGAACAATTTAAAAATACGAAAATAGAAACGGGCGTTCTATCTCAAAAGGAGGTGTCAACCCTCCTAAAAATAAATGGAATTATTGAAGTTCCACCTCAAAACTTGATCTCAATAAGCGTTCCATTAGGTGGTTATATTCAATCTACTCATTTATTGGAGGGAATGCAAGTCAGGAAAGGGGAGGTTATTGCTACCATCGAAGATCAGCAATATATCCAGATCCAACAGGATTATCTTACGGCTAAAATACGGTTGAATGCCTTTGAAAAGGAATTTACACGTCAAAAGGAATTGAATGAAAACAAGGCGGGTAGCGACAAAGTATTTGAAAATGCACAATCGGACTATCTATCCCAAAAGGTTTTGGTCAAATCTTTGGCGGAAAAGTTAAAATTAATTGGCATTAATCCGGAAAAACTAAATGAAAATGGCCTTTCGCGAAGAATTAGTATTTTGTCACCTATCAATGGTTATGTTTCGAGGGTAAATACAAATATTGGCAAGTACGTTACGCCTGCTGACGTGTTATTTGATTTGGTAGATCCAGCAGATATTCACTTAGCTTTAAGCGTTTTCGAAAAAGATATCCACCAGCTATCTATCGGTCAAAAATTGGTTTCTTTTACAAATAGCGAGCCTGACAAAAAATATCATGCTAAAATCATATTGATTGGGAAAGATGTTTCTAAAGATAGGGTGGTTACTATTCATTGTCATTTTGACAAATACGAACCCTATTTAATTCCTGGCATGTATATGAATGCAGCGGTGGAGACGAAGGCTAAAACAGGCTATGTGATTCCCGACGACGGTCTCGTCCGATTTGAGGGGAAACATTACATATATGAAGTGATAGGGGATAAAGGTTATGAAATGAGAGAAGTTCTCACTCACGGTATTGAAGATGGGAATACTTTAATTACCTTTCAAGACAATTCAAGCCCTGTTGGAAGAACTTTTGTGACCAATGGTGCTTATACGCTGCTCATGAAAATGAAAAATATGGAGGAGGAATGACCAAAAGGCCGGTAAACTAACATATTTCAACTTTACTTCGATATAAAGTCAGGTTTCCTGGTTAGTATTATACTCATTTTCATTTCACAATATTGAGGCAGGCTGTATTTCCTGCCTCTATATTCTTTTCAAGTTTATTTTTTTAATCTGTAGCTTAAGGTCAGGTTAATTTGTCTTCTGACTTGTTGAAAATTGCCAACAGTATAAAAGTTGAAGCCTTCTGTAATATATCTGTTTCTTCGGGCATTTAGAATATCCAATATATTGAAAATTAGCGTTCCACGATCTTTGAACAACCTTTTACTTACAGAAAAATCAAAGAAATAGATGCTTTTTCTGATGCCCTGTGCGGTACGTTGCTTG
>Ga0129324_10002387_pt1 | contig 11579 bp, 10 predicted proteins | sample CPBDNA_7_FD_96879 | JGI IMG/M metagenome (GOLD analysis project Ga0129324, IMG submission 96879) | Freshwater to marine salinity gradient microbial communities from Chesapeake Bay, USA - CPBay_Spr_15_0.2_DNA | ecosystem: Environmental > Aquatic > Marine > Coastal | place: USA: Chesapeake Bay... | reverse complement strand
GCTTCCATCTCCCGCATTAACCCGGTACTTTCCAGCGTTCCTATTGCCCCCGCAAGCCGGGGACACGTGAGGTAGTAGGTGGTGGGGAAAGGGGTTCCGTCGGGTAAGCGCGGTGCTGTTTGAACGACGAGTGGCCCAGTGCATTCGCAACGTGCTGCAACACGAAGACAACCACGCGGGAACCTACCAAGTTGCTCACCAACTATTTCAAGATCCGCGGGTGTTATCTCAGCCACTACCCGGCTCAACTGCGTCGTCTGCTTCGGCTAACGCACCCCAAAGCTTGCCATACCAGCTTGGCTCCGCGTCGGCGACTTGTTCGGAGATGGTTTCGGCCGCAGGTCGCCCGTCAGCACCGAGGGCCACGTACCCGGTCTCACCCGGCATCACAAAAAGCAAGCGGCGGCGTGCTTCGGCCGCAATGTATGCGGGATCGGCCCAACGTTGCTGTTCAAGTTGTAGTCGATCAACGTTTTCCTGGGTTACTTGGATTTGGGCTTCGAGGGCGGCAATTTCAGCACGCTGACCAAAATAGTTGCGGACAGGGACCGCCAGGAGAACACCCATCAACCCAACAGTGATTAGCAGCACCAAAGCGCGGCCCGTTAACGAGCCGTTCAGGCGATCCTTATTTTCGGCCACGAGTCAATAGTCACACGGTCTGGGCGCAAAAGCGCTTAGACACTGCCGCCGAAACGCGGAAATGCCGTGCTGCCCGCGTAACGGGCACTGTCATCGATTTCTTCTTCGATCCGAAGAAGTTGGTTGTATTTGGCTACTCGCTCGCTGCGAGCCGGAGCCCCTGTTTTGATCTGACCACAATTCACCGCAACAGCAAGATCTGCGATTGTCGTATCCTCGGTCTCACCCGAACGGTGCGACATCATGGATGTGTAGCCGTTGCGGGTTGCCATAGCAACTGCATCCAGTGTCTCGGTCAGTGAACCAATTTGATTTACCTTTACCAACAGTGAATTTGCAGCCCCTTCGGCGATTCCACGAGCCAACCGCTCTGGGTTGGTCACAAATAAGTCGTCACCCACGAGCTGTACCCGGTCACCAATTGCATTGGTTGCATGAATCCAACCCGCCCAGTCATCTTCTGCGAGAGCATCTTCAATTGACACTAACGGGAAGTCAGCCAAAAGTGACTCGTAGTACCCGGTCATCCATTCAGAAGAGCGAGTGGCCCCTTCGAATGTGTAAGCACCATCCGCGTAGAACTCCGTTGATGCCACATCAAGTGCCAGCGCAATGTCGGTTCCCACAGTAAAACCAGCCGATTCGATCGCGGACACAATAAGTTCTAGGGCCGCACGGTTGTTGGGGAGATCGGGTGCAAAGCCGCCTTCGTCACCAAGACCGGTTGCATACCCATTCTTTTTAAGTACTGACTTGAGTGAGTGATAGACCTCGGTTCCACCGCGCAATGCTTCGGAAAAAGTTGCTGCACCAATTGGGGCGATCATGAACTCTTGAATGTCGACACCGGTGTCCGCGTGTGCACCACCATTAAGAATGTTCATCATGGGTACGGGGAGAAGGTGAGCATTTGGGCCACCCAAATATCTGAATAGTGGCAACTCGGCCGAGAGCGCCGCCGCTTTTGCGACTGCGAGGGAAGCGCCCAGAATCGCATTCGCGCCCAAGCGACTCTTATTGGGAGTTCCATCAAGGTCGATCATGACCTGATCAACAGTTCTCTGGTCATCGGCTGAAAGACCAATAATGGAATCAGCGATTTCACCCTCGACGGCTGCAACGGCCACTAAAACGCCCTTGCCACCGTAGCGTGAATCTTCATCACGTTTCTCGGCTGCCTCGAAGGCGCCCGTTGATGCACCTGAAGGAACGGCCGCTCGAGATACTGTGTCGTCATCGAGGAGAACCTCAACTTCTACGGTTGGATTTCCCCGCGAGTCTAGAATTTCGCGGGCAATTACTGCTTCAATGATCGCCATGATGAGAAGTCTACATAGGGAAGAAATGAGTCTGATTTTCCCTCCGATGCGAAATTGAGATCAAAATAAGGAAACCTATGTTGATGAATGCACATCCAAATGCTCAGGAGCAGTGCATCACTATTGATTTCTCTGCTCCGCAACCATCTAAGGAGCAGAACATGCGTCGATCTCGGGTAACAGCCCTTGCAGGAATAGGGCTTGCAGCAATTGCGTTGACCGGCTGCGGGAGCACTGGCTCTGACACTGCAGGCATGGCTGAACCGATGAACTTTGGATCGATGGATTCCGGGCCAATGGCCAGCGAGTCAACGTCATCTGATCAAAGGACTTCAGACCAATACCTCACCCGAAATTCGAATATTTCGCTACAAGGTTCCGACGTTGCTGAAATGACCGATACCGTTCTCACGATAACAACCGAGTTCGGAGGGGTTGTCTCTCAGCAAGATATTCGTAATGAAAGTGATCAGAGCTACTCCTCACTAACGGTGCGTGTCCCTGACGCCGAACTTGAGGCTTATCTCGATCGACTTGCATCAGTGGGAGAGGTGACATTTCTCAGCACGTCAACCCTCGATGTGACAACCACGGTCATTGACCTTGATAGTCGTATTGAAACGTTAAACGCCTCAATCGCAACTCTCACCACACTTCAAGCAGAAGCAACGACCGTTGCTGACCTTGTTGCAGTTGAATCAGAATTGACAGCACGCACCGCTGAGCGCGATTCACTCGTAGCGCAGCGTGAATTCTTACAAGACCAAGTTGATCTGTCCACCGTCTATATCAGCATCTCGACTGATCCCGGCGCAACTACTGACTCACCCGACTTTGTCCAAGGGTTACTCGACGGATGGAATGCGCTAATTAACACGTTCGCTGCAGCCATTACATTCGCTGGATTCTTAGTGCCATTCATCGTGGCATTGATTGCGGTCGTGGTTGTTATTGCCCTCGTTCGCGCTGTCCTAAAGCGAGTGCGCCAGCAACGCTAATCACTGGCGCACCCTCGGCCTCCCCCCAACATGACCGAATTCAACTCTCGCTGAATACGTGCAATATGACCTTGGGGTGTGACATTTCAGATCGCATGCTGAATTACAAAAGTGTTATTTACCTAACATCAAGGGGTGCATTGCAATTGCCCGGTGAGATTACTGAGAACTTGCTCCGCAGCAGTTACAGCATCACGTGCTGACAGTGCCGCATTGGCCAATCCGAGAGTTTTTGACAGCACATTATCTTCTTGCTGAGCCTCATTGAAAATTTCCACCGCGTCTTCTTTGGCACTTAATGCTGCCTCAAGATCAGACTGCAATTTCTGTTGCTCGGGTGAGCCACCTTGCAGAGATTCGACGAGGTCATTAAGTAATGCAACCTGATTATCAAACTCCGTATTAAACGCCGTAACAAGATCAGGATTTGCAATTAGGTCGGTCACGGCAGTGGAAAGTGACAATTGCATTTGGTCAATTACTGCGCAAGCATCATTGGTAGCCGTATTCACCTCCGGACTTGCAGATTCAGAAGCCATAGGCGATGACAACGGATTCGAATCATTCTGCGAAGAGCATGCGGAGAGCAGCAGAGGGACGGTGAGAGTGAACGCAATTAATTGTTTATGCACGGCCACATTGAAACACAGTAAGACTCACAAGCCGAGCAGGGTGCGCAGATGGCGTGGTGAAGGCGACCCGAACTGCAAAATCAAGTCATGCACTTCCCGAAGCGACCAATCTGGGTGCAGCAGGCGCAGATCACCGATCACACTAGAGATCTCCTTGTAGCCCACGAAATAGGTGGGCAGTTGGCCAGCCGTGAGAAGTGCACGTCGCCACTTACCTGCGGCCTCACTCTCTTCTTGGTATCCGCGGGTCACCATCAGATCCATTGCCTGTTCCTCGCTCAAGTCTTGGGTGTGAACGCCAATGTCAAGGATCGTATTAATAGTCATTCGGGCCTGCATTTTTAGTTGCTGCAAAGTTATGGCGAGTGCACTTAGTTTGGTTGGCTCAGGTGAGTACCCGTGTGAGATGAGTAGTTCTTCCGCATAAACCGCCCAACCTTCGACAAAGGTGCCACTAAATCCAAATTTTCGGATAAGGCTCTGCTGACCCCCGTTATTGGCAACCGCCAGCTGCAGGACATGCCCAGGGATGGCTTCATGAATTGTCAGATCGTGAATCTGAACAGCGTTGTACTCGCGATAAAAACTTTCCTTTCGTTCATCGGTCCATTTCACAGGAGTCGGTGCTACCGCGACAAAAGTTGGAACATGCGCACCTTCAAGTGGTCCGGGCGAATCGCAATACGCAACTGCGACTCCTCTGTGAATCTCCGGCATTTCAATTACTTCAACCTTTATTTCAGGAACCGTCACAAGATCGTGCTCCACGGTGAATGCCTTCGCCGATGCCATTGCCGAGGTAACTTCGGTAAGCAATGTTGAGTCATTTACGGGTGCGTTCTGGGCAATATGACCAAGTGCCGTCGCAATCGGCTCACCCTCTAATTCCATTCCAGACTCGGTTAAATACTCGTGCGCCAACCGGAGCATCCGCTCACTCACCTGATCAAGGTGCTGATTCGCTGAAGCAAGTAGATCCTGCACACTGCTTTCGGCGTCAAGGCTATGCCACAAAATCCCTGCATAGGTTTCGGCGCCCATGCGGGGGGATCTCTGAGCAAATGGCAGTTGATCTTTGAGCCATCTGATCTGTTGTGCTACCGACTCGGTGACGTGCGAATCACAATGAAGAGATTCAAGCAAGAGCCGGGTTCCTTCAAGTTGATCGATCGCGGTCTCACAATGAATGGAGGGCATCTCGCGCAGTGTTGCCCGCGCTTGCTCAAAGAACGCTGGGACTTGCTCGCATCGCGCTGAAACATTGGCCATGCGTTCATCAAGTGGCGCAAAGTCACGGGAGAGCAGCAAGTGAATTGCCGTTCCAGGATTCCACAGCATGGGATTCCACGTGTGAGGTGCGACGTATTGAATCTCAAAATGCGTCTTAGTGAGAAACGCGCGCAGAATTTCTAGGTCAACGAGATCAGATAGCTCAAGTTCGACGTCATCTACTGCATCGAGTGCGGTGAGATAACCCTCGATCCTGTATGCAAATTCTTGCTGACCCTTTACGGTGAAATCCGGTAGTTGTGAATCGAATGAATGGTCACCCATCCAGGTGGCATTGACGGGGTCCATGGCGAAGGAGTCCCGAATAACCTGTGACGCAATCGAATTGAATTCCTGCCGTGCACGATTGATGGGATCACTCATGGGACTGAATCTCCTGCATTCGACGCAGGACAGCCTTTCTCACGGCGGCTTCAGAATCTAAACCCAGAGAAGTCGCCGAACTCACCAACGCGAACAGATAGTCACCCAATTGCTCTTCAGTACCCAGCTCTTCAATGACCTGATTTGTTTCCACCATGTAGGCCGGATCTGGCAAGGACACGGATTTACTCCGAGCGATTAGTTTTTGTGCGCGCATGAGTGCGGGTAAGGCTTCGGGGATTCCCTCGGTTACTGAATCTCGCTTTTTCTCCTTTGCCTTGCGCTCATGCCAACCAATTTCGACATCTGCTGTTGTGCTCACGTGGTTCCCTTGCTGCACTGAATCTTCCGCGAATACATGCGGATGTCGGCGAATCAGTTTTTGCGTTATGCCGTCGATGACCGCATCTATGTCCCAGCCACCCGGCTGTTCTTGGGAAATCCGTGCATGGAAGACAACTTGAAGGAGTAGATCTCCCAACTCTTCACACATTGCTTCACTGTCATTGGCGTCGATTGCTTCGACGCTTTCATAGGCTTCCTCGATCAAGTACTCGACGAGGCTTTGATGAGTTTGTTCGCCATCCCATGGGCAACCGCCGGGAGACCTCAGTTGATCAAGGAGCGCCACCAATTGGGTGAAATGACTTCCTCGCACGCATTACTCCGAGCCGAGGTCAACACTTTGCGGCTCCGAGAGTGAATTCTCACTCGGACCGACGGTCAAATTCTCTGGGTCCCAAACGCCAAATCGAGGAGACACTTCAGTGCCGAGTTCGCTACTCAACTCAGAAATAGCAATAAAAACGGCTGCACTCTTGGCATCGGGTTCGGCATTGGGAGCCAACACGTCGCCTAATTTGGAAACTTGAATATTCACGCGAATGATCGGATCAACGTCTTGAAGGGAAATACCTTGCTGACCAATTTGATCTTCAAATGCTTGTGATCCACCAGCCTGTGTGATGTATTGGAGTCGCAGATTGTCGATTTCACCTTGAGTCACCTCAATTTTCTCACGGCTAGCCAATTCGTTTACCAAAATCTCAGTGATCATCTGATCGAGTGTGCTGGAGATCAGTTCATTCGATGAATCCGTTGATGGCAGACCCTGCAAGGCTAGAGTAGCTTGGACTTCGGCATTGAGAGTGGACTCGCTGATGCGCTGATCCCCCACGACCGCAGCAGCACCTGCTGTCGGAGTGCTACATCCGCTGAGTCCAATGGCTAGGGCGATGGCACCGATACCAACAATGGCTGCTAACCGGTGGCGGGCGGGCTTAACGAACATGTAGGACACAGGATCTCCGGATCTTCAGGGGTTGGTGAATAAGGTGTTAAAAAGTTCGTGGAGCCATTCTAGGAGTTGGGTATCTCGCAGTTCAGGAGCACCAATACCCGTACCCGAAGTCGGCTTGGGCACGAGCAAGATATGAGCCGCCTCCTTGATGGTCGTTCCCGGGTAAATCCTCTGGATCCGCATACTTCGGGACTCTGGCAGTGTCACGGGCGATATACGAATTGACTTGCCCGCAGCAATGACCTCTTGCACTCCCGCTGCCTTAGCGGCGACCCGAAAACGAGCAACCCCGATGAGCGCCTCAAGTTCGCTGGGCATGGCGCCGTAACGGTCAACCAGTTCTGCTCCTACCTCGTCGACCGCTTCATTGGTACTGGCATCCGCTAAGCGCTTATATGCCTCAAGGCGCAATCGTTCTTGGGGGACGTAATCTGTTGGGATGCTGGCATCGATGGGCAATTCAACCCGAACGTCATTGACCTCTTTCACCGGTTCATTTTTGTATTCGGACAGTGCTTCACCAACTAGTCGTAAATAAAGGTCAAAACCAACGTCAGCAATATGGCCACTTTGTTCGCCGCCCAGCATGTTGCCAGCTCCGCGAATCTCGAGATCTTTGAGTGCTATTTGCATTCCTGAACCAAGATCGGTTCGTTGAGCAATTGTGGCTAGTCGTTCATGAGCCGTCTCCGTCAGTGGCTTATTCGGGTCATAAAGAAAATATGAGTAGGCGCGTTCGCGTCCTCGGCCCACTCGACCCCGTAGTTGATGCATTTGCGACAGGCCAAATTTGTCAGCTCGGTCCACAATCAAGGTGTTCGCATTAGGGATATCAATCCCCGACTCGACGATTGTTGTACACACAAGTACATCGATTTCCTTCTCCCAGAATGCAACGATCACCGATTCAAGTGCGCCTTCACTCATTTGCCCATGTGCCACAGCAATGCGTGCTTCGGGTATCAGAGTTCGGATTCTTGCCGCAACTCGATCAATAGACTCAACTCGATTGTGAATGAAAAAAACTTGACCGTCACGCAATAATTCCCGGTGAATTGCAGCGGAGATTTGTTTTTCGTCGTAGGGACCCACGAAAGTAAGGACGGGATGCCGTTCTTCGGGTGGTGTTTGAATGACCGACATCTCGCGAATTCCGGTCACCGCCATTTCTAGGGTGCGAGGGATGGGTGTTGCGCTCATGGCCAGGACGTCGACATTGGTTCGCAACGCTTTTAGATGCTCTTTGTGCTCAACGCCAAAGCGTTGTTCTTCGTCAACAATTACCAAGCCCAAGTCTTTGAATTTCACCGATGGTGTCAGCAATCGATGAGTTCCAATCACAATGTCGACACTTCCCTGGGCCAACCCAGCAAGTGTTTCCTTGACCTGCGACGTCGGTGTAAACCTAGACAACGCAGCAACGGTGACGGGGAAAGCGCTGTAGCGCTCTGAGAAAGTTGTGAAGTGTTGTTGGACAAGAAGCGTGGTGGGGACCAGTAAAGCCACTTGCTTTCCATCTTGCACTGCCTTGAAGGCCGCACGCACTGCTATCTCGGTCTTTCCAAAGCCAACATCACCACACACCAAACGATCCATGGGTATTTGTCGCTCCATGTCTCGCTTCACTTCGTCTATCGTGCTGAGTTGATCGGGAGTTTCTATATAAGCAAATGCATCTTCTAATTCGGCTTGCCACGGAGTATCAGCTCCGAATGCGTAGCCCTTGGATGATTGCCGTGCCGCATAAAGCCGTATGAGTTCACCCGCAATTTGCTTAACAGCCTTGCGTGCGCGGCCTTTTGTTTTTTGCCAATCTGCACCACCAAGTCGGTGCACACTTGGAGCTTCTCCCCCTATGTAACGGGTAATCAAATCAAGTTGGTCCATTGGTACAAAGAGTCGATCTGCTGGTTGACCGCGCTTACTCGGTGCGTACTCAATAATCAAATACTCGCGCTCAGCTCCACCAATAGTTCGCGTGATCATTTCTACATAACGTCCGACTCCATGGTGTTCATGAACGATGTAGTCACCGGAATTGAGGGTCAACGGGTCGACAGTTCCACGGCGGCGGACCGGCATTTTTTTGAGATCCTTGGACAGCGACTTCGCGCCCATCAAGTCTGATTCGCTCAGCACCCAGAGTCGGGAATCCACCAAATGAAACCCGTTGTCTACCGACGCGGTGATGAGCTGAGCCACTTTCGGCATGGCCGGGATCGAAACCGAATCTGCCTTCACCACACTTATCCCTTGGCTACCGAATTCCTCGGCGATTCGATCAATCGACCCGTGTCCCGGAGCCGTGATTACGACCGTGGAGCCTGCTTCCAGTGCCTGGGCAACGTCTTTTCCTGCGATTTCAGCGTCACCGTGGTAGCCACTTATGGCACTCGCATCGAGGTTGATCACGCGCTCATCAAGGTCACGAGGAAGTTGGGTGAGATTCCACACGCAACCATTGCGTGCGCGCACTCGATCTACAACCTCAGACATGGTCGTGAACATGGATCCAGCGAAATCAATGGGTGTCGCTCCACCGACTGCGGCACTATGCCAACCAGCGGTCAAAAACTCTTCCGCCGTTTTAACAACATCAAGTGCCCGCGAATTAATTCGTTCCGGTTCCATCAAAATTAACGATGACTCCGGTGGTAAGAGTTCATGTAGCGGTTTCATCTCACCGGCGAGCGCCGAGGATAGGGACTCCATCCCTTCAACAGCGACTCCGTTTGCAATCTGCTCACACATTGCTGCCACTTCGACGTGGGCGGCTCCAAGTCGTTGGGCCTTTGCTTTGACCTCTTCGGTCAACAGGAGTTCGCGGACGGGTGGCGCCCAAAGTCCAAGCTCGGCAACTTCCAGTGAACGCTGATCAACGACCGCGAAGTATCGAAGTTCTTCAACGTCATCTCCCCAGAACTCAATCCGAATTGGGTGCTCTTGGGTTGGTGGGAAGACATCGAGGATGCCCCCGCGCACGGCAATTTGACCACGACGGTCAACGAGGTCAACCCGTTCGTATCCCAGCGCAACCAATCCCTTAACGGTTTCGGTGAGTGATGCCTTGTCCCCGACTTTCAACTCAACAGGATCCTGGTCCCCGAGGTCGGCGACTATTGGTTGCAGTGCAGCCCGAACGGAGGTGATCAAAACCTTGATGGGAGCTGCGTGCACACTTCCAACGATTGGGTGCGCCAGTCGCCTCAGCACAGCCATGCGCTTGCCGACCGTGTCGGCCGATGGTGAAAGACGCTCATGCGGCAGCGTCTCCCAACTGGGGAATACCGCGATTCCCTCTGTCGGCAAATAGGCGCTGAGGTCAGCAGCCAATTCATCGGATGCCCGGCCCGTTGTAGTCAGGACTAACGTGATTCCCGTCTCTTGCTCACTAGCGATCTTGGCAATCACGAGGGGGTAAATCACACTCGGGCCAACCAGATCAACCGTTTTTGCGAGCTGCGAGTTCTCAGCAATCGCCAAAAATGCCGGGTCGGCTTTGATTAAATCAAGTAGGCCAGCAAGTGGTTGTGTCTTGCTCACGCTCCCTGGGTTTCCTTAATGGCCCGCAGAACATGCGGATACAGATCGGCCCGGGACACAACGAGGTCGGTGACATAGGGAGGCATGTGATTAAAGGTAATCGAATCCCCGTTCATGTGAGATGCAATAAGGCCGTAATGCTCGGCCACAATGTACGGCGCTGCGACATCCCATTCGTAGAAGCCGGTGTTGTGCAAGTAAATGTCGGCGCGACCGCACAGAATCTCGTTTACCTTCGCTCCAACAGATCCAACGTCCACAATTTCTACGCCACTGTGTGAGATCCCAGCTTCAGTGAGTAATTCACCCAGCCGCGCCACTATCGCACCCAAATTAGCCGGTGGCCGTGAGCGGGATGCAACTACTCGAATCACTGAATCTGCAGGTGCAGCCGCTTCAACTACATCAAGGACACTTCTTGTCATTCCCTGTTCGGGGAGGTCTACGGTTCCCGCGCTGAGTTTTTGTTCTTGGGTATCCCACAGTGCAATGTGGACCGCAAAGTCTTTTCTATTTTGCCCGTATTCCCAAGTGCCGTCCAGTGGGTCAACAATCCAGACACGAGCTGCTTCGAGTCGAACTGAGTTGTCTTTTCCTTCTTCACTGAGAATTGCGTCCAGTGGTCGGGCAGTTGATAGTTTTTCCATAATGAACAGGTGGGCGGCCCGATCGGCTTGGTCTCGGAGTTGATCACTGAGCGTTCTGTCGATTGAATCAATCGGGTGGGCGAGAAAAAAATCAGTTCGCAGTTTCAATAAAAGCTGCCCGGCCTGCTGTGCAACCTCGCGCGAGAGTTCTGCATCATTCATTTCTGGCATCAGACCACTTTCGTTGGTGTTAACTATTGAATTTACTTTGTGCTGAGTCGAGACCATTTGTGATCAGTGTTTCAATTGCGTCACAACTGCGCCCGATAAATTCAGGCAATTGCTTGCGCTCACTTGAACTAAATGGGGAAAGTACAAAGTCTGCTGGATCCTGACGACCAAGTGGCCGACCGATTCCCATTCTGGCCCGGAAGTATTCACCCGTGCCAATTGATTTTTTTATGCTCTTGAGCCCATTGTGCCCGTTGTCACCACCACCGAACTTGAGGCGGATGGCGGCAAAGTCGATATCGAGTTCGTCGTGGACCACAATCAAGTTTTCTGGTGGGACGTCGTAAAAATCCAGGATTGACTTGATCGGTCCGCCACTCTCGTTCATAAAACACAGAGGAATCGCTAGCACGACACTGTGTTGACCCAGCTGAGATCCGGGGAGCCCAATGTGACTTTGCCCAACGGCAGCAAATGCCTTTTTGTGCCGGGACAATTTGACCGACAATTTTGATGCGAGTTCGGCAACCACCATTGCACCAATGTTGTGTCTGGTGGCTGAGTATGCGGGGCCAGGATTACCCAGCCCCGCGATAACAAAAGTCACTACTCGGCGGCGGCGACAGGCTCAGTTGGTGTAACTGCGGCCAGTGCACCTGCTGCAGCTGCAGCGT
>Ga0129324_10002385_pt1 | contig 11580 bp, 10 predicted proteins | sample CPBDNA_7_FD_96879 | JGI IMG/M metagenome (GOLD analysis project Ga0129324, IMG submission 96879) | Freshwater to marine salinity gradient microbial communities from Chesapeake Bay, USA - CPBay_Spr_15_0.2_DNA | ecosystem: Environmental > Aquatic > Marine > Coastal | place: USA: Chesapeake Bay... | reverse complement strand
TATCAACCAAAAGAAATGCTTAGTTTTGTGAAAGTCACCGAGTTTCATAAGTACAAAGAACGATAAAAATTGAGCACAGAAAAAATCATATTAGGAATCGATCCAGGAACCACAATCATGGGCTTTGGATTGATTAAAGTGGTGGGTAAAAACATGGAGTTTATGCAAATGAATGAGTTACTCTTGCAAAAATATGATGATCCTTATATCAAATTGAAACTTATTTTTGAACGTACTATAGAACTTATAGAGACCTATCATCCAGATGAGATTGCTATTGAAGCTCCCTTTTTTGGAAAGAATGTGCAAAGTATGCTCAAATTGGGTAGGGCGCAAGGAGTAGCGATGGCGGCAGGACTATCCAGACAAATCCCTATTACAGAGTATTTGCCAAAAAAAATAAAAATGGCCATCACCGGAAATGGAAATGCCAGTAAAGAACAGGTGGCCAAAATGCTACAAAGCGTATTGGGCTTAAAAAGCTTGCCTAAAAACCTTGACGCTACCGATGGGTTGGCAGCTGCCGTTTGCCATTTTTACAATGCTGGTAAAGTTGAGGGAGCCAAAAGTTATTCGGGTTGGGATAGTTTTGTGAAGCAGAACCCAAAGAAAATTAAATCTTAACAATGATCAATTATCAATAAACAATTATCAGTTACCAATGAACAACTAAGAAGAGTCCATTATTAATAATTTTTAATTTTCAATGCTATGAAATTAAAGAATAATCCATTACAAAATAAGTCTTATGATTTTGCATTATTGATCGTGCAATTAAGCAAAAAGTTAATAAAAGAAAAGAAAGAATATGTGCTTTCTAAACAAATAATGAAAAGCGGCACCTCCATTGGGGCAAATATAATTGAAGCAAATGGCGCCATTTCAAGAGCAGATTTTTCTTCTAAAATTTCAATTGCTTATAAAGAGTGTTTAGAAACAAAGTATTGGCTATCCTTATTAAAAGATAGTGGTGAAATTGAGTTAGTTGATTTTAAAACATTGTTTTCATTTGCAGATGAAATAGCCAAGATCCTTTTTTCTATTCTTAAAACCACAAGAATTAATAAGTAACAAAATACAATTAATACTCTCTATTGCATTAAATAACCGATCATTGATTATTGATCACTGATAAATGATAATTGAACTATGTCCGGTATCTACCTTCACATCCCATTTTGCAAGCAAGCCTGCTTTTATTGTGATTTTCATTTTTCTACTTCTTTAAAAAAGAAAGAGGAGTTAATCTCTTGCCTAATAAAAGAGCTCGAAATTAGAAAAGCAGCTTTAGAACATGAAACCATAGAAACCATTTATTTTGGTGGTGGTACCCCTAGTTTGTTGTCTGTTTCAGAATTGGAGCGTCTTATTAAAACTATTTATGTAAATTATAAGGTAGCCGAGAAGCCAGAAATTACCTTAGAAGCAAATCCAGATGATCTTATGTCAATTGGCCCTCAGTCTGGTGCTATTTTAAAGCAGTATAAAAAAATCGGTATCAATAGGCTTAGCATCGGTGTCCAATCCTTTTTTGAAGAAGATTTAAAAATGATGAATCGGGCACATAACTCAGAAGAAGCCATAGAAAGTATAAAATTGGCTACGAACTATTTTGACAATATTACGGTCGATTTAATTTATGGAATACCCAATATGACCTCTGAAAAATGGACGCAAAACTTGCAAACTGTTTTTGATTTAGGCATACCACATATTTCTAGTTATGCCTTAACTGTTGAGCCCAATACGGCTTTAGATTCTTTCATTAAAAAGGGAAAATACCCGCCTTTAGATGAGGCATTGGCGAAAGAACATTTTGATATTTTGGTAGACGAAACCCGAAAAAATGGATTTGTACAATATGAAATTTCGAACTTTGGAAAACCAGACTGTTTTTCAAAACACAATACCAGTTACTGGCAAGGAAAAAAGTATTTGGGTATTGGGCCCTCTGCACATTCTTTTAATAAAACGCATAGAAGTTGGAATGTTGCGAATAATAGCAAATACATTCAATCAATTTTAGAAAATAAGTTGCCTAGTGAAACGGAAAAATTAAGCAAAAATGATCAATTTAACGAGTCTATTATGACGGGCTTGCGAACCATGTGGGGAGTCTCTTTAACGGATATTGAAGCTAATTTTGGACTTGATTATAAATTACAATTGTTAGCATCAGCTGATAAATTTATCCAGCAAGAATTACTCACGATCACTTCGACTGATTTTGATGAAAATCAAAATTCTATCGAGCAGCTTAAAACAACCGAAAAAGGCAAGTTTTTAGCAGATGGTTTGGCCAGTGAATTGTTCAGAATTTAGTTATCTTTGAACATATGCTTGCAACAATTAAATACAATTCTAAAAATCATCAGATAGATTTGTCCAAACCTATCGATATTTCAATTGGTGTTGATCCTGCCAAAAAAGGTGTGAATGCCTGGTATATTGATGATCCTAAAATTTACCCCGTCACAGAAGGAGATTGGGTTGCCACGGTTGCAGAAGGAGCTTCTATCAATTTTAATATGATAGAATTTAACCCTCATGCGCATATAACTCATACAGAATGTGTAGGTCATATTACTAAAAAAATACACTCAGTCAATAAAAACTTAAATCAGTTTTTCTTTTATGCAGAGCTAATTACCATAGCTCCTGCTATGTTGGATGATGATTTTGTGATCACAAAAAAACAAGTGCAATTTGCATTAGGAGCCAAAAAAAGAGATGCGGTTATTATTAGAACCCTGCCCAACTTAGCCGATAAAAAATCCATGCGATATTCGCATAGCAATCCACCTTACCTTTTAGAAGAGGCAGCAATTTTTTTGAGAGAAGCAGGTATAGAACATTTGCTAATCGACTTACCATCGGTAGATAGAGAAGAAGATGAAGGTCTTTTATTATCTCACAATGCCTTTTGGAATACCCAAGGAAAGATTCGTAAATCAGCAACCATTACAGAGTTTATTTATGTGCCAAATACAGTACTCGATGGTACTTATTTTTTGAATTTAATGATAGCGCCATTTGAAAATGATGCAACACCTAGTAAGCCGATTCTATATGAATTGATTTCTAATTCATGAAACAAAACAATAAAATAAAATACGGTATTTATGCCTTAATAGTAATCCTAGTCCTCTTAATGTCAGGGGGAATCTATTCTGATATTCCTTTAGAAAAATTAAAGGAAACCTACGCCAATCAAACTTCTAAGTTTATCGAAATAGACGGAATGCAAGTGCATTATCGCGATGAGGGTATTGGAACTCCCATCGTATTAATTCATGGAACTGCATCTTCATTGCATACTTGGGAAGATTGGACCCAAGAATTGGTTAAAAATTACAGAGTCATCCGAATGGATTTGCCTGCATTTGGCTTAACTGGAGCAAATACTAGTAGAGATTATTCTATTGGAAACTATACCCTGTTTTTAAATGAGTTTTTATCAAAATTACAATTGGAGTCCTTTTATTTGGTCGGTAACTCTTTAGGAGGAAACATCGCTTGGAGCTATGCTGCAGATTATCCAGAAAAAGTAAAAAAGTTGGTTTTAATAGATGCCAGTGGATTGCCTACAAATAAAGATCAGCCTTGGATTTTTAAGTTGGCAAAAACACCCATCATCAATTCGCTTTTCTTAGTCTTAACTCCAAAAGCGGTCATTGAGAAAAATTTAGAACAAGTATATGAAGATGATGCTAAAATTACAGATGAGCTTATCCTACGCTATCATCAATTGGCTTTGAGGACTGGCAATAGACAAGCCTTTATAGACCGAGCAAAAACAGATTTTACATTGGGAGCATCAGCCAACATAGAAAAGCTAAAAAGTATTCAAACAAAAACGCTTTTACTTTGGGGAGCAAAAGATCAATGGATTCCACTTGACAATGGAATCAGAATGCAAAAACTGATAACAAATTCCAGTTTGGTGGTAATTGAAAATTCTGGGCATGTACCCATGGAAGAAAACCCCAAAGAGAGTCTTAAATTATTTTTTGATTTTATAAATGAATAATTTTTTGATTCACTAAGAATTTAAATCCATTGTTTTTCTCGCATCATAAATTTCTCTAAACTCTAAAATAGTTCTCTGTTATAGATGGATTCTTGGGAGTTTTTTTACTTTTTTAAAGTATCACTTTTTATATTTATTGACTTCAGATTGTTCATTTAACTTCATCAATGAGGGTTATAATGATGTTAATTTTAGAAAAAAATTAATTTTGTTTAACTTTTTTGTATATTTGTTAAACAAAATCAATTTTATACCTATCAATTATGAAATCATTTATTATCAAAATCATTACAATCAATTTTATATTATTGATTTCTTTGAATGCCGAGGCTCAAGAATTTCAAGGTAAAGCTTTTTATTTTTCTAAGTCAACAATGAGCTTAGGTAGTTGGGGAGCAAGACTGAGTGAAGCACAAAAAAAACAAATACAGGGAAATCTTAAAAACAGATTAGAGAAAGAATTTGTATTAAATTTTAACAAAGAAGAATCCTTATTTAAAGAAGAAGAAAAAGTTGATGCTATTTCTGGTGCAACAGATTCTTGGGGAAGTAATTTTACAAGAGGAGAGCAATATAAAAATGTTAAGAAAAATGAGCTAGTTCAGAGTCAGGAGTTCTATGGAAAACGCTTTTTAGTTATGGATAAGCTGCAGGTGATAAATTGGAAACTTGGTTCAGAATCTAAACAAATTGGTCAGTATATGAGTTTTAAGGCGACAGCTTCAATACCAACATCAGAATTGACTTGGTATGATTTTTCTTGGAGTGATATTGCAACAACTGACGCTAGTAATAAAGATCCAGAGATAAAAATGACTGAAGTAGAAGCATGGTATACCCTTCAGATTCCAGTAAGTCACGGACCAGCTGAATACTGGGGGCTTCCAGGTCTTATTTTAGAAGTAAGTGCAGGAAATACAACAATGTTATGTTCTAAAATTGTTATGAATTCTAAAGAGAAGATTGTTATTGAAGCTCCGGATAATGGGAAAAAAATAACAAAGAAAAAATACCAAGAAACTATTCAGGGAAAAATGGTTGAAATGAGAAATAATAGAGGCAGAAGTAGAAACTAACAATTATTGAGTAGATATTCATCATCCAGTCTTTTAGCAAAATAAAGTAATGAAACATATATATATTATTGTACTGCTTTTAATAACTACTGTTTCTTACAGTCAAATTAAACTTGAAGGAGTTGTTAGGGATAGCCTAAAAACCCCTTTGGAGTTGGCTAATATAGTTGCAATTAATCAAGAAACAAATGGCTTAGAATCGTATGCTATTACTGATGAAAAAGGTAATTTTAGTATAAAACTATCGAAGAATACTACTTATAATATTCAAGTTAGTTATATAGGGCAGAAAACGTTTAAAGATATAATTTCTACAAAAGAAATTAATATCAGAAAAGATTATACTCTTTTTCCTGATAATCTTTTGGATGAAGTCGAAATCGTTTATGAAATGCCAGTTTTAGTCAAAGGAGATACATTAATATATAATGCAGATTCATTTAAAAATGGCTCTGAACGAAAGTTAGGGGATGTTCTTAAGAAGTTACCAGGAGTTGAGATTAATGAAAATGGACAGATTGAAGTTGAGGGTAAAGTGGTAAATAAGTTAATGGTTAATGGAAAAGATTTTTTTGACGGGGATACAAAAATTGCTACAAAGAATATTCCGTCTAATGCAGTAGACAAAATTCAGGTATTACGAAATTACGCTGAAGTAGGTCAGCTAAGTGGTGTAAGTAATAATCAAGATAATGTGGCTATTAATATTAAACTTAAAGAAGGAAAAGAGAATTTTTGGTTTGGTGACATAACTATTGGTGGAGGTGAATCACCAGAAAGTGAGTTATATTTATTGCAACCTAAACTATTTTATTATAGCCCAAATTTCAGTTTTAATTTTATTGGAGATCTCAATAATATTGGAGAAGTGGGCTTGTCAAGTCGTGATGTTAGAGGTTTTGGTGGAGGTTTTAGATCGCCAAGCAGAAGCAGCGGAACCAATATAAACTTAGGAGATAATAGCCTGAATTTTTTAACTAGTCAAGACAATGCATTGAAAATTGAAAGTAAATTGGCGACAGGAAACTTTAGTTATTCTCCCAACAAAGCATTAGATTTTAGTGGATTTCTAATTTACAATAGCAGTAAAGTAATTTCTAAAGAAACAAGTTTTGTTCAATATACAGATCCAAATTTAGGAATTCCTGATGAGGCAACTGTGAATTCTAGTGACGAACGTTCTAATCAAGTATTGTTAAAACTAAGTGCAGCTTATCAGCCAAACTCGAATAATCAATTGACCTATGATATTTTAGGGCGTACATCGAATGATTCACAAAATCAAACAGTTTTTTCTTCAATTATAGGAAATACAAATCAAATGAATGAGGTTACACCATTTAGTATAAGTCAAAACATAAATTATTATTATACACTCAATGAAAATAATATTTTCGCTTTTGAAGCACAACATTTGATAAAAAACGAAGACCCTTTTTATAACGCTATATTGGGTAACAACCCTAACGGAATTGATGCTTTTGATGTCACTGCAGGCGCTTTAGGACTGGATACTTCTTTAAATAATTATAATATTGGTCAGAATAGACGAATCAAATCCAATCAATTAGATGCTAAATTAGATTACTATAATATCATCAATGCTAAAAGCAATATCAATATTACACTTGGAACAATTTTTAGTAAGCAAGAATTCAATTCAAGTATTTTTCAGTTTTTAACCGATGGGTCTAAGTTTATTCCTACCCCAACATTTAATAACGGTATTGGTACAAATAATATTGAGTATAACTTTAGCGATGTATATTTAGGTGTTCATTATCGATTTAAATCGGGTAAATTTACTGTCACACCTGGTTTTTCATTACATGCTTACGGAAATAAAAACAGTCAATTTGGCCAAGTTATCGAGAATAATTTCTTTCGATTTTTACCAGATTTTGAAACTAGAATTCAGTTTAAGAAAGGTGAGTCTTTGACTTTTAGATACGAAATGCGCAATCAATTTACAGATGTTACTCGATTGGCGAAAGGGTTGGTCTTAAATAATTACAATAGTATTCAATATGGAGAGCCAGATCTTCAGAATGCATTATCGCATAATGTAAGCTTATTTTATAGCAGTTTTAATCTATTTAATTATACCAATGTATTTGCAAGAGCCGCATATTCTAGTAATATTGATCAGATAAGAGGCTTGACAAATTTTGAAAATGTTATTCGTACGAGTACTTTCTTTAATTCTAATTTTGCTGATGAAAATGTAAATGTATCTGGACGCGTACAAAGAACTTTTGGAAAAGTAAGAGCTAATATAAATGCTAGTTTTAACTATAGTAAAAACAACCAATTCATTCAAGGTCAACAATCTGTCAATGAAAGATACACCCAGTCATACACACCGGGTATTCGTACTAATTTTATGATTGCCCCAAACGTAAGCTTGTCTTATCGTTATAGTGAAAGTAGAAATAGTCAAGGTGGGCGTGATACAAAATTTGTGACTACTGCTCCAACTATAGATTTTGATGCCTATATATTGAAGAAAATAACATTTCGTACAGATTACAGTTATACGAATCAAGATTTAGGAGATGGAAATTCACAATCATTCCAAAATTGGAATGCTTCTCTTTCTTATAGAAAAAATAGGGATGCAAAATGGGAGTATGAAATCAAAGCAACGAATATCTTAGATATTGATTCTCAGGTAAGAAATAATGCAAATAATTTTTCAGTTTTTAGCTCAGAAACATTTATACAGCCTAGGTTTATAACTTTTAGATTTGTGTATACTTTGTAAGAAAATTTAGTTTAGCGTAAAATTTTAAATTAATTTTCTAAACTATCTTATCTTTAACTCAAAGTTTATCACATGCATATAGAACAACTCAGAGACTATTGTATCACTAAAAAAGGGGTCACAGAGCATTTTCCTTTTGACGAGGTTACTTTAGTTTTTAAGGTAATGGATAAAATGTTTGCCTTGGTTGGTCTAAATCATTGGGAACAAGGAGAGACCAAGATCAACCTAAAATGCAATCCCGAATGGGCAGAAGAATTACGTGGCGAATATGACAGTATCAACGCGGGTTGGCATATGAGTAAAAAACATTGGAATACGGTGACACTTAATAAGGATGTTCCTGACAGCCTAGCTTTTGAGTTAATTGATCATTCATATGATTTGGTGGTAAGTGGGCTCACAAAAAAGCTAAAAGAAGAACTTAAAAACAGTTAATTGTCATTCAGAAATGAGGAACGATTGAAGAATCTCATCAAGGCATTTATTGCAAACTTCGAAACTGAGTAGGTGTAGCGCCTTTGATCTCCTTAAATTTTCTATTGAAATTCGAAATATTTTTAAAACCCGATTTTTCAGACACTTCGGTAATCAGCAATTCATGATTCTTTAGAAAACGGCACGCTTGTTCAATCCGGACTTCAATTAGAAATTGAAAATACGTCTTGTTGGTTCGTTGTTTAAAATAGCGGCAAAAGGCATTAGGAGTCATAGTGGCCACATCAGAGATGCTTTGCAAATCAATATCCTTATCAAAATGATTCATGGTGTAATCCATAATTGTGCTCATGCGTTTTCCTTCATTATCCGTGTATTTTTTTTGATATACAAAGGTCGATAAGGCAATCGTTTCTGCTTTGTTAAACAAATCAAGAGATTGAAAAAATAGTATAAAACGTTCTAGAGTTGTCGCTTTTTTTAGGCTTAAAAAAATTTGAAATAGCTTGGTTTTATGATCGGAGCTCACTTTAAACCCAGCTTTACTTTTTTCAAAAAAGTCTTCGAGAGCAGCAAAATCTCCCAAAGAAAAGAACCCCTCTCCAAAAGAGTTTTTTGTGAAAAACAAAGAATACATCTGTGATTTTGAACTTCTTTCTACATCACTTTTAAATACATGAGGAAGATTGCTTCCAATAACCAAAACATCACCTGCTTTATATTCATTAATGGTATCTCCAACAACCAAAGTCCCTTCGCCATGGATGATGGCACAAATCTGAATCTCTTCATGTTGGTGCAATTGATCGTAAAATATTTGCTCGGTATCCTCTTGGAACAGCAGAGCAATATTTTTTGTTTTCGGGATTTTAAAAGGTAAAACTTTCATAGAAGAACAAGTTTTTGAGTGACTTTTGCATTCAAATATATGCTTAAATTCACAATATTATAAATTTAAATTCAACAAATAAGGTAATAAAGTATCACTACTAGGTAACAATTACAAAAAGCCCAATTAAAATCTCTTGTACTTTTGTTAAAAAAAACATTTACAATGAGTATACAATGGAATGGCGTAATGCCAGCTGTGTTTACATGGTTGAAAGAGTCAAAATCAGGCGCTCTTGAAATTGACCTTGATGCAACACAAAAACAGGCTGCAGGTATTTTAAAAGTTCAAGGAAAGGGCGGAAGCAGAATGAGCGGACTTGTCGGTTCTGGAACTCTGGGTGAAAATAGCTACCTGAGCACCAAGCAGCGTCTTTCCTTACTTAGATCCCTTTCTGAGGTTGCTAAAGAATACAATGTCCCGTTGATTAGTGGGGCAGCAGCAGAAAGGAAGGAAGAACTTTCCAAAATTATAGAAGGACTTGCAACAGTTGGAGTTGAAACTGTCATGGTTATGCCACCCAAAACGAAGGCGGTTCCTTCTGAAAAAGAAATGTATGAGTACTATGCACTTGCTGAAGCAACTGCAAAAGAGGTAGGCGTAACAATTATGCCTTATAACAATCCTGATGCAGCCGGTTATCATGCACTCTCAACGGACCTTCTTTTAAGACTTTCAGTACTTCCTCAGGTAGCTGCTCTTAAAATATCGACTATAGATGTCTCAATTATTGAAACTCTGATGTTAGAGAACAAAGATTTAAAAATTTTGGCAGGAGTAGACACAGTCACTGTATATGCAGGACTCGCTGGAGCAAGCGGTGGAATTACAGGAGTAGGTACTATCTTCCCAAAAGCAAGTGTTACTATGCAGGAGTATGTTTTAAATGGAGAATGGGCTGAGGCAAACAAAATTTCTCAGGCTTTAAATTCCTTATCGTATCTGGATGCTCAGCCGCTGCTTATGGAATATCTTAAGCTTGCTATGGGAATTCATCATAATGATGTTGCTGGAGGACTGCGTACCTTTGGTAAGAAATTAACTCAACAGCAAATTGATGATGTCCGTGCAAGATATATTCTGGCAAAAGAAAGACTTGAAGTTCTGGACTTGATAGGTTAAGTCTTTCAAGACTTAAAAATAGTAACTTACAAACCCGTAAATTTGAAAAAAACATTTAAAAATCAAGTAAGGATGATTACAGGAAAAAATTATATTGGAAATCAACTTTCTGCAAACGGAAACAAAACATATACAACATTCAATCCTCAAACCAATCAAGAAAACAAAGTTGTTTTTACAGAAGCAACTTCAGAAGAAATAGACCAAGCCGTTCTTTTAGCTACAGAGGCTTTTGCAAGTTTTAGAAACATTTCTAATGAGCAAAAAGCAGCATTTTTAAATGCCATTGCCGATGAAATTTTAAACTTGGGAGATGAACTTATTCAAACCTATTGCTCAGAATCTGGATTGCCAGAAGGAAGAGCCATGGGAGAGCGTGGGCGAACCATGGGACAATTGCGCAGTTTTGCAGAATTGGTTTTGGAAGGTTCTTGGGTAGAAGCAACCATAGATACTGCTCAACCAGATAGAGCCCCTTTGCCGAAATCAGATATTCGAAAAATGAACATTCCTTTAGGGCCGGTTGTCGTTTTTGGAGCCAGCAATTTTCCCTTAGCCTATTCTACCGCTGGAGGAGATACCGCTGCAGCCTTAGCTGCAGGTTGTCCTATTTTGGTAAAATCTCATCCTATGCATGCTGGTACTGGCGAACTGATTGCTTCGGCGGTCATTGCTGCTGCTGAGAAAACAGGGATGCCTAATGGAGTTTTTTCTAATTTAAATAGCAGTGGAATAGCGGTTGGACAACAATTGGTCAATCACCCACAAGTTAAAGCCGTTGGTTTTACAGGAAGTCATCGTGGTGGAAGAGCTCTTTATGATTTAGCAGCTAAAAGACCAGAACCAATTCCTGTTTTTGCAGAAATGGGAAGTGTAAATCCAGTTATCTTATTGCCAAAAGCCTTGGAGAACAGAGCAGCAGCCTTGGCAAAAACCTATGCCCAGTCCATTACTTTAGGAACGGGACAGTTTTGTACCAATCCAGGATTGATTTTAGGGATCCAAGGAAGTTCTTTAAACCAATTTATCGAGGTTTTGGCAACCGAAATTGTAGCGATAGATCCAGGCTGCATGTTGCATCCAAATATTTTGGGTGCTTATGAAGCAAATAAAGAAAAAGCAATTTCTCAAAAAGAGGTTACCCTAGCTGCAGATTATTCAAAAGTAGTGAATAATAATTACGCAAAACAAGCAGTAGCCACTGTTACAGGAGCTGTTTTCTTAGGTAATCCACAATTGCATCAAGAAGTTTTTGGTCCGT
>Ga0129324_10002384_pt1 | contig 11582 bp, 10 predicted proteins | sample CPBDNA_7_FD_96879 | JGI IMG/M metagenome (GOLD analysis project Ga0129324, IMG submission 96879) | Freshwater to marine salinity gradient microbial communities from Chesapeake Bay, USA - CPBay_Spr_15_0.2_DNA | ecosystem: Environmental > Aquatic > Marine > Coastal | place: USA: Chesapeake Bay... | reverse complement strand
TGGGGGATGTAGGGTCAATGAACCGGCCACCAGGCCATGCGGAAATTGCGCACACCTCAGCGCCGGGGGCATCGGGTGCGACCACGGAGAGCCTCTGCGCCGGTATGATTCCTCTCTCGACCAGGGCTGCATCGGTTGACGCGTTTCCCCCCTGCCTCAGAACGATACGCCCTACACCCGCGCCTGTGGATCCGGCGAGATCGCCAACCATGGGTCCTGGGAACACGAACGAGACCTGTTGACCGCCCGTGACAACTGCTGGATTAGCTACCGGTGCTTGAAGTGTCCGGTCAGCCGCCAACGCCGACGGGGCTTGAATCGTCGTGATTCCCAGCAGGAGTGCCAGCGCCGAGATCGCGGCGGCGGTGAACTGTCGTGGCAACTTCATTTGGCATCTCCGTTGTGGCGTCGTGGTTCGTGTTGTGGACGGTCAGAGTTTTTCCTGTCGGATTCTTCTGGCTTGAGGGGTGCCAGACATTGTCTGAGACGGAAACGAATGGATGTGAATCGGAACCGCGACATCAGTGCGATGTCGCGAAACCATCTTCGCTATGGCGTGAGGCTGGAATTGGAGTTACACGCCACCTGTTGCTGTCTGCAATGGATTCGGAACGCTGCCCGGGGTGTCGCGCAAGACGGTGCATGCGTGGCTGGCGAAGTACGAGGCGGATGGTCTGGAGGGGTTGGCGCATCCGTCGTGAGGGCCGCGTCGGCTGGTATTCGAGCTCGTAAAGTCTGGTGTCGCGGTGGTCTCGGAGTCGGCGGCCTATCGGGCGCTGGTGCGGCCCCGAATGCCCGACTGGTGAGCGCAGCATTCATCCTTCTGTGCGGCGCACGGAACGCAGCCGGGTGGCCTATTCTGACGCGGTGTCCGTGTCGCGTCGGAGTTTCATCGCAGGCTCAGCCGCACTCGCTGCCACGTGGGGTATCTCTCGCGAGGTGATGGCCAGAAGCCTCGCCGCGCCTCTGCGAGCGGCGGAAGCCCCCAGCACCCTGCTTCAGACGATCAGGATGTCCGCACAGCCGATCCGGAACGTGTACCGCACCCTCGTAGGTGCCACGGGTGAGGACTTCATCGAGCGGCTCGATGTGCTGGGACGCGCGGCGGGCGCCTCGCGCACGACGAGCCGGCGATCGCTGTACTACTTCGCCCATCTCTCGGACATCCATGTGATCGATGCGCAGACCCCGGCTCGGATGGACGCCATCCAGAGCATCGCCCCGGATCTCTTCACCGACTCCTGCCGTCCGCAGGACACCCTGACAGTCCATGTCCTGGCGTCGGTCGTGGACAGCGTCGTCAACTCACAGGTGAGCTCAGTGACGGGGGCCCCGCTGGCGAGTGCGATCAGCACCGGTGACAGCGCCGACAACCTGTCGCACCTCGAGACGCGCTGGTACATCGATGTCCTCGATGGCAAGGACGTACTGGCCAACAGCGGCGCCCGTGATCAGTACGAGGGCCCGCAGGTGTGGCGTGAGGCGACCTACGCCTACCACCCGGACGATCCAGCGAACGACGTCTACGGTCCCCGGGGCTTTCCGACAGTGCCGGGCATGCTCGAGGCCGCTGTCTCCCGGCCGGTGATCTCGCAGGGCCTGCCGGTGCCCTGGTTCACGGTGTACGGAAATCACGACTCCACCTTCATGGGCACGTTCCGCCCCGATCCGGGGCTGGCCGCCTGGGCGGTCGGCGATCGCAAGGCCGTCGTCGGGGAGGCACTCGGCGTGAACTGGCTCCAGGGCTACGTCAGTGATCTGAGCCTCGCCCAGACCGGCGTGAATGCGATTCGCCAGCAGCTGGGCCTGCTCCCCGGGGTGAAGTCGGTGACGCCGGATCCGGAGCGACGCCTGCTGGAGCGCACCGACTTCATGCAGGCGCATCTCGAGTCGCCTGCTGTGCCGGGCCCGGTGGGCCACGGCTGGACCCAGGCGAATGTGACGAGTGGCCAGACCTGGTGGAGCGCCGACCTGACCCCCTACCTTCGAGTGTTCGGGCTGGACACCTGCAACCTGTCCGCGGGTGCGGATGGCGCCGTTCCCGAGGATCAGTTCACGTGGCTGGAGGAGGAATTGGCGAAGTGTCAGGCGGAGAACCGCCTGGCCATGGTGTGCAGCCACCACAACTCCCTGACGCTGGAGAATGACGCCACGCCCGCCTGGGGAGGGCCGCGGCTGGTCCATGCCGAGGAGTTCATCGCGATGCTCCATCGGTACCCCGTGCTCGTCGCGTGGCTGAACGGGCACACGCACATCAACACGATCACGCCTCACGTCCGCCAGGGCGGTGGCGGATTCTGGGAGGTCACCACGGCCTCCTGCGTCGACTTCCCGCAGCAGCAGCAGCTCGTCGAACTGGTCGACAACAGGGACGGCACGATGTCGATCCTCGTGATCGCCCTCGACCACGCGGCACCTCCTGCGTGGACTCCGGGTGACCTCAGCCAGGTCGGACTGGCCTCGCTGAGCCGCGAACTGTCGGCGAATGCCTGGCTGAGCAAGCCCGCGCTGCTGGCCGGGTCCCCACTCGACCGAAACGTCGAGCTGCTGATGCCGACTCCCTTTGAGCTGTCGACGATCAGTGACGGAGTCCTGGAGGCGGAGCAGATGAAGTCCCGAGCGCAGGCCTTGGCCCACGGCGGTGGCGCATGAAGCGAACACACGCCGCGCTCGCCGTCCCGGTGCTGGTACTCAGTCTCGGTGCGTGCTCCCAGATCGATGCACTGGCCCCGGTGGGAGGAGCTTCGATCACGACCGTCCGCAATGCCACCTACGACGTCCTCGTGGACGAGGGCATCGACATCCTCAGGGCACCTCAGTGCTCAGCCACCTCCTCAGGATTCACCTGCACGGGATCCACGATCGATGGCAACCCGATCGTCTCTGAGGCAGGCCCGACCACGCCGTTCGACCTCACCGTTCGTGTGGGTGACACCCTGCTGTTCGAGGGGACGGCTGAGGAGATCCTCGAGGCTGCCGTGCTGGAGGCATCGTGAGCGAGCTCAGCCGGCCAGCCAGTCTCTATCGGTTCAGCGTCCTTGGAACCGCTGCCGTGCGAATGTGGCGTGCGTGGCGCATCCTGGTCCCGGTTGTCGTTGTCAACGCATTCGTGCAGGCGTTGCTCGTGATCCCGGGAATCCCTCCGGGCCCGACGCCGGTGTTCGTCCTCGGTGCTCTGGCCTCCTTTGCCGTTCTGGTCGTCTCCTTTGGTGCTGTAGCCGCGGCCATGCTGGACGCGGTCGAAAGTCAGGAGGACCTCCGGTCGGTGATGTCGAGCCTTCGACGACGGGGGTGGCCGCTGATGGCCTGGTCCCTTGGTCTCGTGACGCTTGTGACCGTAGGACTGTCCGTCTACGTGGTTCCCGGCCTGATCGTCCTCGCTGTCACGCCGTATCTGCTGCTGGCCGTGGTCGATGGTCGCTCTCGCCCCCTCGTCGTCAACTTTCGTGTCATCGGCGCGCGGTGGTGGCGCTGGGCGATCACCGTCGTCGTGATGGCCGTTCTGTGCCTTGTCCTGTGGCTCCTGGCCCTGATCGACGGATTCTTCGTCGGTGGTCCGCTCGGGTCCTTCGTGGGGTGGCTGGGGCTGGGTCTTGTCGCGAGCTGGTTCGTGTGCACCTGGGCGCTGCTGTACCGGACTGTGCTTCCTGCAGGGCGAAGCCCACTCCAAGTCGGATGATCATTAGTGCCTGAGGCCGAGTGCGCAGCGTCGCTGTCTATGTGCCCTTCTGCGATGGGACGCCGCCGACCAGAGCGCCCTCGGCCTGTCGCAAGCCGAGTCTCGCCCCCTGCGAAAAGACTCCCAAAGCGAAGCACGTAATCGCTTTTCAACCCGACCAGGGCGGCTGGGCTCCGGTGACGTTGAGGCTCTTCCGTCTTGCTGGTTTCCGTTGTCTGGATAGCGGTGGGAGGAATTATCGGCGTGAATGACCGATGACATCTGCTTCTTCACGTGTGCTGGATCGTTTCAGGATCGGAGACGGTCTAGCGGGGAATGCCGCGGTAGTTCGAAGGAGTCCATCCCTCAACGTCGCGTGTCATGCCGATGCGGTTCATGCACCCCGCCGGGACCACTACTGCTCAGAGGAGGCCGGAGTGCACAAGCACATCCGGCCCTGCAGGCGTGGAGACGATCATGACCGGCACGATGATCGACTCGGCGTGATGATCGTCCAGCACAGAGATGGCACGGGTCAGGGCCGGTGGACGCAGGTAGCCGACCACGTGGCCGTCGACTCGGATCTCGACATCGGCAATGGACTGCATCGCGGGGTCGACAACGGGCACGAGGAGCGCCATCGCGAATCGGGGCTCGTCGCCATCTGCGCATCCCAGTGCCGCGAACGAGCCAGCCAACCGAGACTGCCCAACGGTGAATACGGAGTAATCCTCGGAATCGAGGGATAGGTCAGCGAGTTCGACCGATCCCGCTCGCGCGGGCTTGGTCCGACGAAACGGCCACACTTCAGACGCTCTTCCGACGGATCGGGTCGGACGCGGAGACGGGGGCAACAGTCACGTGTCAGAGGCTAGTGCGCGAGGAAGCCAACGCGTGAGCGGGCGTCAGGCGCCTGCGGTTTCTGCAGGAGAGTTGCGAACTCTTGGGCGACCCGTCGGGCCCGCTCAGATCCCCGAGGTGGTGCTCGCCATTCCTCAGCTACTCCTTTTCGCCGGTCTTCATTTCGGCATAGCGGTGGGAGGAATTGTCAGCGTGAATCACAGATGACATCTGCTTCTTCACATGTGCTGGCTGGTCTCAAGGTGGGGGACGGTGTTGCGGGGAATGCCAGGGAATCAGGGGACCAAGGCGAGCGTGACCTGGGTCTGACCTTCGTCATCCCTGAGGGTGAGGGTCGCACCGTCGATCTGGAACGTGGTGACCTTGCCGAGGGCAGTGAAGTACTCCTGCTCGCTCTGCATTACGTCGTCCGGGCATGCCATGAGCGTGGAGGCGATGATCCCGATCGTGATCTGGTCGGTTCCGCTGGTGCTGAAGTCGGCCGAGTAAGTGTTGCAGCCTCCCGAGCCGCTCAGGGTGCCGTCGGTGCCGAAATCGGCGGTGATCGCGCTGGTGCCTGCGAGCCCGACGACCGCCTCCTTGCCGTTGTTGACACCGGCGGCCTGCCACGAGGTGCCTGCCACATCTGTCATGCCGGGCGAGTAGGTGAGAAGGGTCTGGCCCTGATCATCGAGAAGGGCGAGCGTGTCGCCGGAAGCGAACGAGGCGACCAGGGGGAGCGCAGCCACGACCGCAGACTCCTGAGCCTCGGCGGGACCCTGGCATGCCATCAGGGTCATGGGTCCGGGCTGCATGGTCAGGGATGTGTCGCTCTGCTTGTACGTCCCTGCGATCCGGTTACAGCCCGTCGAGCCGCTGAACCCTCCGCTGGCGTCGAACACCAGCGAGCCGATGTCTCCCTCGGCGACGGCAGGTGTCGCTGCACCATCGGGCTCCGCGTACGACTCCAGGACCCACGTGCTGCCCGCCAATTCGAGGGAACCGCCATCGGCGGCAGGCTCTGGCGCGGATGCTGATCCGCAGGCGGCCAGCACGATCAGGCAGCCTGCCGCGACGGCTGATGCGATGAGGGTCGTCCTGAGTCGAAGAGGTGACATATTGGCAACGTACGTCACCAGATTGCCGGATGCGCGGCCACTGACCGGTCAATGCATCCGAACTCAGTCGGCAACCACAGAAAGAGGTCAGTTCCATGGCGCCGCGTCTCGAGGAGCTCGACTGGCAGGAGACGTCGATGGGTGAGATCTACCTGCGACGCCGCTTTGATCGGACGGTGGAGGCCGATGTCTTTGAAGTGAAGCTGGGGGATGAGTTCCTCATGTCCAGTCTCTTCACCGTGGCGGAGGTCGAACTGACCCGACTGGGCCTGGCTCAGGTCTCAGCTGACCGGATCGACGTTCTCGTCGGCGGCCTCGGGCTGGGCTACACGGCGGCGACGGCCCTGGAGGACTCGCGGGTTCAGAGCTTGACGGTCGTCGATGCCCTGGCTCCGGTCATCGACTGGCACCAGCGAAATCTCCTGCCCGACACGGCGGGGCTCGCATCGGACCCGCGAACCCGCCTGGTGCAGGGTGATTTCTTTGCGCTCGTGGCGGGCGAAGTGGGATTCGGGGAGAGTCTTCCCGATCGGTTCGACGCGATTCTTCTGGACATCGACCACACCCCTGATCACGTCCTTCACCCCAGTCATGCCGCCTTCTACTCTGCGGCAGGTCTGCGTGCACTCTCCCGGCATCTGACGGAGCACGGTGTGTTCGCACTCTGGTCGGACGACCCGCCCGAAGACGAGTTCCTTGAGGTTCTGAGGCAGGTCTTCACTGATGTCGCAGCGCACGTCGTGACGTTCCCGAACCCTCTGACGGGCGGGGAGTCGTCGAACTCCGTCTACGTGGCTCGTGGGCAGCGCCCTGCTGATGCCCCTCGCTCGTAGCCGACGTGCGGTGACAGGTGCAGTGCCGTTCTAACGGGCGCTCTTCACTGTGGTGGTGAGCAGGATCTCGTTGTCCATTGGGGCCCTGTTGATGACGAGCGCCTTCCGCGACCCATCAGCGGCAGCGACGACACTGCGGGAGGTGTTGTCAGTGATCTGGGCGATCAGACCGCCGTCGCCGATCTGCTGCCGAGGCGAGCCTATGTACTCCAGGCCCGATGCTTTCCCGGTGAAGTCCTTGTCGATGATGCCGATGCTCAGGGGGTAGTTCGCCTTGAAGGTGATGCGCTCGGAGTTGAAGGACCGCTCCGTGGTGATGGGCCCAGAGTCCTCACCCGCCTTCCTGCCGATCACGCAGAGGGCGAACCAGTTGTCGACCCACACCTCTGCGGTGAAGGTCGACTTCTGCGCCGAGGGCTGGGCGGCGTCGCAGGGAGCCGCGATCGCAAATGGCAGGAATACCTACCCTGCTAGAGGAGCACGTGCGATCCACCGTTCTGCGGAGACGGGCATCGGTTCCCCGGGTGTGCGGGGTGCGACGCTGACCTACTTGACGACGGACCAGAACTGCTTCCGGTTCACGGCAGCGTAGTTGGGCGGCACGGCGGCGGCGGTGGCGATGACTGAGCACTTGCCGGTCTTGGAGCCGACCTTGAGACGCCAACCCTTGGAGGTGCTCTTCGTCACGGAGCAGTACTTGCTGCCGGTGTTGATCTTGAAGGTGACGGTCTTGCCTTTGTCGGTCTTGAGCGGGTAGGCGGCGAGGACGTAGGTCTTGTTGAGCTTGACGGTGGACTTGCTCATCACGCTTCCATACTTCACTGTCTGGCCCGTGGGAATGGCCTCCATCGTGTACGTCACGCTGGCGGCATCGAGCCCGTTGCCGGCGGGCGACGTCATGGTGACGGTGCAGTCCGTGTCGCCGCTGGTGCCCGTGATCTGGGCCTGCGAGGACGGAGCACTGCTGGCCACGGCTTCGACGGTGCAGCCGCCTGACACGGCGAAGGCGACGCCCTGCCCGGTGCTGGAGAGGGCAAGGACGGTCTGCTTCTGGCCGTACATGAGCTGAGGGCCGGTCGGGGCTGCGGGCCAGCTCGATCCGTTGGAGTAGGCGGGCGTGATGGTTCCCGAATCAGCATGGGCGGCCGGGGCGGTCACCCCGAGGCCAGCAACGAGGCACGCGATTGCTGCGATGGCAGGAGTTCGGGTGGGCAGGCTGGACTTCTGGAAGATGCGCATGGGCGTGCCTCTCGTCAACGGGATTTCTCCCCCCAGTCTTGATGGCCTCCTCCAGGCTTTCAAGGGTGACCGTCTCAGGTGCGTGTGATTACCGAACTCTGGTGAGCGCCTCGTCGTACTTCGTGGCGCGAATGGCCGGAGTCCTCGCCGCCAACCTCATCGCTGTGGGCGTGGCACTGGCCCTGGCGAACCAGGCCGCCCTTTGGGTGCAGTCGCACTGGCTGCCGCAGGAGCAACAGGTGCCTTTTGCGCTACCGCTCCGTGAGTCCGGTTTTGCGGTTGTCGTCATCCTCGCGTCCTTGATCATTACAACCGGGGCAGCGCTTGTTGTGGCTGATGGGAAGGTCTGGGCGAGGGCAGAGGAGCGGTTGATGGCCACGCAGTCTGCTCTGGACACACTCGATCAGGACATGACGCGTCGGTACCAGCAGATGCGCGCCCAGACGACGGCCATGCTGCACGGACCGGTCCAGGGGCGGCTCGCGACGATTGCTATGACCCTTCGCTTCGAGGATGGTGATGCGCCACGCGAGGTTGTCGACTCATGCCGGGCCATGCTCGACGCCTGCCAGCAGGACCTCGCACGTGTGGCGACAGACCCATTCAGTGAACATCGTTCGACCGATCAGATCGTCACCGATCTGCGGGCCCAGTGGTCGGGGCTGCTCGACATCAGTTGGGAGGTCGACGCAGCAGCTGAGAATCGCTTGAACGCCAGTGCTGGTGTCCGCCGGAGGTTCGAGACACTCGTTGCCGATCTGGCGAGCAATGCTTCACGGCATGGCTCGGCGCACACCCTGCGATTCTTGGTCACCATGGATGATGAAGACCTGTGCGTCGTTGCTCGAGACGATGGCCGAGGACCGCAGCTTCCTGTCATGCCGGGCAAAGGGCTGGGGGATGGCGATGTGACCGAGCCGCAGATCTCGATGGATACCGATGGGTGGTGTCGCGTCACCGTCCGGCTGTCTCCCGCATGGTGAAATGCCAACCTGGTCTTGCACTCGACCAGGGAGCGGCAGACCTACCTACTCCTGGTTAGCTGACCCTGTCAGCTGGAGACACTCGGCTTCGGCCGCAAGTTCGATATTGGCCTCCCGCGTCTGAGCACCGACCGCGGTACGGGTGAAGTCTTGGGTCTACTTCTTCACCGTGACGGTCGACGAGTTTCTGGGAATTCCAGCGCCGTACTTGCTGGTGGCTTGAACGGCGAAGGTGTATTTGGTCCCGCCCGACAACTTCTTGATTGTGCATGTGGTCTTCTTTGTGCTGCAGGTCTTGCCGCCCGGTAAAGCGGTCACGACGTAGCCCGTGACACCCGAACTCGTGGACTGTTTCCACGAGATAGTGGCCGACTTCGATGAACTGGACTTGACCGTGATCTTTGTTGGAGCCTTGGGGTAGGACGCAGCCGAAGTCTTAACGATCGAAACCGATCCGGACAGTCTGTTCGCAACCACGAGGGTCGATCCGTCCGGGGTCACCGAGATACCCATCGGCCCCGAGCCCACTTCGTACGTCGCGCTCACAGCATTCTTCGCGGTGCTGATAGCCGAGATGGTCGAGCTACCCGCGTTGGGAACATAAGCGGTGGTACCGGCGAAATTAATTTGGGGGTCGCCAGGATTGTCGCCGACGGGAATGGTGACCGTCTTGGCAGATCCGTCAGCGCTGACAGCCGAGACAGAATCGTCGCCGGCATTAGCCACGTACACGAACGCCCCAGAGCCGCTCACCGCGGGAACACTCGCTCCGTTGCCAACGGGAATGAAGACTCCGGGGGACGAGGCCCGAGCGGGGTCCTGTGACAGAACCGTCAGCTGCCCACCACTGATGTTGGAGGTGAACAGCTGAGAAATGCTCGGCGATACGGCCGCCTGGCTGATTTGAGGTGCCCCGAAGATGGTGGCGCTTACGGAATTTGTCGTGGTGTCGATGATGGAAATCGATCCGCTGTTTCGGTTAGCCACATACAGGTTGGTGCTGTACGAGGAGTCTGGTACAGCGCTGTACGGGGACTGATTGCCCGTGCCGAAAACACCCGTACTGGGGTTCGTGCCGACCGGAATGGTGGCCACCAAGGAGTTGGTCGCAATGTCGATGACCGAAACCGAGTTCGAGCCGAAGTTCGAGACGTACGCATGGGTCGGGGATACAGCAGGCTTGCCGGGACTGGCGCCGACCGGAACTGTTGCAATGACGCTGTTGCTGACCGTGGACACGATCGAGACAGTGTTGGCTGAGTTGTTCGAGACGAAGACTCGTGATTCGTCGGGGCTGCTAGCCGGAGGCTGAGGTGTGGCTCCCACCGGAATGGAAGTCACCAGAGTCGAAGATGCAACGTCGATTACATCTAGTTGGTTGAGAGTCTGATTGGAGACGTAGGCGCGGCCCTGCGCAATGACAGTGCCCGTGGGCATCCCCCCGACAGACACGGTGGTGACGGGTGACGTTGCAGCGCTGGCCGTAGCAGGAAGCCCGAAGGCTAGGAGGGATGCGACTGGGAGGGCGGCGGCAAGCGGTCGAAGACGGGAGATATCCGTGTCTACACCCTACGGAAGATCTGCCGGGCTATGCCGCTCGCGAAGGGGGGTGCTAGCCGAATTCCGAGTGAAAACACTCACGATCAGGCCCGGATGGAGGCGATGGCACTGAACTGACTGCAAGCCTCCCGAAAGACGTGTGATTCCCGAACATGTGCCCTGCGTTCACCCTATTCTCGCAAATTCAGCACGGACACTGGAGACAGTTGGCCCATTCGGGGCGGTGAGATTTGGACGCGGCGAGGAGATGGCATGGCTTGGGGCATTCATCGATAGAAAATGTCGCTGCTGTCACTTGTGGACGCTGCGCCTAAGGGTTGCCGCCCACGACAACCAGGATCGATGCGACCACACCCATCACGAGCGACCGCAAAATGCGCAGCAAGGTGCTCGCATCCGTTCTGTGCCGGATGGTCTTCGGAGAATCGGTCGTCAAGACACCTTGCCGGGCGTGCTTCTGCCTGCGACCTACTCCGCTGAGCGCGCGAGTTTGTAGAGCTTCGGATCGGTGGACGTCAGTCCCGTCACCATCGATGTGATGGCGAGGCGGGCCGAGTCCACGGCGCCCTCCTGCCAGCCGGGAGTCTGGCTGTACGTGTCGCCGGCAAAGTAGATCCGACCTCGAGGCAGTGTCGTGATCTTCTTGTAGACCTTCGACTGCGTCAGGTAGGTCTCGTTGGCCCAGCCGCCCACCTGGCCTGGCATGTACTGCCACGCGATCGTCAGCGCCTTGTCGGCATAGACCTTGGCGACGAACTGAGGGTGCAGGGATTCCCCGCCGAGCAGGGCCTGACGGATCCGGGCACGTTGATTGAGCTCCCCGTACTTCCAGCCGTCCACGCCACGGTTGTAGGCCGCCGTGAGGATTCCGGTGGGAGCATTGAAGTCCTCCGAGGGGTACCAGATCTGACTTGAGGGCAGAGTCGTCCAGCTGATTCCGCCGTAGATGGAGTCCTCGTCCTCCCAGAAGCGGTAGCGGCCTTGCAGGCCAACTTTGATTGCCGGCACCATCTCGACTTCAGCGAGCAGGGACTTGACCTTCGGGGAGAGGTTTGAGGTGATGCGCATCTCTGGGGGAATGGGAATGCGAAAGTCGGTGCCGTCCGGCCCTGGGGCCGAACTCTTCCCACCTAGGAGGGCCGGAGCTGCTGTGACGATGCAGAAATCCACCTCGAGAGGCTCGGCAAGGCCATCGACCCCGATCGACACCCCGGAGTCGGTGTTGTTGATGAAGCGCACATTGCTCTCAAGGCGCACGAGGTCTCCTACGAACCGCTGACCGGCCAACTCGCCAGTGTCGCGATCCGCGAGATCTGGCGCTGGGATGCCTGTGCCCGCATATCCCAAGCTC
>Ga0129324_10002382_pt1 | contig 11592 bp, 10 predicted proteins | sample CPBDNA_7_FD_96879 | JGI IMG/M metagenome (GOLD analysis project Ga0129324, IMG submission 96879) | Freshwater to marine salinity gradient microbial communities from Chesapeake Bay, USA - CPBay_Spr_15_0.2_DNA | ecosystem: Environmental > Aquatic > Marine > Coastal | place: USA: Chesapeake Bay... | reverse complement strand
TAGGTTCTTCTTTTTTAACATTATTAAAAATATTTAAAGGTTTCTTTTTTTTAGATTCTTTTTTTATAGGTGTTTTTTCTTTAGATTCTTTTTTTTTTATTACGTTTTTTATTGATGCTATTGTTGGTAATGATGGTGTTTTACGTGATGATTGTGATGATTGTGATGATTGTGATGATTGTGATGATTGTGATGTTTTACGTGGTTGTGGCGGTTGTAGTAATTGTGATGTTTTACGTGATGATTGTGATGTTTTACGTGGTTGTGATTGCGATATATCAAATGAATTAGATTCACTTAATTTATTATTAATTTTTAATTGAGAAAGATATTTAGAATTTAAAAAATCTTCTGTAACTTCTTTACTAAGAGAAACTGTTACTTCATAAATAATACATTCTTTATTTTCTTCTTTTCCTTGAAAACAAGTTGAACCTATAGTTTCTATTATTTTTCTATCTGTTATTTTTCTATATGAAAAAGAACATTTTTCTCTAAATAATAATATTTCTGCTTCATTGAATATTGAATTTGAACCTAAAATTCTAAAATCTATATATGGAATACCGGTTTTTAATTTTATTATATATAAAAAATTACAATAATCATATTCATTTGTATTTTTAGTAAATTCTTTAGCAATATCTAGTGATCTTGTTATTGATATAAATTTTGTTCTACCTTCAAAAAATGATTTTGCTTGATTAATTTCACTTTCTTGAGATATTAGTTTTGGTCTTGATACTCCTCTATAAAAAAGTATTTCATAAGTATTTGGAACAGATTCAAATACATTAGGTAAATTATAAAATTTATAATATTTTATACTTGTGTTTTTTTTTTTTTTATTATATATATATTTTGCTAATGTATTACTAATACTTATATATTTTTTATCATATTCTATAAAGTTTTTGTTATCTTTTTCATCTTCTGTAGATTCTATTGTTAATAATTCATTATTATCAATAGGAGTTAAATTAGTTTGTATAAAATATTTATATTCATTCAATTTTGGATAAATATATTCTGCATTAAAATTAAAAAATATTTCAAATTTATTTTGTTCTTCTTCTATTACTTTATCAATTATTTCATTTATATCTTCAACATTAACTTTATCATGAGTTCTAAATGTATTACGAGTTCTAAATGTATTACGATTTTCATATATTACATACGAATTAAACTTTTCATTCATTGTTTTTTTACCATTATTAAAATCAACAATTAATTCTGTTTCTATGTTTATTATTTCTGCTATATTTATTATTTTCACTTTATAATTTGTATTACTAATTAATATATATATTATTATTTGTTTATTATTAATACGTTGTTGTTGTTTTTCTATAAATTCTCTAGTATCAATTTTTATAAAAAAATCATATTGCTTTTGTATAAAAGATTTTATATATAATGTATCTGATGTATATATATAATCAAGAATATCTGTAATATTTGTATAACTTAAATTACTATCTATTTCTCGTGGTGGTTGTATATTTTTTTTTATAAATGCACCATTATTATGATATTCTTTTTTGTAAAAATCTATTTGATATAATAATAATGTTATTAAATTACTATTATTTGTAATATCTTTAGGTTTAAATTTATTTAATATAAAATAATCATAATAATAATGTTTTTTATCAAGAATTAAATAATCTAGAGTTTGTAATGGATTATTATGTAAAACATTATGTAATAAAATATTATAATCTGCTTTTGATATTACATATATTTCTTTTTTATAACATATAATATTATATGTTTTATTAATAGCTGTTAAACCAGGTTCTACAACTTTTGTAGAACTATTATTTGGTAATATCCAAAAAACTTTTTTATATAACATTGGTTCTTTAATTGGTTCTTTATCTAATAATATAGATATGGCATCTTGTGGTGATATCCAAAATATTTCTTTCTTTAATTCAGATTCGTTTGATGGTGTTTTTATTTTTTTTATAAAACCAAATTTTAATTCATTATAATCAATAAGTTTTTGCATTTATTTCATTATTATAAAATTATATTTGTTTAATAATTTATTTGAAATACAAAATTTACATCTATATATATAATATGATAATTACAATTATATGATATATACAATATATAAGTTTAAAAAACAGAATAAATATAATTACACAAACTGAAAAAAATAAATTAAATTCTTTATTATAATCATTTTCTTAAATAATTTTTATATAATTATTTAAGTATTTTAGTTGTAACTATTTAATTAAACTATATAAAAACTTAGTTAAAACAATTAAATACAACTAAGATGACTGAAACATTTTCATTTGATACTGATATTTCAGCACTTTTAAAACTTATTATTAATAATTTTTATTCTAATAAAGATATCTTTTTAAGAGAACTTATTTCAAATGCTAGTGATAGTATTGATAAATATAATCACTTTTGTATTATTAACAAACCCGAAAATAAAGTAGATAATTGTATTACACTTCTACCTGATAAAGAAAATAAAACACTTCATATTATTGACACTGGAATCGGTATGAATAAAGAAGAACTTATCAAAAATATAGGAACAATTGCTAATTCAGGAACTAAAGCATTTATGGAAAAAGTTAAAGATAGCAACTTAATTGGTCAATTTGGTGTAGGTTTTTATTCTGGATTCTTAGTATCAAAAGAAATTTCTATTATTACAAAAAAAGCAGATTCTGGATATTTTAAATGGACATCTGATGCTGGAGGACAATATGTTATTGAAGAATTAACACAAGATAATCTTAAAAATCATATTCATCCTGATTATAATCTTACACAAGGAACTATTATCAAATGCTCTCTATTAGATGAAGCTACAGATAAATATACAGATATTAATAAATTAAAAGATATTGTTAAAGAACATTCACAATATATTAATTATCCTATAAAAATTTTTATTAAAAAAGAAGAAACAAAAGAAGTTGAAGATGAAGAAGCTTCTTTAGAAGAAGAAGTTTCAGTTACTGAAGGATCTTCTAATATTGATTCATCAAATTTAGATGATGTTAAAATTGAAGATGTTGAAGAAAAACCTAAGAAAATGAAGAAAATTACGGAAACAATCAAAGAATTTCAATTAATAAATGAAACTAAACCTATTTGGACACGATCAAGTAATGAAATTACTGAAGATGATTATAATGGATTTTATAAATCATTATCGAATGATAATGAAAAACCTTATACATATAAACATATTAGTGGTGAAGGACAAATAGAATATAAAGGTATTTTATATTTACCAAAAAAAATTAAGAATAATGTATTTGAAAGAGGTGTAAAACAAAATAATATTAAATTATATGTTCGTAAAGTTTTTGTTAGTGATAATAGTGCGGTCTTATGTCCTGAATGGCTTCATTTCATTTCAGGTGTTATTGATACTGATGATCTACCTCTCAATGTTTCACGTGAAATTTTACAAGAGAATAAAGTTATTAAAGTTATTAAGAAAGCAGTAGTTAAGAAAAGTATTGATATGTTAAAATCCGCTATGAATGATATGGATAATTATCTTAAAATCTATAAAACTTATCAGAAAAATATTAAACTTGGAGTTTATGAAGAAAGTGGAGATCGCGAACGAGTATCAGATCTTTTAATGTTTTATTCGGCTAATTCACCAGATAAAATGATCACATTTGATGATTATATCACCGCAATGAACGAAAATCAAAAACATATATATTATATCTCTGGAGATAATATGGATATACTTAAAACATCTCCATTCTTAGATCGCTTTAAGAAAAATGATCTTGATGTTCTATTTATGACTGATCCAGTTGATGAATATATGTGTCAAAGACTTATGCAATATAAAGAATGCACTTTAACTTGTATCACTAAAGGAGATATTGAATTACCAAATACTACAGATGCCGATAAAGAATTAATGAAAAAACAAAAAGAAGATTATAAGACACTTTGCGATTATATTAAACGCACTTATACTAATTTTAGTGATGTTAAAATTACAAATAAAGTTGCAGAATTACCTTGTATTGTTTCTTCACCTGAAAATGGATTTTCTGCTAATATGGAAAAAATTATTAAATCACAAACATTAGGACAAACTGATAATACTAATAATATGTTAAATAAAAGAGTATTAGAAATAAATCCTTTACACCCTATTATTAAAAAAATTAAAAATATTAATGATACTGATGAATATAAATCCTTAAAAGATTTATTAGATCTTGTTATTAATAGTGCTTTACTTTATTCAGGTTATCAAATTATTAAACCTGTTGATTTTTCTAAAAAAATTCTTAATGTTGTTATGCTTGGTATGGAAATTACTGATGAAGAAGAAGATATTATTGAACCTATTAAATCTAAAGATCCTTTCAATGAAGTTGAAACAATTGATATGACTAATGTTGATTAAATAATATTTTATAATAAGAAAATATGAAAAATGTTATTTTATTATTAGTTTTTATTGGTATTTTAGTTATAGTTCAAGGCTATTATGAAAATAAAATTAGTTCCGTTAAAAAACAAAAGACTATTACTAAATATGTCCCTTTACATACATATGAAGGAAAAATGAATGGTGCTGAATCAATTGATAATCAATTTAAAAGTTCTTATGAGAAAATTATAAATACAAATAATAAAAATGTATAAACTATTCACATCTACACCTATTGAATTTAAAAAACACTGTGTTACATTTAATAACAATAAACAAGAAGAAATAAATAATCTTATCAATTTACGTGATGCATATATTGCAAATATATCATCCAAAAGACAAGATTATGATACTCAATATAATGAATATTTAACCAAATACTTAAATACAAATGATTATATTGAAAAAGTTAATTTATTTAAAACATTTTATCCAATTAAAAAACCTGAATTCGATATTTATACTTACCAAAATTATTTTGAGTTAAAAGAACTAAAAGAAACAAGTCATTCCAATGAATCAGATGAAGATTAATTCTAAATTTGAATTTCAATTTATTCCTTTTATTTTATCATTTATTGTTGGTATCATTTATATTATTATTACTAACAATACCAAAGAAAAAATAGTTAAAACACCTACACCATTCTCTAACAATCTTTATTCAGACTTTGATGGTGAATGTTATAGGGTTGATGTTGTTGAAACACAATGTGAAGGAACTGAACAAGAATTCAATTTTGCTATTTGATTTTTTAAAATTATTTTTTTTTTAATTAGAATATGCTAATCCACCCATACCACTCAATATACGAAGCACATTGAAATTTACTGCATATATATACAATAAACCTGATTCTTTACTACTTATTTGTAATTGAGCTGTATCAATACGAGACATATTTAATGTTCCTGATGGTTGATGTTCTTCCGGTTTTAATGCAAATGAATATAAATTAATACCTTTATTATTTGGTATATTTGTATGATGTTGATATGGTTGCACCAATGAAAAATATTCTCCTGTTCTTTCTGCAAAACGATCATTTCCGTTTAATTGCAGTTTTGCCGTTGAAATTAAATTCTCTTTAATTTCATTATTATCTATCGCATTTGTAAAATTATTCCAATTGATATTAGAACCATTATTTCCTTCTGGTCTTATAAACCATACAAGTTCTTTACAAGGATGATTAAAATTTAAACGTGATGATTTTATTGTTCCTGATGTTATACTTTCTTCTCCTGTAAATTGCAATTGTTCTATAAGATATTCGTGTGATAATTGTGCAAATCTTTTACGTTCATCTGTATCTAAGAAAATATAATCAACCCACAAAGTTGCACCAAATGATTCAAAATTATTTTCAATATTTTCTATTTTAGTTGTAGTTGTAGCTCCATATATTATATCATCTGTATTTGTTGCTCTAATATCAGACATTGAATTAAATTCAATATTAACTTTCACTTCGTGATATTGTAAAGCTATTAAAGGTAATGCTAAACCTACATTACGACAAAACCAAAATTCAAGAGGTATATATAATTCTTCTGTTTGATTTTCCAATTTAATTGATCTATTTTCTCTATTACCACCAACCATTGAATAATATCCTTCCTTTTTTCCTTCATCTATTGTAAGTTCATTCCATATATACATCCATTCACCATATTGTTTATCAATACGTTGTCCTCCTATTTCTAATTCTACGTGTTTTATCATTTTATATCCATAAAATGGTTGAAGATATATTGGATTTGAATCTACTTTTACTGACACTTGTAAATATAATTTATGAATTAAATCACCATTACGAGATATCTGACAAGTAATACGATTCCCTAATTCTACATTACCATTAAATGTTTGTTGGATTGATTCTAATGAAAAATTAGTATGACGACGATAAACTGTTTTAAAAAAAGTTATTTGTGGATTACCAGTAAGATAAACATCTTGAGCACCGTAAGCTACTAGTTGTAATAAACCACCACCCATTTATTTAAAAATATATATTTATTTACAATATATTCATTTATGATTATGATATTTTACTATATTTAAAAATTAAAATATTATAAAATTAAAATGCTATTTAATCATAATTTTAAAAAACCTAATATTTGCTTTATAATACCTGATAAACAATGGTATTATAATGAAGATATGCTTATTACTAAACAATCTAATATTGAACAAATATTTATCAATGGTATTGAAAATACTTTATTATTATCTTCTATTTTTATTTGTTATTCAGTTATGATAGGTAATCATTCCTATTTTGTTAATAAATTAAATAAATTATCATCTAAACTTATGAACTTTAATAATTATTACTTTCAATGTGCTTTAACTAGTTCAATTATTTCATTATTTTTAGGTGTTAATACCGCATTAGGATATCCTAATATGATAAATAAAAAGAAATAAGTTATTATATATTTAGTTAGAATACGCAAGACCACCCATACCACTGAGGATACGAAGGACGTTGTAGGAATGAGCGTAGATTTTGACTTCACCGTCTGCGTGTGGAATATCAGATATCTTAAGTTGAGCAGTATCAATACGAGACATATTTAATGTTCCGGATGGTTGATGTTCTTCTGGTTTTAATGCAAAAGAATATACATTGATATTGCAACCACTGTCTGGGATATTGGTATGATGTTGATAAGGTTGAACGTGAGTAAAATACTTTGTATCACGTTCCGCAAAACGATCATTACCGTTAAGCATGAGTTTAGTTTTTCCTAATGTTTTTTTACCCTCCGCTTGCCATATTAATTCTTTAACCGGATGATTGAAAGATAATTTAGCAGAAAGATTAGAGCTATTTATTGATTCTCCACCTGTGAATTGCACTTGTTCAATAAGGTATTCGTGAGATAATTGAGCAAAACGACGACGTTCGTCAGTATCTAAGAAGATGTAATCAGCCCATAAGGTGGCATCTCCGAAAGATTTACTATCATCAAATTCAATATTGATTTTAACTTCGTGATATTGTAAAGCAATTAACGGTAATGCTAAACCAATATTACGGCAGAACCAGAATTCAAGAGGAACATATGCTTTGGTGCTCAGAGGGGGTAAAATATTAGACTCTGCTCTTATCATTTCATTATAACCAGTTTTCTTTCCTGCAGGTAAAGTAAGTTCATTCCAGATTTTCATCCAATCGCCATATTGACGATCAATTAATTGACCTCCAATTTCAACTTCTACTTTGGTAATACACTCACGACCATCTGCTAAATCATCACCAGGTGGATTTGTAAAAACTACATATAATTGATGAACTAAATCACCATTACGTGAGATTTGGCAAGTTACACGTCTTCCAGCACTTGGGGTTCCGTTAAAAGTTTGTTGTATAGACTCAATAGAGAAGTTAGTATGACGTCGATAAACTACTTTGAAGAAAGTGATCTGAGGGTTGCCGGTAAGATAGACATCTTGGGCACCATAAGCTACAAGTTGAAGAAGACCTCCACCCATTTTTAATATAAGCTAAGAAAATAATTTTTTATATATTAGATTTATTTTTACTAATATTTTTATAAAAATAATTTAAATGTTGATTTAGTTAGAATATGCAAGACCACCCATACCACTGAGAATACGGAGAACGTTATAGGAATGAGCATAGATTTTGACTTGTCCTGCTGTTCCTTCCGTAAAGTTAAGTTTAAGTTGAGCAGTATCAATACGAGACATATTAAGTGTTCCAGATGGTTGATGTTCTTCCGGTTTTAATCCGAAAGAATATACATTGATATATAAAGTTTTTAATGGGATATTGGTATGATGTTGATAGGGTTGAACGTGAGTAAAATACATAGCATCACGTTCGGCAAAACGATCATTACCGTTAAGCATAAGTTTTGCTTTAGTATTTGCTTGAGGAGTAGTTCCATCACTATTTGTTCTTTGCCATATAAGTTCTTTAACCGGATGATTAAATGAAAGTTTGGCACTAAGAGTAGTATCAGTAGAACTTACACTTTCACCACCTGTGAATTGCACTTGTTCAATAAGGTATTCGTGAGATAATTGAGCAAAACGACGACGTTCGTCAGTATCTAAGAAGATGTAATCAGCCCATAAGGTGGCATCAGTGAAAGTAGGAGAAGATTCAAACTCAATGTTAATTTTAACTTCGTGATATTGTAAAGCAATTAGTGGTAATGCTAAACCAATATTACGGCAGAACCAGAATTCAAGAGGAACATATGCTTTACTATCACCTGATGCGACAGTTCCATCTATCATTTTATTATAACCATCTACTTTTCCTGCAGGTAAAGTAAGTTCATTCCAGATTGTCATCCAATCGCCATATTGACGATCAATTAATTGACCACCAATTTCTACTTCTACTTTTTTAATGCATTTACGAGCATCTGTTTGAGTATTTACTGTATCAAAAACTACATATAATTTATGAACTAAATCACCATTACGAGATATTTGGCAGGTTACACGATTACCAGCTTGAGCATTTCCGTTAAAGGTTTGTTGTATAGACTCAATAGAGAAATTAGTATGACGACGATAAACTACTTTGAAGAAAGTGATTTGAGGGTTGCCAGTAAGATAGACATCTTGGGCACCATAAGCTACAAGTTGAAGAAGACCTCCACCCATTTTGTATTTATTATTAATACAGAAAAAAAATAATTTGTTAATATATTTAGTTAGAGTAAGCAAGACCACCCATTCCACTAAGAATACGAAGCACATTGTAATTCACAGCATACATATTGAGAGTTCCTTTAGTAGAACCAGCACCAGTTCCAACAATAGCAGTTGCTGTATCAATACGAGACATATTAAGAGTTCCAGATGGTTGATGTTCTTCCGGTTTTAATGCAAAAGAATATACGTGGATATTTGTTCCATCAGGAATATTTTCGTGGTGTTGATAAGGTTGAACGTGTGTGAAATATTTGGCATCACGCTTAGCAAAACGATCATTACCGTTAAGTTGAAGTTGGAAATCAGTAGTTGGTAAATTACTGAAATCTGTTGCAGTGTCTTCTCTATTAACCCATACTAATTCTTTAACAGGGTGATTAAATGAAAGTTTGGATTTTGTTGTTGTACCAGTTGAACCACCTGATGGAATTGATTCACCACCAGTAAATTGAACTTGTTCAATAAGATATTCGTGGGATAATTGAGCAAAACGACGACGTTCGTCAGTATCTAAGAAGATATAATCTGCCCATAATTCTACATTTGAAACAGTTGCACCGGAACCAAGTGCTGTTGTTGAACCTAATGTAAGATTGATTTTAACTTCGTGATATTGTAAAGCAATTAATGGTAATGCTAAACCAATATTACGACAGAACCAGAACTCAAGAGGAACATATAATATTTTTTCCTCTGTATCACCACCTTCATAATTAACCATTTTTTTAAAACCATCTTCTTTACCTTTAGGAAGTGTAAGTTCATTCCAGATATTCATCCATTCACCATATTGACGATCAATCATTTGACCACCAATTTCAACTTCTACTTGTTCAATGAGTTTATGTCCAACCTTTTTAACAGCATCAGTTCCTGCTTTCACAGTAGCTTGTAAGTATAACTTATGAACTAAATCACCATTACGGGAGATTTGGCAAGTTACACGCTGACCTAAGGTAGCATTTCCATTAAAGGTTTGTTGAATTGACTCAATAGAGAAGTTAGTATGACGACGATAAACTACTTTGAAGAAAGTTATTTGAGGGTTGCCAGTAAGATATACATCTTGGGCACCATAAGCTACAAGTTGAAGAAGACCTCCACCCATTTTATCTTTATTATTAGATAAGATAAAAAATATTTGTTAAATAATTTATATTCTTAAATTATAATAATTATGTTTAAAATTACTGAATATTTTTCATTTTATGTCTTATTATGGTATTTCCTATATATGTTAAATATTATACCTTTTAATCCTATTATTAGTTTCTATTTAATTTCAATATTTGTATTTTGGTTAATATGTTATATGATTTATCTTAACATATCTACAAAAAAAATATTATATTTTATTTTAATTGGAGTTATTTTTCCAAAAATAATACCAATTTTAACATTGAAACACGTTTTTAATCCTATTGATCTTGTATTTGGTTATTCAATGTTTTTTATTTATTATATTATACTATATTATACAAAAAATGTTGAACCTATTCAACATTACTTAAACTTTGTTATATATTTACAAAAATTACCAGATAATTTTTCAATTTTAGATTTAATTAAAAATTTAATTAGAATAAGCTAAACCACCCATACCACTTAAAATACGTAAAACATTATAATTAACACCCCATACCCTTAGTGTTCCTCCTCTTTTAGGTTTTACTACAAGTCTTGCAGTATCTATTCTTGACATATTTAATGTTCCTGATGGTTGATGTTCTTCCGGTTTTAATGCAAATGAATATACATTTATACCCGCATTAGTCGGTATATTTGTGTGATGTTGATATGGTTGGACCAATGAAAAATAATCTCCATTTCTTTTTGCAAAACGATCATTTCCATTTAATTGTAAATTAGCTGAAGTAATTGAATTATTTCCATCTGGATCTATACCAAATAAAGTATTTTGAAGTTTTATATTTGATTCATCACCAAATTTATCTGCTTCAGTATTAGAATCTGCAAATATTTCAGAATCTGTATAATTATACCATTGATTTTCTAAAGTTGCTTTTTCAGTATCATTAATAGTCCATATAATTTCTTTTACAGGGTGATTCATAACTAAAGATATACTTTGTTCATTTGTTCCACTAACTGTATTTTCATTCATTTGTACTTGTTCTATTAAATATTCGTGTGATAATTGAGCAAATCTTTTACGTTCATCTGTATCTAAAAATACATAATCACACCAAATAGTTGCATTCTTAATTGATTTTTTATTATTTGTTGATACACTTGTGTTTCTAACATACGCAGTTCCATTATAACTGCAATTATCAAAAGTTTCTATTTCTATATTTATTTTTACTTCGTGATATTGAAGAGCAATTAATGGTAATGCTAAACCTATATTACGACAAAACCAAAATTCTAAAGGAATATATATTTTATTATCTTTAAAACTTGT
>Ga0129324_10002380_pt1 | contig 11600 bp, 7 predicted proteins | sample CPBDNA_7_FD_96879 | JGI IMG/M metagenome (GOLD analysis project Ga0129324, IMG submission 96879) | Freshwater to marine salinity gradient microbial communities from Chesapeake Bay, USA - CPBay_Spr_15_0.2_DNA | ecosystem: Environmental > Aquatic > Marine > Coastal | place: USA: Chesapeake Bay... | reverse complement strand
CCAAGGAAGAGCACAAGTACAAGGGCTATAAATAGTCTCATGGTGTAGCCTGTTGCTGTATATAGTTGTTTCTTTCTTGCTCTAAAGCTTGTCTAGTCTGAGCTACAGTATGGAGTGCCTGATTTCCACTCCCATAATAGCTGTTCCCTTCAGGAATATTTATTACCCTTTCTTCGTCAGTACCTTCGTTTAGTGTTTTTGTAGTATTTGGAGGTACAGGTACAGATGCAAATTGTTTAGCTAAAGACAAAACAGCTTGATCAACTGTAACATTACTTTTACCTTGTATGTAGTCTCTTACAGTAGGTCTATCCGAACCTATTAAAAATTTCAATGCTACTCTATCTTGAAATGAAGGGGTAAAGACTTCATCACTTTTTACGGCCCCACTTCTTACGGCTGACCACAGAGTTTTAGGTATAATTTGATAAGCACCTACGGCAAAAAATTCCCTATCTCTTTGGTACTGCTCTAGCTCAGGATTTAATGCTAATAATTCATCTTTAGTAAGACCTGTCGTGCCTACTTGAGCATTCATGATTTCATTAACAGTCATTTCCGTTAAAGGTTTATTATAAGTATCAGAATAATAAGATTGACTTACACTGAATTTATCAGCTAAAGTGCTAGTGCCATTATTAGCTGCACCGTAGCCTCCTTCACCTTCACTTATAAACTTAAGAAGATTGTTTTCTGGCTCCTTGACCTTTTCTAAACCTGTTTCAGCTAATTTAAGTCTTGTTTGCTCATCAGCTGCATCACCTGTTACAGGAAAATTATTCAGGTATTGAAATGTTTTAATAGCATTTGTTGTCTCTGACTTTGCACCTGCAAGACCATCGACAGCTTTTGTATAATACCCAAGATCCTTTAACCTTTGCTGAATCCCTTTCAAACTTGCAATAGGTTCAAGGGGTGCTTCAGGTGTGACAGAAGGTTGTTGTATTGGTTCTTCTGAAGGAGCTTCACTTACAACTGAAGGTTCTTCTGTAACCTGAACACCTTGTACTGGTGCAGGTGCCTCAGTTGGAACAGAAGGTTCTTGGACAGGTTGAGTAGAAGGCAATGCTTCAGGTGTGACAGAAGGTTGTTGTATTGTAGGGGGTGTCTTAAAAACTTGAGGACCAAGAATCTTACGAAGGTTCTCCATAACTTCTTGAGGATTTCTTAGGGATTGTGTAATACCCATTGCCTCTCGAATAGCTGCCATTTTTTGAGCATCCTCACGGGCAATCTGACCTAAGTCTTGTTGGACTTCTTCCATCTGCTCCATGACAAGAGGTTGTGTCACTTCTTGTGGTTCCTCTACAGGCTTACCACCTCTGACAACAACACGAGATCTTTCACCAAACATTCCCATGTCATCGTACCTTTTGTTCAATATCGCCTTCGGGATTAATAAAGTACTGCCCAACATTAAGAGAAGCAAATAATTTCTCATCAACGTCTGTGTCTTCTGACCAAACTATCTGAAAAGGGTTTTGTAAGGAACCTAATTTAGCCTCTTGATCAGGTACATCCACAGGTTTAATCAAGGCAGCTTCAATAGATGCTGTATCCATACCTAGTTTCTTAAGTTGGTCTGTGTAGAACTTAAGGTTCTGTGAAACCTTCTGTACCTTACGGTAATCCTGATAGGCTACATTGAATTTAAAGCCTTCATTTTCTATTTGACTACGTTCGAAAGTACTGAGCCTACGTCCTCTGTCAGCAACCATAGCTGTGACATCACCATTGTAGTGTTTACCTGCAAAACCTAATACTAATGCATTAGCCTCTGCTCCCATACGGAAGGCACCCTCCATGGTTCTACGTTCAATATCGTATTCTATTTCACCTAGACCTGAGATATTAAAGAATGATGACTGAAGGGAACCTGATGCTGTTGTAGCTGCAATATTGAACTGACTTGCAAGACCATCTTTAAGTCTTTCCACAGCTAGGTCATGAGCCTCAGGATCAAGACGTTTAATAATAGCTAGTTTTGTATATGTGTCATCAGAATAGACATTAGCCATTGTGCTCTGCTTTAGCAACTCAGGTGATGTAGCTATGTTGACAGTAGCTTGACCGACACCAGCTAGGAAGTTAGTCCTGTGCTCAGGTAACTCCATATTCTGTGGCTCTGTAGGATGAATACGAAGTGTACTAGCAAAGAAAATAGCATCTTTACGGGCAGTATTACTACGTTCCTCAGCCTTACTTACCTCATCGATGTCATGAAGCTCTTCTACTGGGGGCAAAGGTGTAACAGTTTCTCCATCTGGTTGCTCTTGAGGTTCAGGTTTAGCAAACTCGAATACCTCTAAGTCCGTATAGACTGTATCCTCTACTTCTATATTGTCAATAGTTTTTAGAAGATCAGGATAATTCTGTGACACATAGGTTGACCAGTCAACTTTGTCTGACAAGAGAGCCTGAGCTAAGATAGGATCTGTAGCTGTCAACTCTTTAGCTTGAGCCATAAGAACCTTAGAGATTGGCTCAAGGATTTCAGCTTTAGTTTTAGCTAATTGACGTTCATCGTAAGTCTCTAGGGAAGTCAACAAGCTATCAAGGGTATCTAACTGGGCTTGTACACCCTGCCAATCCTCACCTGAGATACTTGCAGGTTTTGTAATCTGAGCTTTAGCTATATCGAACTGAGTACGCAGTTGTGTTATTGACTCAGGAGAAATATCCCCACCTGCGATTTCAACTTTAAGACCAGCCATAGCTGTTCCACGGATATTCTCAAGGGTTGCATTAGCTTGAGGTACAAACTGTTCGAAGTATTCTCTACGATTAGTAATCTTAGCATTTGTCAGGTAAAGAGCAGACGCCTCAGCTGATTGCATAGAACCTAAAGCTGTCTCAAGAATTTGCTGTTGAGTATATGGTTGACCAGTTTCTAATAGTTTTTGTTCTGCAAGATAAAGATATGAAGGATTATCTGTAAGTTTCTTTATGTTAGCATCGAAGGCAGCTTGAGCAGGATCACCTATCATAGTTGTCAAGTCGATACCTGTACGCCTACGGACAGCATCTGCCTCAGCTTGACCTATTTCGAAACCTTGTGCTTCATATTGACCAACTAAAGAGTTTACATTTGCACGAATAGCTACAGGATCTGTGACACCTTTTAATTCATCCAATCCTGATATAAAGCTTGCAAACCCTTGTCTATCTATAGAAGCTTCAGTCGGTTTAGCTGCTCTTACAGCCCTGTCATAGGCGTCCATAGTACCAAAGATACCTCGTCCTAAAGTACTTAGACCTTGGGCTGCAGCACTAGCTGATGTAGCACTAGGGGCAGATACACCCTGAGCATATTCAGCACCTGCATCTCCAATATCAACTGCGAATCCAGCCATATTATTTATCCTTATTGAGTTTGTTGTTGAAGAACTTGGGCATCATACTCAAGGCCAAGACGCATAGCATTTCTCATGATGTCAGGAAGTACTTCCCCACGAGCAAGTCTATTCTGTATGGAAACCTTTAGCTCATTCGAAAGATTGGACGCCCACAATTCGTCAGTGATTTCTTCCCAGAGCTTTGTGCCTCTAATTATATCAGATTTATCCCCTTGTGTCAAGAGAACAATAGCATAATTAGCTCTTTGTCTTAGACGATTCTCGAACTTACGGGTAGCTGCACCCTCTCTGAAGATCATTTCGGAATAATCATAGTAGTTCTGTACGGGGGCAGGAGTAGCCCCGAAGAGAACAGCAGCTGCAGCAGAAGGTTCTAGGCCACTTACAGTTAGTTTTCTTGTGCGACTACGGTAGTTGCCAGTTTCAATTAGTTCTTGTATTTTGACAGCCTTATCTACAGTTGACAAGTTACGTAGAAGTTGTGTCAAATCTTCTCTGACAGTTTCTGTACGCCCACCATACATAGCTTTGACAGCATTGGTAGCTGCAACCATGATGTCAGAACTAATCTCACCTGAGGGACCAAAGAGAACCGTCAGGAATTGGTCATCCATAAGTTTCCGATAGGTATCCTTGATTTGACCTAAAGGTGCCACACGTTGAGCATAGGCTGTCTCAGTACCCATCAGTTCCGAAAGAAGAGTATCCATCATACCGTACTTAACACGGTTAAATACTTTTACTGTTTCAGGTTCTGTTGGGTCATACCCTAGTTGCTCAGTGACATAGCCTGACATTTTACCTATGCCTAAGCCTGTCAATCCGAACATCGGTCCCATGACAGCAAACATACCCATGCGTTCACCAGCTGTGAAGTTACGACCTACAGCTATATTCTCTAAGGCTCTCAAAGAGAAAGTCAACCACTGAGTAGGTACACGCATTGGTCCACTCTGAGCAAAGCTACGAGAAGCTGTTGTCATACGGAATGACAAATCTTGCTCACGGTTAGTAATCCATGTTCTTCCTTCAGGAGACATAGGGTCAATATTAGGACGTTTAGCTCTGTGCTCTAGGTATGCCGTAGTTATAGATGACATACGTGTGACACGTTCACCTTCCTTAAAGAATATTGTTGACTTATCTAGGAAGGAGTTAATAGCACCACCTGCCTTCTCCGTCAGTGAACTAGCAGCACCAAACTTTTGTGGAGCTTGGAGTTCGATGATCTGTGTGTCAATAATATTACGTCCACTCTCATCGATATAACGTAACAATCCTGTTAGTTCTTCCTCTGAAATAGGAGATACTTTAGCTAGGCGTTGAATAGCTAAGGCACGAGCAGCTTCATCTTTCAAACTAGAAACAACTAGAAGTGGGGCAGCTAATCCTAGTGCTTTAGTTCCTTGCACAGGAGAGATACCAGCTATTGTCAAGCTATGGAGAGCCTGAAGCATAAACTGATCAGGATTAAAGAAACCAAACTTAGAGTAGAAACCTACACGCAGAAGCTGAGAGGAAGGATCTGAACCTGTAAGGTCTACTTTCTTACCTGTTTTCTCAAAGATAAACTCAGTAGCTGAGGCTGTAAATGTATCCCACTTGTCACTGAACCATGTTGACTGGTTAAGTCTACGTTTGATTACGTCTTGCTGTTCCCTTAGCTGTGCTGCAAGGTCATTGAACTTACCTGTTCTAGTTACCTCAGCACCTAAGAAACGATTGAGATAGTCATTCTTAGGGATACCTGCAGGGAATGTGACAATACCTTCATTCTTCTCAGCTAGTTTCACCCAGCCTACCATGGCATTCTGTGAGGCTGCACGATTAGCATAGCCAAAAGCTTCAGACCCGAATTGATCAGCAATAGCTGACACAGGGCTGGCATTTGTAGCTTTCTTACCGCCGAACTCCATAAGAGGTGTGTCACCCCGTTTCATATTCAGACGAGTGCCTACGGTTTCCCCGAAGGATTGTCCAACCATAGCTGGGTTTTCACCAGCCTCAGTGATTGACACCTTTTCATCACGAGCTTTAGCTACGAACTGCTCACGGAAGGTAAAGTTGTACTCACGAGCTAACCTTTGCAGATCCTCTAAGTCGGTAATGTGCTTATTCCAGTCGTTATTGGCACGTATCAAGTTACCTAGTTCATCATACTCAGGCTTAGATAGAGTAATCTGGAATATGTCAGATGCACCCTGACCATCCATTATTTCTGTAATACGACGAGAGATAACATTTATCTGACGAACAGCTGTCTCAGCCTGTTCCTTACCGAATGACCCAAGCATTGTCTTGAAGCCACCTGAGATAGTATTACCTGATACTAATGTCTGTTCTTTAGTTGAACCTACAAACCAACGGAACTCAGAGTTAGTACGAGGGCCACCCACATTGTAGGGCATAACGTCAACTCGTTCTAAGGCTCTGGCACTCTTCACGTTGGTGACAAATAAATGGTCTACATATGTGTCAGGAGTTTTGAATACAACATTGTTTTCTGTAAGTTCATCCTTACGGAGTGTACGACCTGTAGCTAAATCAAGAATATACTCATCATCTGGAATACGTACCTTCTGTCCATCTACTCTATAGACAACAGCACCGAACTCATCTGTGAAGTCAGCATATACTCCACCTTCAGCTACAATTCTCTTCAGTCTCTCAGAAGATTTGATCTGCCATGTAGCATCGTTAATATCTTGAAGGGCTACATAAGCATCAGAAGTTTCTTTCTTAGGACTAGAACCATACATAGTCTTATAGAGTGCCTCAAAGCTCTCACGACTAGGAGCTTGACGCATGTATGACAATTCACCATCACGAAGTTGTGTCATAAAATCAGAAAGGTTTTCCTTTTCTTTTCCCTTGACACGGTTAATAGTCTTCGCATACGGTTTAATAAGATCTCCTACAAGAGCCTGTCCAGCCTCAGCTTGCAAGAACTTAGCACCTATCTTTTCACCAAGTCTAATTGTGGCTGCACCGAAGACCTTATTGATAGCATCCCCTACGAAACCACCCTTGTCGAACCTATCGATTTCATCTGGTAAACCTAAGACATTTATTCTTTCTTCTGTCTCTATGAACCAGCCTCTGCCCTCTTCTCTACGGACAACCTTAAGGCTAGGGTCTTTATCAGCTATGGCTTGAGCATCCATCTTACGTCTAAATGCTGTACCTGAGCCATCCTTACCTAGTCTGACAACAACTTTGTAGTCCTCTGATCCTTCATCGATAATACGTTTACTATTGATGACTACATCGTTTACTCGTGTTGCAATCCTAACAGCTGTGTCATTAGCTACTTGTCTTATTGTTTCATAAGGGACATACTCACCGAAAGATCCCCGACGATTGATCTCTTCTAGTTTTTCTGTAAGGACTGTCTTACGTGAACCCTCACGAAAGGTGACACCTGATGGCCTAGCAGATGGTCCACTTGCAGGATCTAGTTCTTGTGGAAGACCTCTACCAGCTGTGACTTCATCTACCTGTACACCTACGTCATCCACAGATTTAGCTAAGACTGTACCAGCTATTGCATCGCCTTCTTCTACAGACACTACGTCAATAGGTCTACGAGATTTATAGAGTGACAGAAGCTTACCTGCTACTTCACCTGTCTTACCGACAGCCTTAGGTCCAGCCTTAACGGTATTGATAGCTGCAGTAGCCCCTTTAGCTAGACCTAGGGTAGCTATGTCAGCTGCACCAAACAGAAAATTAATGCCAGCCATAGGGTCATCCCCTAGGTATGTGGCATCATTAGCTGTCTTATACAAGTTCCATATGCTGTCATCTGAGAAGATACCCTCAGCCTTACGTTCTAAGATATATTCCTTAGCCCACTCTTGGAACTCAGATGGTTCCATCATGTTAAAGGCTTCTCTGATGTCATTGCCTTCACGATTAGAACGAAAGGTAACATTCTCGAAAGCACCTATGGTAAGTTCCCTTAGGACATTTACATCTAGGAATGACAAGACTTTAGAGATACCTGACTGGTCATTAGCTTCTAGTTCCTTCTGAAGCAAACGGTTCCATGTTTCCATGTTTGTCAGAGTACGAGCAGCATAAGGATTGACATCATTGTCTGACAACATAAGGTTCTGAATGAGCATATACTCACCCAGAGACATATCGTCACCCTTTTCTTTTCTCTCTTGGATTACTTCAGCTATAGCTTCAGGTGATAACCCATCTTCATAGGCTTGGTCAATAGCTAAAGCATAGTCAAAGTTTAACCCTTGGGTTTTAGCTACAGCTGTAAAGTTGTCATCACCAGCTAGACGATCAGCACGTATCTCATCTTCAGCTGCACCTGTGGCTATCGATAACTCTTGTGCTTTGATGCTTTCTACTTGAGAATCTGGGTTATACTGCTCTAGTTCTTCTACTTCTTTCAGTTGTTCACTAAGGACTTGCTCATTGAAAATTTTGTCTTCTAATGTAAGAGTAGCCATTATTTACTAACCCCCTAAACCAGAGAAGTACCCTGTTTTTTGACCTGTAGGTGACATTCCAAATTGCAAACCTTGGAAACCTAGACCACCGATAGCCATACCTAAGTCACCCATACCTGCTTGCTGTGCAGCCCTTGCTGACAACTGAGTATATTGTTCACCTAAACCTGACATCATTGTGCCAAAGCCTAGGTTAGCTCCTAGTTGAGAAGATATACTAGCTAGACCACCAGCAAGAGCAGAAGTCTCACCTAAGCCCCTTACTTGTGCTGCAGCTTGAAGTTGTGCTCTTGCAGCTATAGATTGCCTAATAGCACTACGTCTTTGACGGGATGCTTGTTCCCTTTGCATAGTTGCTTGTGTTTGGGCTGCTCGTCTTTGAGATGATATAGCTTTTTGTTGTTGAGACAAACCGTATGCTGTTCCATATACTGCTGCTCCTGCAGCCACAGCAGTTCCAACACTTATAGTCCCTGCTACTGCTAATGATGTAAAAATTGCCATCTTATATTTCCTTCACATAAGCTGTTTCAACAGGAATAAAACCTTTTCTCTTAAAAAGAGTACCAGCTTTGCTTCCTAGTATATTGTCTAATTCAGATAATCTAATAAAGTTACAGCCCATTTTCTGTGACCACTCCACATAAGAATCTATAAGTTTCATTGATGTTTTTCCATTCCTATGCTCAGGGTCTAGCCAAAACATTAACTCTTGTGCAAAGACTAATGAATTAATAGGTACACTAGATATTACAGCTATGAGAGAACCTACTATTTCATTGTCATTCTCAACTATTTTGACAAACCCTTGGTCAATTTGGCATAGCTGAGAAACTAATTCATTAACTTTATTGCTATCGAACTTATCCCAAGCTGGGTGTGGGACTTCCTTGCAGAATTGCTTTACAGATAAAACAATGTCTAATACGTCTTGTTCGGTTGCATCACGTATAATATAATCTGTCATTAATATCTATTATTCCTGCCTTGGATGATACCCCAGCCTAACAAAAGGAAATCCTTGCCTTGTTCACTTTCGTATCTCATTCTCATAGATCTACCGTGACCTCTGATTTTAAGTCTTGTAGTCATTATTGTCTCAGGATAGTTAATCGTTGACAAATCTGAAGGATCAGGAACCAACGGGTACTTGAAACGATAACACTGTTGACTAGCATTGAATGTTGTCTTGAAGTCCCATGCTGTTGACACAAGAAGAGAAGACGGACGGATTAACTCGTAACCTGTAGCTTCTGATCCTGTAAACCCTTCTTCTGTCAAACGAGAGTAAACAACAAGATAAGGTGCATTCTTCTTTAAGACTAAATCACCTATGAAGTCATACCCTGTCTCAGCAAAGGATGTATAGTTTGTGTCACCCCAGTCTAAGAAAGTATTACCTGAGAAACCACCCATGGTTAATTTATTTGTAACTCCATCACGAATAAGGAGAACAATAGCTGGGTCTCCTGTAGCAAAGGATGATACTTCTGCTGAGACAACATCATCTCCTGCAGATGTGACAACATCATCGCCTACTGAAGTGATGACATCGAAGGTTACTGTGTCAGCCCCATAGCCAGAGTAGAAAGCTAGTCCTACAATACTACTTGTACTTGAGGTTTGGTCATTGACTTTCCAAGGGAAGAAAGCTTGTAGTTGAAGATCAAGGATTAAGAAGTTATTAATCTTAGACTCGACTGTCTCATTTGAATTAGGATAACCCCAGTAAATCCTTTTGTTTATGTCATCATATAAAGCTGTGACTTTTAGCTTGTCAGCTGTAGGGATAGCATCCCAGAAAGTCTGAATTGTAGGTAGAGTAATGTTCTGATCTGTAGCTCTACCTGATACATCATCGAACTTAAGAGTATAGATACCGAAACGTGACCACCAAAAAGGAACACCCTCAGCTGCTACGAAAGACTGAGGGTTCTCAATACCTGTATCGGACACACGAGAAATAGAAAATTCAGTTGCTCTAAATACTCCGTCTACACCATTGATCTGCCATACGCCATTCTCAGCAAATATAAAGAGACTTGTCTGGTAGGTGTAAAGAAGTTTAATTCCTACAGCCTCAGGGATTCTTATGACACCACCATCGGTATCTAAAAGGTCTGACAAATATTCAGCTGTAGGGTCATTCCTTTGGTGACATTCGCCTAACTCATTCTTGTCTTCAATCAGACGAGAGAAGAGAATAGTGCCTGAGTTTTTCTCACTGTCTAAGCCAGCATAAAATATACGACCTGAGAAAGCTGTGACAGATTTAAATCTACTTTGTTCGAACTCAGTTGCAATCCCTGCGATACCTGAAGCAGTTGCTCTGTCTTTAGCAAAGAAGTCTAATACGAAGTGACCATTGCCTGTTAGACTTGTACCAGCAAAAACTTTATCCCACTCAGCTGCATCGAAGTCTCCACTGGAATCTTTACCTGCATACCAAGGGTGTGTTAAAGCTGGATACTTTGAGTTAGCTGTTTCGTAGTCCGTAAGGGCTGCACTTCCTTTGTCACCTACCCAGCCAGCATTAGCTGTGTCGTACTCTCTTTCAGTAGAAGGACTAGCTATTCCTTCATCATAAGTTGTTGTGTCACCCTGCCATTCAAAGTCACGGGTCTTAAAGTCAATAGTACTTATGGTAAATACTGAACCATCCCATGTAATATAGATTGTATCAATAGCTTCAGATGCTACAATCAGAGCACCATCAATACTTGCGAATTGACACTTAGCATTATTAGCACCTATAGATCCTGCGAACTCGTAAGCTGAAAGATCTATGCTAGTACCTACAGCTTGGCCTGAGTAAGGTGCCTCAGATTTATTATAGAAATGAAGAGTATTACCTACTTGAACTACAAGAAACTTTTGACCAGCTACACCCTCTACGTTTAACCATTCACCTGTGTGAACTAAGTCATCATCAGTAATCGTAAAGGATGACAAAACATTTGATGATTCAAGTTCAACAGCTAAACGTCTACGCCTAGAACCATCACGATTTAATTCACAGTTTAACTCATCTACAGATGCTCCATCAGGGAATGTAAGTTCAGCCGCCTCAGTTATGAGACCTCTGACAAAGTTATTTACTGTCTTCTGAGTTAAGCTTTGCGGCATCTCGTTCTCTCTTGCGTCTATCAAAATCCTCAGCAAATTCTCTTCTACGTAAAGTTTTGCTAGGTTTTTTATTTTTAAGATACTGGGTTATCGCCTGTTTTGCTTTAGGGATACTTGAGTATTTACCTGATAATTCCTTAGGAACTAAGCCTTTTTCAAAGTGGAACTCAAAGAAAATAAAACCATCATTAGATTTTCTTATGTGTATATCTGTAGCAAGCTTGTCAGTTTTACATACACAGGTTTGTTTTGCTGTGTTTTCTATAAATTCTACCATTAGTTTCTGCCGTAGTGGGTTCTCGTGTTAGCCTTCTTAGTTTTGAATTGGTCATTCTGTACGTATGACTTCAACCGACGAGAGGCTTGTTCGATCTTAGGATCACTGCCACCTTTGAACAAAGAGAAACATACTGACTTACTTTCAGCTAAAAGATAAGGAAGCATTGTGTCATCTAGGTCAGGCTGAAAGGTATCTGCGTGAGTAAAACTAGGATACACAGTTCCATATGCACGAGTTTTAGATTCCTGTAGGGTTGACTCAACTGATGAGTCGTAGCTATCAAAGACAATATAGTTGTCATCGAAACTTGTGTAGTAACTAGGAGCACGATCAGGTCTAATGAAGATCTTAGTGCCACCATTCTTATCT
>Ga0129324_10002379_pt1 | contig 11600 bp, 13 predicted proteins | sample CPBDNA_7_FD_96879 | JGI IMG/M metagenome (GOLD analysis project Ga0129324, IMG submission 96879) | Freshwater to marine salinity gradient microbial communities from Chesapeake Bay, USA - CPBay_Spr_15_0.2_DNA | ecosystem: Environmental > Aquatic > Marine > Coastal | place: USA: Chesapeake Bay... | reverse complement strand
TGTTGGCGTACGGTTTTTTAAAACGTGTTTTTGAAGTTTTTGAGGTTTATAAAACTCCAATCGACATGATTACAACTTCAGAGGTTGCGGTTTCGCTGACAATTGATAATAACCAGTTTATAAAAGAAATAGTGGAAGATTTACAAAAATTTGGCGCTGTAGAAGTAGAAACAAATTTAAGTATCGTTTGTGTTGCGGGTGATTTTTCAGAAAAAAAAGAAGGGTTAAGCGCTCGTGTTTTTAATGCTTTAAAACACATTCCTATTAGAATGATTTCTTACGGTGGAAGTAATTATAATATTTCATTATTAGTAAAAACAGCTGATAAAATAAACGCTTTAAACTCTTTAAATACGGCGCTTTTTAAAAAACAACTCTCAGAAATAGATGTTGATTAATTTAGTTTTTCGGTAAGCTTTTCGAAGATTTTTTTTGCGTCTTTTCCCCCATATAAAACCTCATACACAGCATCAATGATAGGTGTTTTTGCGCCATTTCCTTCTTTTATTTTAAAGGCGCTTTTTGTTGCATAATATCCTTCTGCTACCATGCTCATTTCTAACATAGCAGATTTAACGGTGTACCCTTTTCCTATCATGTTTCCGAACATTCTATTTCTACTAAATGTAGAATATCCTGTTACTAATAAATCACCTAGATAGGCCGAATTATTAATATTTCTTTTCATTTTATGAACCTTGCGAATAAAGCGTTTCATTTCACGAATAGAGTTACTCATTAACACTGATTGAAAGTTATCTCCATAACCCAATCCATGAGAAATTCCAGCTGCAATTGCAAAAATATTTTTTAACATTGCTGCATATTCCGTTCCAATAATATCATCAGAAATTTTAGTTCTAATATACCTGCTTTTTAAACATTCGCTAACAAGTGTTGCTTTCGCTTGATCTTTACATGCAATTGTTAAATATGAAAGGCGCTCCATCGCAACCTCTTCTGCATGACAAGGTCCGGTTATAACTCCAATATTTTCAAACGGAATATTATATTTTTCAAAAAAATGTTCGCCTACAATTAAACCTGTTTCTGGAACAATTCCTTTAATTGCTGAAAAAATGATTTTACCTTCTAAAGATTCTGTCAATTTTTCAAGCTCTAATTTTAAAAAGGCAGATGGAATTGCAAAAACTAAGATATCATATTCTTTAACGGTTCTATTAATATCATTAGAAAGATCTAATTGTTCTGGGTGTAGCTCAGCAGAGCTTAAATAATTTGGATTGTGTTTATTTCTTTTTATATGCTCAACGGCATAAACACTTCGCATATACCAACCTACAGTATCTAAATTTTCAGAAAACATTTTTACAATAGCTGTTGCCCAACTACCTCCTCCTAGAACCGCTATTTTTGGTTGGTCTTTCATCTTCTTTTGTGTTTGTTTTGCTCAAAAGTAATAATTCTTATATCTAATACCCAAAACTAAGCTGTTTTATTATATTTGTTAATCTTTCTACCTCTCTAAAAGGGAATAAATCTTATGACGTTTATCAAAAAAATTATCTTACTTTTTTGTTTTTTATCCATCGTTTCTTGTGATAAATCCAAAATAAAAGATTCCAAAATAAAAGAACAATCTATTCAAAAAATCAATTCTTCTAGGTCACCAAACGTTTCCATTTTAAAAGATTCTTTTGCTGTAGAAAATCTACAAGGAAAACTTATTTATCGAAAAGTTTGGTTGTACACACCTCCCAATTATATAAAATCAACAGAATCTTATCCTGTTGTTTATATGCATGATGGTCAGAATCTTTTTGATAAAGAAACTTCGTTTGTTGGCGAATGGGGTGTAGATGAAATTCTAAATTCTATTTTTGAAAAAACAGGAAAAGGGTTTATTGTTGTTGGAATTGATAATGTGGGAAGTGAACGAACAAATGAATATTCTCCATGGACTCACAAAAAGTATGGTGGTGGAAATGGTGATCGTTATTTAAAAATGATTGTAGAGGAATTAAAACCAATGATTGATAAAAACTACAGAACAAAAACAAAAAAAGAACATACGGGGATTATAGGTAGCTCTATGGGTGGATTAATTTCATATTATGGAGGGTTAAAACACCCTATTGTTTTTGGTAAAATTGGTGTGATATCTCCTTCTTTCTGGTTTTCTGAAAATGTATTATCATACACAAAAAATCAAGCTAAAGAAGCTGATAATAAAATGTTTTTCCTCTTGGGTGCAGAAGAAGGAATGACAAAAGAATTTAATGAAGTTTCAAATTTATTGGTGGAAAGTGGTTTTAAAAAAGAAAGCATCTATAAAAAATTAGTTCCTGGCGGAAAACACAATGAAGCTTTTTGGGGTAGTCAATTTGAAGAAGTAATTTCTTGGTTATATAATATACAATAAAGATGAAAGTACAAATTATTAATAAGTCAAAACATATAATTCCAGCCTATGAAACCGAGCTCTCTGCTGGAATGGATTTAAGAGCAAATATTGATGTTTCTATCACGTTAAAACCACTTGAAAGAGCGATTATTAAAACAGGGTTGTTTATTGCATTACCACCTGGTTTAGAAGCACAAGTTAGACCACGAAGTGGTCTTGCTGCAAAAAAAGGAATTACTGTATTAAATAGTCCAGGAACTGTAGATGCAGACTATAGAGGTGAAATAGGTGTCATTTTAGTAAACCTCTCTAATGATAATTTTATTGTAAATGACGGCGAACGTATCGCACAATTAGTAATTGCAAAACATGAACGCATAGAGTGGAATGAAGTTTCTGTATTAAATGAAACAGAAAGAGGTGCTGGTGGTTTTGGAAGTACCGGGGTTTAGTTATATAAAAAAAGCCGCTAATTTTCATTAACGGCTTTTTTCTATTTTTAATTATTCTCGCTATTCTTGATTATCAATAGCCTCTTTAATTTTACCTTCTAACTCTTCAGCTAAATCTGGATTGTCTTTAATTAATCCTTTTACAGCGTCTCTACCTTGTCCTAATTTTGTTTCTCCGTAACTAAACCAAGATCCGCTTTTTTTGATAATTCCTAACTCAACACCAATATCTAGAACTTCTCCTACTTTTGAAATTCCCTCTCCGTACATAATATCAAATTCTGCAACTTGAAAAGGTGGTGCCACTTTGTTTTTTACCACTTTTACTTTCGTTTGATTACCAATAACACGATCTCCGTCTTTAATCTGAGTTCTTCTTCTAATATCTAAACGAACCGAAGCATAAAATTTTAATGCGTTACCCCCTGTAGTTGTTTCGGGATTTCCAAACATTACTCCAATCTTCTCACGTAACTGATTAATAAAAATAACTGTACATTTTGTTTTACTGATAGTACCTGTTAATTTACGTAGTGCTTGAGACATTAAGCGGGCGTGTAATCCCATTTTAGAATCTCCCATTTCTCCCTCTATCTCTGATTTAGGTGTTAGTGCGGCAACCGAGTCAATTACTACAATGTCAATTGCACCAGACCTAATTAGATTATCTGCAATCTCTAAAGCTTGCTCTCCATGATCAGGTTGAGAAATAATTAAATTATCGATATCAACCCCTAAGTTTGATGCATAAAAACGATCAAAAGCGTGTTCTGCATCAATAAATGCGGCAATTCCTCCTGCTTTTTGTGCTTCTGCAATTGCATGTAATGTTAATGTTGTTTTACCTGATGATTCTGGTCCGTAGATTTCAATCACTCTTCCTCTTGGATATCCTCCAACACCTAATGCTAAATCTAATCCTAAAGATCCTGATGAAATAGCTTCTACTTCTTCTACAACACTATCTCCCATTTTCATGACAGCTCCTTTTCCGTAGGTCTTATCTAGCTTATCTAGTGTTAGTTGTAGTGCTTTTAGTTTTGCTTGTTTTTCTTTTTCTGCCGACATAAATAATGAAATTTTTTAATTTTAAAAAGTGAAACAAGTTACAAAAAAGTAAAGGTAAAATCCTAAAAAACAATATTCATTTTTGTAGTATTGTTTTTTAATTAAAATTTTAATGCACCAAAAAACACAAATACATGATCTAGGTTTTTCTGCTGGTATTATAAACGGTGAATTGGTTAGTTTTAAAAATAACTCGCATGAGTTTATTCATCAAAAAGGAAATAAAGGTTGGCGCAATTCTGATGATGAAATGTTTCCTGTAATTGGACCTACTTCTAAAAATAATTTTTTAGTTCAGACTAATAAAGGTGATGCCGTTTTGGATCAACATGGTTTATTACGAGAATTAGAATATTCTTTAGTTTCTTCTGATGATAATTCTGTGTCATTTATTAAAACGTATAAGAAAAACTCATTTGTTAAAAACAGTAAGTTTCCTAAAAAATCTAAAAAAGAACATCTTTTTTGGCCTTATGATTTTAGCTTTCAAAAGAATTTTAAAATTGAAAATAATTGTTTAAAAATTGAGTTTATTATAGAGTTAGAAAAAGGAATGCCATTTATGTTAGGGTATCATCCTGGTTTTTTACTTTCTAATTCTGGTACAGAAACTTTACAAACAACTACTACTGAGATTACTTTAAGAGAAGTTTTAGAGGCTGGTTCTAATGCGTATCCTATTTTAAATTGTACTAAAATTGAATTAAAAAATATTGGTAAAAAAAATATTGAAATTTCTACCACTGGTTTTAATAATTTGATGCTTTGGACAGAGGTTAATACTATGATTTGTATCGAACCTATTACACAATATACTTCTTATGTAGAGCAGAAATATTTAAATAAGCATATGCAATTATCTCAAGGAAAAAATATTTTTACTGTAGAAATTAAAGTTATATAATTTGAAAACAAAACATCGTCATTTTATGATTCATAAACCTTATGGAATGATTTCTCAGTTTGTAAATCCTCATAAAAGGAAAAAGAAATTATTGGGAGAGTTGTTTGATTTTCCTGAAGGAACCATGGCAATAGGAAGGTTAGATGTAAATTCTGAAGGGTTACTTTTACTTACAACCGACGGTAAAGTAAGTGAATCTGTCAGAAGTAAAAAAATAGAAAAAGAATATTATGTTCAAGTTGATGGTGACATAAATCAAGCTGAAGTAGAACAAATAATGTCTGGTGTAGAAATTGGTTTTGATGGAAAAAAATACAAAACTAAACCCTGTAAAGCTTCACTAATTTCTAATCCTAATTTTCCTACTAGATCTCAAAAAATAAGAGATGAAAGACATGGGCCAACTAGTTGGATTTCTATTATTATTAAAGAGGGTAAATTTAGACAAGTTAGAAAAATGACCGCTGCTGTTGGTTTTCCAACATTACGTTTAGTTAGAGTTAGAATTGGATCTGTTTTATTAAAAGGATTAGGTTTAGGAAATGTAAAAGAAGTAGATAACTTACTTTAATTTCTTATCATTTTAATATGTGGAATACCATCTTCTAAATATCCTTCTCCTTGTTGAATAAAGCCAAGAGAATTATAGAATTTTGTTAAATAGGTTTGAGCAGAAATAAGAATTGTTTTTTCTATAAAATTATCTTCTATATATTGAATAGATTCCTCAACTAATTGAAAACCATATTTATATTTTCGTTGATTTTCTTTTACTATAATTCTACCAATACTAGGTTTTGAAAAATAATCACCAGAATTAAAAATACGTGCGTATGCTATTATTTTTTCTTCTTTAATTCCTAGAATATGAAATGCTTTTTGATCTTTGTAGTCGATATCTTGATAGACACAATCTTGTTCTACTACAAAAACCTCTGAACGTAATTGAAGAATAGCATACAACTCTTGAATACTTAATTCATTGAATTTTTTTACAACAAATTCCATATACTAACAAGCTGGAATTTTATTAACTCTATTTTGGTGTCTTCCTCCTTCAAATTCTGTAGCTAAAAATGTTTCTACCATTTTTAATGCTTGAGGAATCGATGTATATCTTGCAGGAATACATAAAATATTTGCATTATTATGTTGTCTTATTAATTCTACTATTTCATTAGTCCAACATAAACCAGCTCTTACTTCTTGGTATTTATTTGCGGTCATAGCAACACCATTTGCACTACCACAAATAAGAATTCCAAAATCAGCTTCTTTTGCAACTACATCTTTTGCAACAGGGTGAACAAAATCAGGATAATCTACACTATCATTAGCATCGGTTCCATAGTTATTAACTTTAATTCCTTTAGATTCTAGTAATTTTACAATTGCAAATTTATAATCAGTTCCGGCGTGATCATTTCCTATGGAAATATTCATAATGAGTTGGTTTTTATAGTGTTATTTATCACAAAAATACAAATAGATATGGTTATCAACAGTTTTAAAAAGTAAAAAAAATAATATTTTAATAACTTGTTATTTATAAGCTGATTAAGTCATATTCTCCTTTTGTTAAGAAGTATCTATAATTTATTAAAACTAGATTTGATTATATCAAAAATTATTACAATACAAAAGTAAATATCATATACACAATAAAAAGTTTTAATTTTTAATGTTTGTTTATCAACATTAATTAGATGGTTTTTCTATACTTATTAACTTTAAAGTAATTAATAAAAAGGTGTTTATTAGTGTTTATATCTTCTGTTAATAAGTATAAAAAATAGTTGATTTTAAACAGTTTAAATAATTAATAACTTGTCAATGGTTTTTAATAAATCATACCTCAAAATTAAAACATCATTATTTCTATTAACTATTCACATTCTATTATAATCAACATTGTTTTTAATTTTTAAAAAGAAGAAAATAGTATAATACTATAGAATGTTAATAACCTTAAAAAGATAAAAAAATTAAACAGTTTTTTTATCTCTTAAAAAAGAAGATGAAGAGTCTTTAGAAACTTTTTCGATTTCTTGAGGATTTTTTTTATCTAATTTTTTATTGATAGAAAACAACGTAACAGCTGTTCCTATAACAAAAATGAAGATGAATACAGCTATTATTTTACGTAAGTCTTTCACTATAAAGAGTTGGTTTCTTATTATAAAGACGACATATTTTAGCAAATGTTACATTTTCTTTAAAATTTCATTAATTTTTATAAAATTTAGGAATTACAAACAGAATAGCTCCTGGAATAATACTAACTTTTAATGATCCTGTATCTACATTTTCCCCATCTGCTTCTATGATAGATTTATTAGTATCTATAATTTCTAATTCTGATACTTTATAAGTAGCTACTTTTTTATGATTTACAATCTTACCATTATAGAGTTTAGGTAGATTAAAAATCAAATCAAAAAAAGAGAAATTTTTAACAATAGTAATATCTAAAAAACCATCGTTTGATTTTGGATCTTTAGTCATTTGCATTCCACCACCAGAATATTTACAAATTCCGAATAAAATCATCAAACACTTAGAAGTTGTTATTTTATTATTAATATAGATTTGATAAGATGATTTTTTATAGAAAAACAAACCAGATAAACCTGCCAATAAATAAGAAATAGATCCAAACTTTTTTAAAGACTTTAATTTTTGAACAACATAACCATCATAACCTATACCTGCTACATTATTAAAATATTCAAAAGTATTATTGGTTTTTATACACCCAATATCTTGTAAAAAAGTATGGTTTTTTTTTATAATATCAATCGATTTTTCTATTGAATATGGGATGTTGTAGGTTTTTATCCAATCATTTCCGGTACCTAAAGGAATCACTGCAAGTTTGATATCCGAAGTTTTTGTATATCTTTGCATCATTATTCCGTTTACTACATGATGTAGGGTTCCGTCTCCACCTACAGAAATAAATTTCCGATACCCTTGTTTAATAGCTTTATCAACAAGAATTAGTTCATGTTTAGTATACTGAGTAAAAGCGAAAGAAAAATAAATTTCTTTGGTTTTTAACAAATCCAGAATACAATTCCACGATTTATTAAAATTGCTATTTCCTGCATTAGGATTTACAATTAAAAACCAAGAATTTTCAACACTAAGCTTGTCGATGTGAAGCATATAATTAAATAATTAAACAAGCAAAGTACAAAATACAATCATAACAGTTTATTAATAGAAAAAAGACAGATTAATTTGTACTTTTCAAGAACATAAAAAGAACAAATATTTATGAGTAGAAAGAACAAAATCTACAAGAAGAAAGGAAGAATTATTAAAGACCTAACAAGAAATATCTTTAAAATTCTAAATGAAGACAGTAGTAAAAATTACAATTACAAGCAAATTGCTGGTAAATTAGGTATCTCAGATACCGATGGTAAAACACAAGTACTTCAAAAGTTAGCTGAGCTAACAGGTAATAAAAAAATTAAAGAAGTTGATAGAGGAAAATATCAAATAAATGAAGATAGAAAATATCATATAGGAACACTAGATGTTACGTCTAATGGAAATGGATATTTTATATGTGATGACTTTGACGATGATATATTTATTCCATCTAATAATTTAGGAAAAGGTTTACAAAACGATACAGTAAAAGCTTACATCTATAAAAGAAAAAGAAGTAACAAATTAGAAGCAGATATTGTAGAAATTATAGAAAGACATAAAACAGAATTTGTAGGAGTTTTACAAATGAGTAAAAACTTTGGTTTTGTTATTTGTGATAATAATAAAATGTATGCAGATATTTTTGTGTCAAAAAGCAGAATAAATGGAGCAGAGCATGGAGATAAAGTACAAGCATCTATCACAGATTGGCCAGAAAACTCTAAAAATCCGTTTGGAAAAATTACTCAAGTTTTAGGTAAACCAGGAGATCATGATACAGAAATTCATTCTATTTTATTAGAATATGGCTTACCGTATGAATTTGAAAAAGAAGTAGAAGAAGACGCTAATAAATTATATTTAGAAATTACCAAAGAAGAAATTTCAAAAAGAAGAGATATGCGTCAAGATTTAACGTTTACGATAGATCCAAAAGATGCAAAAGATTTCGATGATGCTTTATCTTTTACAAAATTAGAAAATGGAAATTATGAAATAGGAATTCATATTGCAGATGTTTCTCATTATGTACAACCTAAAACGATTTTAGATGATGAAGCTTATAGTAGAGCAACCTCAGTTTATTTAGTTGATAGAGTTGTTCCAATGTTACCAGAAATGTTATCAAATGGAGCCTGTTCTTTACGACCAAATGAAGAAAAATTAACTTTTTCTGCAGTTTTCGAAATCAATGAGAAAGCTCAGATTATAGATCAGTGGTTTGGCAGAACAGTTACTTATTCAGATAAACGTTTTGCATATGAAGAAGCACAAGCAATTATTGAAACTAAGAAAAATTTTATACCAGAAAATGTTTCAATCACAGGAGAATCTTATGAAGTTGATGAAAGAATTGTAGAAGCAACGTTAAAATTAGACGAGCTAGCAAAAATTCTTCGTAAAAAAAGAATGAAAGAAGGAGCAATTTCTTTTGATAGAGTAGAAGTTAAGTTTCATTTAGATGAAGATGCAAATCCAACAGGTGTTTATTTTAAAGAAGCAAAAGACGCGAATAAATTAATTGAAGAATTTATGTTATTAGCGAATAGAAAAGTTGCAGAATTTATAGGTCAAGCTAAAAATAAACCAACAAATAAAACTTTTATTTATAGAGTTCATGACGAACCAGATATTGAAAAGTTAGCTGCACTACAAAATATTGTATCTAAATTTGGATACAAAATGAACACAGAAACTAAAGAGAGTACGACAGAAAGTTTAAATCAATTATTAAAAGATGTTCATGGTAAAGCAGAATCAAACATGATTGAAACTTTAGCAATTAGAACGATGAGTAAAGCGGCTTATACAACTCAAAATATTGGCCATTATGGATTAGCTTTTGATTATTATTCACACTTTACTTCACCAATTCGTCGTTATCCTGATGTAATGACACACCGTTTATTACAACATTATTTAGATGGACAAAATTCACCGAAAGCAGAAGAATATGAAGCGAGATGTAAACATGCATCAAAGCAAGAAGAATTAGCCTCTAAAGCAGAAAGACAGTCTATAAAATACATGCAAGTTAAATACATGCAAGATCATAAAGATGAAGAGTTTCCTGGTGTTATTTCTGGCGTTACAGAATGGGGAATTTATGTTGAAATCACCTCAAATAAATGTGAAGGAATGGTTAGAATTAGAGATATAAAAAGCGATTATTATATTTTTGATGAAAAACAATTTGCTATCGTTGGTCAATCAACAAAACAGATTTATCAATTAGGTGATGAGGTGGTCGTAAAAGTAAAACACACAGACTTAGAAAGAAAACATCTAGACTTTACTTTAATAGAAGATTAAAAAAAAATTAACGAAGCTGCAACAATATATTATGTAGTTTGTCTTTATATTGGTATAATTGTTGAATTATACCCTAAACTAAACCTAACGAAATGAAAAAATTATTTTTTATAATAGTTTTAATGATAAGTAATATTGTGATTTCACAAACCACAATATCAAAAACAATAGGAGACTTTCAAACGATTAAAATCTATAACGGTATTAATATAGAATTGATAAAATCTGACGAACAAAAATTAGTGATATCGGGTGAAAAAGCAGAGAAAGTCAAAGTAAAAAATAATAATGGAACTTTAAAAATAAGCTTACGATTCCCTGATTTATCAGCAGACGGAAAAGTTGATATTAAATTATATTACAATAAAAACATTGATGTAATTGATGGTAATGAAGGTTCTACTATTACTGGAAAAGATATTGATCAGTTACAATTAGAAGTGAAGGCACAAGAAAGAGCTTTTATTAATCTAGTAATAAAAACAAAACATTTAAAAGTGAAATCTTCTTCAGGCGGAATTATTAAATTAACAGGAACCTCTAAAAACCAAGATATAGACCTTGATTTATATGGTGTATATCACGGATATGGATTAGTAGTGTCAGAGAATACCTCTATTAGAGCAGGCTCAGGCTCTAAAGCAGAAATTTTAGCAGGAGAAACATTAAATGCAAAAGTAAGTTTTGGAGGCTCTATATTTTATAAAGGAAATCCAGAAGTTGTAAAAGATAAAAAAGTAGCAGGAGGAATTATAAAACAAATGAATTAATTGATTCATTCGTTTTTGTATCTTTGTGCTTTAAATAGAAATTAACATGATGAGTTTAAATATATTTCTTTTAGGTATGCCAAGCATGGGTTCTTGGGTAATTATTGCTTTAGCGCTCTTATTGTTCTTTGGAGGTAAAAAAATTCCAGAACTAATGAAAGGTCTAGGAGGTGGAATTAAGGAGTTTAAAAAAGCCACTAAAGACGAGGAGAAAGAAAAAGAAAAACTAGAAGATAAAAAATAGTATAAAAAAAACCGAAGATTATCTCTTCGGTTTTTTTTATTTATATAATAATTTTTTAAAGTCTTACAGCAGTTCCTGAGGCTGTTACCATTAACATCCCTCCATTAGGTCCTACAGTTTCATAATCTAAATCTATTCCAATAATAGCATCAGCACGCATTCTAAGTGCGTTATCTGTCATTTCTTTTAAAGCAATATCTTTTGCTTCTCTTAAAACCTTTTCATAAGAACCAGAACGCCCTCCGACAATATCACGAATTCCCGCAAAAAAATCTTTAAAGATATTTGCCCCAATAATAGTTTCACCAGACACTATTCCAAG
>Ga0129324_10002377_pt1 | contig 11612 bp, 8 predicted proteins | sample CPBDNA_7_FD_96879 | JGI IMG/M metagenome (GOLD analysis project Ga0129324, IMG submission 96879) | Freshwater to marine salinity gradient microbial communities from Chesapeake Bay, USA - CPBay_Spr_15_0.2_DNA | ecosystem: Environmental > Aquatic > Marine > Coastal | place: USA: Chesapeake Bay... | reverse complement strand
TGCCGAAGGTGCTAAATTAGTCTTAGCCGCCCGCAGACTGGATAAGGTCCAGGCCATCGCCGACAGTATTGGTGCTGTAGCAGTGGCATGCGATATTACCGACGAAGCGCAGCTTGCAGCTCTAGCGGATACTGCTGTATCCCATTACGGCAAACTCGATGGCGCAATTAATTTTGCCGGTATCGAAACTTCATCGACGATTGCCGATATCAGCCGTGAAGTATTGCAGCAGAACTGCGATGTTCATCTGATAGGCACCACGCTGTTTATCAAGCATATGACCGCACGCATGACTGATGGTGGCTCAGTGGTAACAACCTCCTCACAGACAGCACTGTTGGCACCTCCGGGACTGGCTGCTTACGCTGGCACCAAGAGCGGTGCAGATCATATAGTGCGTATAGCAGCGGTTGAGTTCGGTGGGCAGAATATCCGCGTTAACTCCCTGGCTCCCGGTTTTACCCCCAGCGCTATGACCGAAGGTTTTTTGGCTATGCCCGCCATTGAGCAGGCATTTTTGAATGAGATTCCACTGGGTAAGTTGCCGAGCACCGATGATATGGCTAATGCTGCTCTATGGTTGTTATCCGATGAATGCTTTATGACCGGTAGGCTGTTAGATATTTCGGGTGGCCAAACTCTGCGCCGTATTCCGACCGCCACAGAGATGGGCTTTTGATTTGGGCTCTACCGTAAAAAGACAAAGCTAAGTTTATAAGAGCTAAGATTGTTAAAACCAAAAGCCGCTGTCCTCAGCGGCTTTTCTTTGCCACGGCTTTTCCCGCGCTGTAGTCATAGAGTTGACCGTTACTCAGTGCGCCTAAGCCTTTGAGAAAGTCGCCGCTGTCCATGGTTTCGGTTTCCGCTTCCATCTCTCTGTCCAGACCCAAATCGAGAGACCCTTCCCAGGCAGCCTCTAAGCACTCCTTAGTCCATCGAACTGATGCGGGTGAACAGTGACGCAAACGTGCCAATACGTCCCTGAGGCGAGCATCTAAGAGCTCAGCGGTGGCAAATGAGGCAGTTACCAGTCCAAACTCTGCAGCCTGTATGCCATTGATTGATTCCCCCAATAAAAGCATCTCCTGAGCCCGTCTAAAGGGCATAAGCCTTGCCGCTAACTGAGTGCCACCCCAGGCGGCAACAAAGCCCAGAGTCACTTCAGGGAAGCTAAAGCGTGCCCCATCGAGGCAGTAGAGGAAATCACTGCGCAATAGCAATTCAAGACCGCCCCCCAATGCGCCACCGCGGGCTACGCCAATCACCGGAATAGGCAGTGCGGCAATCTGATTGCCCAGCTTGTGACCCATTTTTACCAGGCGTTGAAAATCCTCGCGGTTGAGGTCTTCAAGTCGGGGTCGCAGTTCAGTAACGGCGACAGCGCCGGCATGAAAGCCGCGACCGCCTGCATCTATGACAACGGCACGGATAGCAGGGCTATCTTTGACAGTGTCGAGGGCTTCGCCCATGGCCTTGAGCATGGCCAGAGACATGCCGTAATTGTCTTGAGGATTGTTCTTGGTGAGTGTGACGATGCCGTCAATGGTTTGGGTCTCAAGCACGGGTTGTTGGTTGTCTTGCATGATGGCTGGTCCTCTTGTTTTTTATTTTTAAAATCTATCTCTGATGGGTGGATAGATTTTAAAGATAAAAAAAAGCGGTTGAACTGAGTTCAACCGCTTTTTCGTTACTGCTTAAACGTTCAGATACTTAGAACTCGTAACCTACGCTAACACCTATCTGACGGCGCGGAACCAGCTCTGCCCAGGCGAAAGCTCCAGCGTCATAGCGGCGACCTACACGGTTACCACCGTCGAGGATATCAGTACCATAAGCGCGTAACTTGAGCGTGCCATTGGCCATGTCTTTCAAGTAAGTTGCTGAAAGATCAAAGGTTTGGAAGCTCTCGATGGTGACTTCAGGACCGGTAACTGGGTCATAAGTTGACCAGTCAGCCTGCGTTTCGACATCATCTTTATGGCTAAAGCTAGCGTTGATAGTCAGTGATCCACCGGCTACGTTTGAGGTGTGCTCAGCAACCAAACTAGCGGTTAACTCAGGGGCATATAGCAGACGCGCTCGGTCTGAAATATCGGTGCCGTTGTAGTCAAAGCTATCGTAGTCGCCACTAAAAGTACCAATTGCTGCACGCAGGGTCAGCGCATCAGTTGGCATCAGTGCGGCTTCAATCTCGATACCGTCCATGCTGACTTCACCAGCGTTACGAACAAACGAGCAGGTCACACCCTGAGCTGCAGGATTTTCAGCAGTTCCTTTACCACAGACTGGGTCGTTACCGTCGGTAATAACCGTGGTTTGCTTGTCTGAGTATTCAGCATTGAAGTAAGTGACGTTGAGCTGCGAATTGTCCGTTGGGTTGCTGCGCATACCGATTTCGAAGCTGGCCACTTCTTCCGATCCGAAAGGCGCCAGTTCTGAATCAGTGGATCCGCGGTTAAAGAAACCGCCGCTGCGGAAGCCTGTTGCATAAGAGGTATAGAGCATACCTTTCTCAAATTCGCGCTGTAGAACCACCCGGTAGGAGACATTGTCATCTTCAAACTTAGGCGTACCCTCGTTGAGGAGATTGTCGCTACTGTTGGCGATACGGTCAGCATTGCCTACGCCAACTATCCACGAACGTGAATTAAGATCTTTTTCTTCTTCAGTGTAACGGGCACCCACTGTGAGCGACCAATCTTCAGAAAGATCATAGCTCATTTCACCAAACACTGCTGTAGTCGACAGGCTGTGGTAAGCGGTGAAAGGAACAACTGGACCTGAAGTGATGTACGAGTCAGCTTCGAGCATGTAGACACCAGCAACAAAATTCATCGGCCCATCTAAATCAGAAATGTACTGAAGTTCGTGAGAAGTCTGCTTAAATTCCTGGTCTCTATCAACTGGGAAGAATACACCTGCAGTGCCCCACGACGCTTCATGGACTTCTTCGGTATAGTCCATGATCCCCATAATGTATTTGATCTGATAATTGTCAGCGTTATGGGTGACTTTCAATGTCGTGTTCTCGCCCTCCAATGTCGCCGTGAGAGGCAGCAGCTGCGGTGATGTCTTCCAGTCATTCGCTTCTGACGCAACAGATCCGGCACCTAGTGGGCTTGCTGATACAAAGACGGTGTCTGGTGCAGTCGTGTTGTGATCATAGTCGTCGTAGGTCAATACCGCTGAGGTGTTTTCAGAGAAATCATATTTAACCGACAGCGACATGGTCTGTGAGTCTTTATAGTCACGTCGGCCCTCTAAAGTAGTGTTGTAGACGTGGGAGTCAGACTGCGTGTCGTTAACCGCCAGCTTAATGCCGCCATTCTCGCCCATAGGCATGTTAACCAGCGCTTTCAAAGCGGTCAGGCTTTCATCGCCTGAGACTGCTTCAAACTTGCCGCCCCACTCACCGGTTGGTTCAGTTCTCTGTACGTTGATTACACCACCAATGGTGTTGCGCCCAAACAGTGTGCCTTGAGGGCCGCGCAGGACTTCGACAGACTCGACATCAAAGAAGTCGAAGACACCGCCGGAGTTACTGGCTAAAAAGACGCCGTCAATGGCAACGCCGACAGTGGGTTCGATCGACTTTTCAATATCGTCGTAGCTCAGGCCGCGAATAGAGGCACTCAGAGACTCTGAACCAACAGCCGTTTCATGAAGTTCAACATTGGGAACCAGTTTTCCGAGATCAAGAGAGCTAGTAATTGAGCCCCTTTCTAGCTGGCCCGGTGTAATAGCAGTAACGGCTACAGGAACATCCTGAATGGATTCTTGACGTTTTCGAGCAGTAACAACTACTTCCTCGAGAACGGTCGCGCCGACCGCAACGTTGGCGTACAGCGGCAGCATGCACACAGAAATCAGGGCTGGAAGCACCTGCTTCTTAAAGTTTTTCTGATAATTCATCGATTTATCCCCTCAGGACATTATTATAATTTTGTTCAAAGCAGATGCTCTGTAACCCTTTACAGGCGGCATCTTTACACTTTCACTCCCTGCAAACAAAAAACAATCGAGACTGCTTTTTAATCTGACTGAGAGGAATATAAACCCCTGATTGGCAAATTTCAACATATTTTATTCGACTGATTGCCGACTAACCTAGTTAAAACTAGGCTGGTTTTTGCCCTATCTAAGATTGCCTGACAGGCTAGGTCATTGACTAGATTGAGGCGTTTTCCATAAGAGTCGGTATGGCAAGCGGTTGCTACAATCAAATTACAAACAATATTGAATGTTTTTATAATCTGGGTTAACTTGAGCCCAGTGAGATCAAATCAATATTGAGCAGGATGGCCAGCTGGCCAATCTAAGCCCAGAGTCATTTAATTACCCTGACTAGCAATCTAAGGCCGACAATGCGATTACGTACCAAAAACCTAGCCGACTACGCTGAAGCAAAAGCCCTCGCCACGCCTGAGGCGGTCGCTATCTATCTGGAGGGTGGCGAACACATCCGCTTTGAGAGCATTTTTAAGGAGGCTCTGGCCTTGGCCACATCGCTGTCCAATCTAGGTTTTAAGGCCGGTGATGTGATTAGCTTTCAGCTGCCCAACTGGCGGGAGACCGTGGCCATCGATATAGCAGCGGTTTGGCTGGGGTTGGTGGTTAATCCAGTGATACCTATTTACCGAGATCATGAGCTGGAGTTTATTCTTGCCGACAGTCGCTGTCGCTGTCTGTTTATCCCCGGTACTTATCGAGGCTACGACTTTCCGCAAATGATTGAGCGCTTATCCCCTGGGCTTCCGGACCTGCAACATGTGATCGCAGTGCGTCACCCAGCCGCCGATGACCAGATGCTGCGTTATGAGAATCTAATTGAAGAGACCAGTGAGCCAGCCCCAGAGAAGCAGCCCACAGATATGTCTGCAGTCAAAGTGCTGATGTACACCTCCGGAACCACTGGTCGCGCCAAGGCGGTGAGGCACTCCCATCAGTCTCTATCCAGAGCCATAGACAATGGCGTCGAAGGCTGGGGGCTAGGTGAGGGAGATGTAATGTTAATGCCCTCACCTGTGACTCATATCACCGGTTTTGCCAATGGAATTGAGCAGGCGTTTATTAGCGACTGCAAAACCGCCTTTATGGAACGCTGGGATGTGGATCTGGCTGCTACCTATATAGAAAAGGTCGGCGCCACAGGCTGTGTCAGTGCCACGCCATTTCTACAAGAGCTAGTGGAGAAAGCCCAGCGGGATTCATTAACCCTGCCGACATTGCGATTCTTCGCCTGTGGTGGAGCCTCCGTGCCGCCGAACTTAATAACTGATGCCCACAAAGTATTCGCCAATTGCCGCGCTTTTCGAGTCTACGGTTGCACCGAAGCGCCACTGATTACTGTTGGCTTTATGCAGCCTGAAGAGGAATCTCTGGCGGCAACCACCGATGGCCGCATCAATAACTGGGATGTACTGATTGTCGATGACGAGGGTCAAACTCTTGCCCAGAGTGCCGATGGCGAGATCCTAGTGAAAGGGCCGGCGCTGATGCTCGGCTATGGCGAAGAGCAGCAGACGCGCCAGGCGATTAATACCCAGGGCTACTTTGCCACGGGTGATATAGGCCATATCACTCCAGAGGGCGCCATTGTGATCACCGATCGCAAAAAGGACATCATCATCCGCGGCGGCGAAAATATTTCCGCCCGTGAAATTGAAGATGTCTTGCACCGCCATGACCTGATTAGCGAGGCAGCAGTGGTTGCTATGCCTCATGCGCGATTGGGGGAGGGCGTCTGTGCCTTTTTGGTAATGCGTGACTCATCAGCCTTTGCTATGCCCGAGCTGCAAGCCTTTTTACAGGAGAGCGGATTGGCCAAACAAAAGTGGCCTCAGCGGATTGAGCTGAGCGAGCAGCTGGGGAAAACCGCTTCCGGAAAAGTGCGCAAGGATGTTTTGCGCCAGCAGGTCAAAGCGCTGATTGAATCTGAAGCCTAATTTTGCCGTTGAGAGCACTATTTAGATTGCCAAGAGGTCTGTTTACGTTTCTTCCATTGCATTAGTTTGGCTATAGCCATAAAATAAAAACAGGCTTGATTGTTTAGTGTAAAGGCCGCACTTCAACAGAGATAAATTATGACTGACAATGTTTTCCGCACTGATGTCCGCGCTTTTTTGGCTGAGTCTTTGACCCCAGAGATTAAGCGTGCGGGTGAACTGATGACCAGTGTGTTTGCCGATTTTGATGCAACCATGGACTGGCACAAAACTCTCTACGCCAAAGGCTGGGTGGCCCCAGATTGGCCCCAGGAGCATGGTGGCACTGGCTGGACATTGGGTCAGCGCTATATCTTCCAAGAAGAGTGCAAGCTGGCCAATGCCCCTGCGCTCTTTGCCATGGGCCTGCAGATGCTCGGCCCTATGTTGATTCGCTACGGCACTGCAGAGCAAAAAGCCTATTACTTGCCGCGCATGCTCTCCGGCGAAGATGTTTGGTGTCAGGGTTACTCTGAGCCCGGTGCCGGATCTGATCTGGCGTCACTGATGACCGCCGCGGTTCGCGATGGCGATGACTACATTATTAATGGTTCAAAAATCTGGACCAGTTACGCCCAGCACTCGAACAAAATTTTCTGCCTGGTTCGCACCTCTAAAGAGGGTAAGCCCCAGGCCGGCATCAGCTTTATTCTCGTCGATATGGACGCCAAAGGTTTATCGGTTGAGCCCATAGTGGGACTCGACGGCGCTGTTGAGCAGTGCCAGGTCTATTTCGATGATGTGCGCGTTCCTGCGGCCAATTTAGTTGGCGCAGAAAATCAGGGTTGGGATGTTGCCAAGTCCCTGCTGGAGTTTGAGCGCGGCGGTCACAACTTCACCATCGACCATAAAAAACAGATGGCAAAAATTGATCGCCAGGCCAGCACCCAGTTATCGGCTGATGGCTGCCTGTGGAAAGATAACCCCGTATTTGAGGCTAAATTAGCTGATGTTGCAGTTGATGCTCTGGCCCTAGAGTTTACCGAGCTGCGAATGAAAGGCGCCTTTGAAGCTGGCGGTAATCCCGGTGCACTGTCTTCATTGATCAAGGTAATGGGCACCGAAATCGGCCAGCGCTTTAATGAACTGAGTGTCGAAATGATGGCTGAACATACCTTTGTCAAACAGCTTGATGCACTACTGCCCGGATTTGAAGGGGAGGCCATCGGCCCTAGCTGTGGTCTCACCACCATGGCTGAATATATTAATAATCGCGCGGCAACCATCTATGGTGGCTCCGCCGAAATTCAGCGCGACATTATCGCCAAGCGTGTTCTGCACCTCTAGCTGATGCCGCTGTAAGAATAGAAATAGGAAAAGAAATTTAATGTTTATTGAATATAGCGAAGAACAAAACATGTTGCGCGATAGCGCAGAGCGTTACCTTCGTGACAACTACAGTTTCGATAGCCGTCAAGCCGCTGTTAAGCAGGCCAGCGGGTTCGATGCTGATCAATGGCAGACTTTTGCCGAACTGGGTTGGCTGGCGATGACCTTTAAAGAAGAGTCCGATGGCCTCGGCGGCGGTGCTCTGGAGACCATGATTCTCTGCGAACAGTTTGGCAAGTACCTGGTCTTAGAACCCTATCTTGAGTCCGTTGTATTGGTTGGCGGTCTTGTGGAAGCTGGCGCTCAGCCTGCTATTAAGGAGCAGTATCTAGCGGGCTTAATTGCCGGTGAATTACAGGGTGCATTTGGCTATTTAGAAGAGGGCGGTGTTGCGGATCCCACTTATGTTCAGGCAACTGCTGAGTCCAGTGCCGATGGCTTTGTGCTCAACGGCAAAAAGACAGTGGTACTCAATGGTCCAGAAGCGGATTGCTTTGTTATCTCGGCGCGCACTGGCGCTGCCGAGAAAGGCTCTAGTTCTGGTATCAGTCTGTTTTTTGTCAGCAAAGATGCGCCGGGTCTAAGCCTAACCAATTACAAAACCTATGACGGTCGCTCTGCCTCTGAGTTACAGCTGGAGAATGTTGCGGTGACGTCCGAAGCCCTAGTGGGTGAGTTGAACAATGGCTTTGCTATAGCAACACCGGTGTTTTCTCGCGCCATGCTAGCGGTCTGTGCCGAAGCGGTGGGAGCCATGGATGCTCTGTTAACCGCCACGGTGGATTACACCAAACAGCGCAAGCAGTTCGGGCAGTCGATTTCTGGATTCCAGGTCTTGCGTCATCGCATGGTCGATATGTTTATGGAAATTGAATTAACCCGTTCGTTGCTGATGGCTACGGCGTGGAAATTAGATAACAACGCGGCCGATGCTGAACAGTGTGTTGCGGCACTTAAGGCCAAGGTGGGTAAGGCTGGTCGCTATGTTTCTCACAACGCGGTGCAGCTCCATGGTGGCATAGGCACAACCGACGAGTTTAGTGTCGGACATTATTTTAAACGCTTGGCGGTGATAGGGGTCATGTTTGGCTCTAGAGATTCTCACCTGTCGCGCTACTCGCAGCTAAGTACTCAATTAAGTGTGGAGCCCTCTTGATCAACACGAGAGCTAACTAAATTACATTCGAATAATAATAAGGAACGATCACCATGGATCTTCAGTTAAAGAATAAAACAGTATTAATTACCGGCTCATCAAAAGGCATTGGTTTTGCACTGGCCAAAACCCTCGCCGCCGAGGGCTGTGATGTGGGTATCTGTGCGCGCAATGCCGACGAAGTCGCTGCTGCGGTTGCCGCGATCCAAGCTATGGGCGTCAAGGCTCACGGTGAAGTGGTCGATGTCACTGATAGCGCTTCACTTGAAGCCTGGATTAAAGCCTGTGCCGAAGCCCTGGGTGGCGTCGATGGTTTTGTTGCCAACGTCAGTGCCGGTGGTGCCGACAATGCAGAGTCTGGCTGGAGAAGTAATTTTGAAGCCGACGTGCTGGCCAGCTGGAAAGCTGTCAATGCGGTTAAGCCTTATTTGGAAGCTTCAGACTGTGGCTCAATTGTTAGCATAGGTTCAACCGCTTCTCTTGAGGCTTTTGCCGGCGCTGTGCCCTATGGCGCAATGAAAGCAGCACTGCTGAATTACTTCGGCAATCTGGCTCAGGAATTGGCACCAGCAGGCATTCGCGTCAACAGCGTAAGCCCGGGGCCAATCTATTTTAAAGGTGGCGCTTGGGAAGATATTCGCGCGGCCATGCCTGAAATTTATGATGGCACCGTAGCCAATATTCCTGCTGGACGTATGGGCTCACCTGAAGAAGTTTGTGTTCAGGTTGCACTCTTGCTGAGTCCGCTTTCCGGTTATACGAGCGGAACCAATGTGGTTATTGACGGTGGCTTCACTAAGCGAATCCAGTTTTAGAGCGCTGGATAAGACAATTATTTTTTAACTAAATAGCTATTTAGTTAAAAAGGCACTTAGTTAAAAAACTGTTTAGTTAAAAAGTCGCTGAAATAAAGCGCTCTGTAGCTAAAGAGCCAAATAATAATAAAAGGTAAATCTTGTGACAGATACTATATTTTCCGTAAAGGGCCGGGTTGCTTTAGTCAGTGGCGCCTCCAGTGGTTTGGGTGAACATATTGCAGAAATGCTCGCCTCTCATGGCGTTTCCGTAATCTGTGCTGCGCGGAGAACAGAGCTGCTCGATAGTCTCGCCGAGCGGATCGTCGCCAAGGGCGGAAAAGCGTTGGCCGTGGCCATGGATGTCACTGATCGCGCCTCGGTTAAAGCCGGCTATGATCTGGCAGAACAAGCCTTTGGCACCCCGGATATTATTGTCTGTAATGCTGGTGCAACAGGAGCACAACCCTTTTTAGAGATGCAAGAGTCCATGTGGGACAACGTCTTGACGGTAAATATTAAGGGCGTGTTTAACCTGGCTCAGGAAGGTGCGCAGCGTATGGTTGCAGCGGGCAAGTCGGGTAATATTATTAATATCTCGTCTATCTGCGCTGTGTCTTCCTTTAAGGGGCTGACCCATTACAGCGCGTCGAAAGCGGCGGTCAATCAGCTGACCAGTGTTATGGGCCATGAGTTGGCCGAACACGATATTCGCGTTAACGCTCTGGCTCCCGGATTTCTCTATACGGATATGGTGGCGGACTATTACGAGACGCCAGCAGGTCAGGCGGATCTGGCTAATCTTCCCCTGGGGCGCGCAGGATCTCTATCGGAGCTGGATGGCGCTATCTTGCTGCTGGCCAGTCAAGCAGCAAGTTATATGAGCGGTTCGGTTGTCACAGCAGATGCGGCGCACTCGATTCGCCTGGGGTAGATTATGACTGATACGGTGATTCCAGCTCATATTCCTGAAAGCTTAATCAGAGATTTTAATATCTACACTCCGCCGGGCTTGGATGCTGACTTTCATCTGGCCTGGGCGACTCTGCTACAGGAAGATGATTCCTGCCCTCTAGTCTGGACCATGGCCAACGAAGGCCATTGGCTGCCGACCCGATCGGCAATCATCGAAGAAGTGCTCACTGACTTCACGCGTTTTTCCAGCCGTAGCATTATTATCCCCAAGAGCCATAGCGCCGACCATGGTCTGCTGCCCACGACCATAGATCCCCCGGAACATCACTTTTATCGCAAGACCTTGAATCAGACTATTGCTCCTGCTGCGGTGAATGCCATGGGCGATGATATCCGCGGTATTGTTACCTCGTTGATCGATGGATTTGTCGAGAAGGGCGAATGTAACTTTACCAGTGACTTTGCCGATATTCTGCCGATACGCGTGTTTCTATCGATGATGGATTTGCCCGAAGAGGATATACCGCAGACCAAGTATTGGACCGACCAATTAATTCGCCCCGATGGCAGCATTAGCTTTGCCGATGCACTGCAAAACCTTAAAGATTATATTGCCCCCTATGTGGATCAACGCATGGGTCAAGATGGCACGGATATGCTTAGTCGCATGATTAATACGGAAACCAATGGCCGCCGACTGACTCGTGAGGAAGCGATTAAGCTCTCCATCCAGGTATTTATTGCTGGCGTGGATACGGTGGTGAATCTGCTCGGTTTTGTATTTTTGTTTTTGGCCCGCAACCCATCCCATCGCCGTCAGATATCTCAGGGCGAAGTGAGCGTGAGCGAAGCGGTGGAAGAGATTTTAAGGCGCTTTCCGCTGGTTACTGTAGCCAGAGAAGTGACCGAGGATATGGAGTTTCACGGTGTGCAGTTAAAGGCGGGTGATATGATCGCCGCGCCAACGCCACTGGCGGGTATGGATAATAGCTTTACCCCCAATGCAGTGAATCTGGAGTTTGGGCGCAAGCAGGGCAATAGCCTGACCTTTGGTCGCGGCGCTCATACCTGTCCAGGGAAAAATTTGGCGCGGGTTGAATTGCGCATTGCGATTGAAGAATTTCTCAAACGCATTCCTGAATTTGAAGTAGATGAAAGCAGCCCTATTAGCTTTAGCAGCGGTATTGTGGGTGTGGTCAACGAGTTAAAGTTACGTTGGTAATACTAAAATTGAAGATAAAAAAAGGGACATTTTCAAATGTCCCTTTTTTTATATATGGCAAATTCAAACACTACTCAACAGCAGCACGGGCTTTAGCCAAAGCATCCGATGTCTCTTTATCCATGGGCTCGATGGCCCATTGAATACCCCGTCTTAGCAGCTGGTAAAACACTGGCAAGTCCCATGAACCGCGGTCCATAGTCGGCCAGTAG
>Ga0129324_10002373_pt1 | contig 11617 bp, 11 predicted proteins | sample CPBDNA_7_FD_96879 | JGI IMG/M metagenome (GOLD analysis project Ga0129324, IMG submission 96879) | Freshwater to marine salinity gradient microbial communities from Chesapeake Bay, USA - CPBay_Spr_15_0.2_DNA | ecosystem: Environmental > Aquatic > Marine > Coastal | place: USA: Chesapeake Bay... | reverse complement strand
TATACTGCAGAAGACCGTGATGTTTATATCCCATAATCCATAAAGGAACTTTGGTAACTATGTCGTTGTTATTAACAAACCGCATATGCGTTGTTTGAATAGCTTTAACAAACTTTCTTGTCCCAACTCTTGGAGATCCAAATGTTGTTAGCTGCTCAACTTTCATAGTTTCCTCAAAGCGAGAAGTGGCGATAGTAGCCATAGCAGCGCCTAATGAATGCCCTGTAATATAAAACTTTTTATCTTGATGCCCTTTTTGGTGCTTAACGATTTCATCCCATAGTTTATCTAACTCACCGCGAAAGCCTGAATGAACTAAACCATGTGTCATTGCTCCACGAGGAATAGCATTTAAGTCAGCAAGAAGATCTGATAACTCTTCAGGCTGCGTGCCACGAAATGCTAAAACGTATTCTTCTTTATTCCAAAACGCGTGGCATTGAGCACCATCACGCTCAAAGAATTTATGTCCGGTGATACCATATTGTGTAATTTTGGCCTTAGCTTCTTTTTTGTCTAAGTAGGCTGTTTCAGCCATAATTGCCATTTTAAAGTTTAACATTATTTTTCCTCTCTAGTTTTATTATAAACATGTTCAGTATATATTTATAAATAGTATCGTATACGGTAATCATTATCGTAACATTTATTATTTAAAAGAGGTGAATGAATGTCAAATAATCTAAAAGAATTAACTCGTGCTCATCACGATAACGCAGAAAGAACAGAATTTGCAGATTTGTTATTAAGCGGCGAGATTAGCCCTAAACTATATCAAGAATACCTGCATGCTCAATTGCAGAATTACAAAGCTTTAGAGGGTGCTGTTTCTGTGCCAATGGAACTCGAGCCTATCTTTAGATCAACCGCAATTGAAGAAGATCTTCAAGAACTCGAATCGCTATATGATTTAGAGGAAATCGAAGAAGATCTCCCGTCAACCAGAGAATACATTAAACATATTCATACTTTATCTGAAGATAACGATAACGATGGCTTGCTTGCTCATTTATATGTTCGTCATTTTGGTGATGCTCATGGTGGTCAAATTATTAAACGTAATGTTCCTGGGTCAGGTCTTATGTATGAATTTGAAGATCGTAGAGAACTCATTGCATTAACAAGAGAACTGTTACATGACGGTATGGAAACAGAAGCAAAGAACTGCTTTGAATACGCAGAGAGATTGTTCTATGAATTAATTGAAAGGTTCCATAATAATCCAGATGAATATGAATCAGAGAATTACGCTTTGGCTCGTAAAATGGGAAGCTGGGACGAAAATGATAGTTGATTCAGAACTGTTCGACCAATTAAGAAAACTTGCTGCTACTTTAATTAATGACTTTGATTCCTCAATGGAACGAGTTGAGAATAAAAACCATACTCCTGACCTTGAAGGTTGGAAAGATTACTTTTGGAAAAGCGATACGATTCGTAAAGCTCATCTTAAAACAATTGAGCCTGTTGGAAATAATAAATTATGGTTAATGCATATTAACTTCTTTCCAAGGGAACATGTTAACCTGCCTATCTTTGGATTGGATATTGTTGCGAATTCTAAAAAGGTAAGCGGTTGCTTTTGTGACTATTCGCCTATTGATATTCTACAAAATGATAAACACCCATATATGATAAAGTTTCGTACCGCAACCGAAAACCTTGAATGGAAGAAAGAAAGAGTAATGCCTGACTGGGCATTGAAGATCTTTTCAGAAAACATTGTAGGCGCTGGTGCAATTCGTTCTGGCGAAGAGACAGAACAACTCGTTAACATGGCTTTGGAACTATCAAGATTCTATACAATGGAGATGAACAATCCGCAATACACTATGGCGTGGATTAATACTATCGAAGCGCAGAACAAATATTGTGTAAACCAAAAACTCAATAGAATGCTTCACAGTTCTATTTTGGCAATGGGAATATCAGAAGAACGTAAGAATCAGTATGTAGAGAATGTCCTATTCGAGGAAATATAGCGATATTACATTTAGTTATATAATCAAAATAATAGAAAAATATGGCATATTCTTCTTCTTTCTCGTATATATAATTGTGTTACATATTGTAACACAACCCCCACCAAAATATAAAATATCTCGAGAAGGAGAGAAATGAACACTTTGAAATTTGTTGCTAAATTGAAAGAAGACAAAAAAGTCTGTATGATTTGCGACGTCACGTCATCAATGTTTCTTGCCGGCACGTCAATAGCCCTACCATTCCTTATCATTATGATCGCATAGAAGCTATAGCTTCATAAATAGATTGACATTTGATTAAAACCTTGTTATAATAGACCTGTTCAGTCATATAGCGGCTGAACAGATTTATTTTCATCCTAGTAAAATAATCCATTGACATTTATAGTATACTGTTGTATAATAGTCTAACAAATTAAATAAAACATTAACAAAAATAACTATTGACATATCCTGGCAACTAGTATATAATATAAGGGTATACATGACTAAAAAAGAATCTAAGGAAAAACTTGATATGTCCGTTGTGACTTTAACACCAGATAAAATACACCATGAAATAAGCAGACATATCGCAAACGGAGTCCCATATATTGATGCCCTTGTTGATTACTCTGAGAAGAATGGTATTGAAATTGAGACTATCGCCCAGATAGTCAAAAAGAGTTCGGTGTTGAAAGAAAAGATACGAACCGAGGCAGTTAGTTTAAGAATGGTGCAAAAAGAAGATGAACAAGATATCACAGACTTTAGTAAGTGATGATTCGTTTAACACGTACGTTAAATTTCTTGCGCTAAAGAAACATTTTACAACGGACGGTTATGATTACTTTAAATATAATGGAAAAGTACGCGCAAACTTTGATACATTTATGTCTCGAAACGATGCATATTCATTCGCAAAACTTTCTAAAAAAGATGACCCACATGGTTTAATATTGAGTAATCTTTTAATAAATAAAAACATCTGGGTTCGAGATCTACTCGACAGCGAAGGAGAAGCCAGATATACGAATTGGAGGAAGAGGATAGAATCATTAGGTTATATCTTCAAATCCGAGCTTGCTCATCTTGATGATGAATACAAGCGAAACTTTATATCAATAGATGGGCAACATCCTTTGGTAATGACAATGTTGTTACAAAAGAAGATTAGTTTGGAAACATTTACTATTCTTGCACACAGTGCGAATATATTTTCATACTGGCAAGAAAAAGTAGTTGACAAACACGTATCTTGTGATATAATAAACAAATCTAAAAAGTATAAACCTTTTTTAGATTTTGACGCAGATCGGTTTAAGAAATTAATCAAAGATCGATTTATTATTTAAATACTACGCAAATATAACGCTATATAATAGGAGAACTAATTATGGCACTTACAGACTTTTCTTCACTTAAGAAGAACCGCTCGAAGACTCTCGACAAGTTGAATTCACAACTCGAAAAGATTTCTACAAAATCCTACTCAGATCCGAACGCAGGAAAATTTTGGAAACCAACAAAAGATAAGGCAGGAAATGGCTTCGCCGTTATTCGATTCCTACCAGCCTCTAAAGGTGAAGAAATGCCTTTCGTACGAATTTGGGATCACGGTTTCCAAGGACCAACAGGTCTTTGGTATATTGAAAACTCACTAACAACCCTCAATCAAGATGACCCAGTATCAGAGTTTAACTCTAAGCTGTGGAACTCTGGTGTTGAAGCTGATAAAGAACAAGCACGTAAACAGAAGCGCAGGCTGAAGTATACTGCCAATATCTTTGTTGTTAAAGACCCAGGCCAACCTGAAAATGAAGGTAAAGTATTCATGTATCAGTTTGGTAAAAAAATCTTTGATAAGTTGAATGATCTTATGAACCCTACGTTCGAAGATGAAGAACCGACCAATCCGTTTGATTTATGGGAAGGCGCAAACTTCAGGTTGAAGATCCGTCAATTCGAAGGTTATCCGAACTACGATAAATCTGAGTTCGATCCTGCTACTCCATTGTCAGAAGATGATGCAGAGTTAGAAAGGATTTGGGGAGAACAACATTCTCTACAGGAGTTAGTATCAGAAAGTAATTTCAAATCTTACACTGAACTAAGAACTAAATTGTATCGAGTACTTGATTTACAAAATGATGCGCCGACTGCTTCTGCACCGGTTACTGAAACAGCGGATGAATTGGATTTGTCCAGTATGTCTAGCTATTCGTCCGAGCCAAGAATGGCAACGGCAGAACCTTCAGTAGGCTTAGCCGCAAGTGATGATGATGACCTTAGTATTTTTAAGGAATTGGCTCGTAGTTAATATCAGCATGGGGGTCTTCGGACCCCCCTCTTTTAAAGGAGACAATATGTCTATAGAAAAAGAAACCACCATCCTTGATTTTGATTTTGGTTTTACTGCTGTCGATGCTGATGAATTAGAAGTAGTTCAACAAGCGAAGGCCGAGGTTACTACAACCGCAGCTTCTGCTAATGCGAGCGCCGCTAAGGCACAATTAATATATGATGCGGTAGTACCGCTATTGAATAACTTAAAGGCAAACCCTGAAAAGGATTACATCTATTGGCCAAACCGATATGAGAAACTCGATGCGTTTGCCGATAAGTTATATACAATTCTAAGTGGAGAATAAAATATGAGTTTACTAGATAAAATGTTGAAGGCAGGTTCGGTTAAAGGATCTTCGGTTCTTTCCAAATCTGACTTCTTTCAAGCAAAGGATCCTATTAAAACAGATCTTCCTATTGTTAATATTGCCTTTAGTGGTAGTCTTAATGGTGGATTGATTCCTGGGTTAACGGTCCTAGCTGGTGTATCTAAAAGTTTCAAAACGCTTTTAGGTCTATACTGTATGAAGGCATACCTTGATAAGTATAAGGATGGTGTTGCACTACTATATGATTCAGAATATGGTATCACGCCCGATTATTTACAAAGTTTTGATATTGATATTGACCGTGTTATTCACGTGCCATTGGAAGATGTAGAACAGCTAAAGTTTGATTTGACAAAACGTCTTGAAGAAGTTAGTAAAGGCGATCGTGTTATGATTCTGATTGACTCAATTGGTAACCTTGCTTCGAAGAAAGAAGTCGAAGATGCTATGTCTGAAAAGTCAGTTGCTGACATGTCTCGCGCAAAACAGATCAAGTCGTTGTTCCGTATTGTTACACCTAAGCTAACTACTCGTGATATTCCTTGTATCGCTATTAACCATGTATATCAAGAGATGGGATTATTTCCAAAAGCTGTTGTATCTGGTGGTACAGGTATTATGTACAGTGCAAACCAAGTATTCATTATTGGTAAATCCCAAGAGAAGGATGGCAAGGATCTTGAAGGTTTCAAGTTTACAATTAACATTGAAAAGTCAAGATATGTCAAGGAAAAATCAAAACTGCCTTTCACTGTATTATTTGATAAAGGTATTCAGAAATGGTCTTCATTAATGGAATTGGCTTTGGAATCAGGTCATCTTATTTCAAAAACTCAAGGCTGGTATAACGAAGTTAATATATCTACCGGTGAGGTAATGGAACCAAAACGCAGAGCAAAGGATATTATGGTTGATGATGAGTTCTTTGAGCGTATCATGAAATGTCCTAAATACAATGAATATATTGAACGCAAGTTTAAATTAAACGCAGCAGTAATGGGAGATCAAAATGCTCGAGAAGACGATACTATCGAATCTGATACTGAATGAGGACTATTGCCGCAAGGTATTTCCATATTTAAAAGAAGATTACTTCGATAACACCGTACTTCGTAAAGTGTTTCAAACGGCTTCCGAGTACATGGAAAAGTACAAGGCGCCACCTTCACTTGAAGCTTTAAAGATTGCCGTTGATAAACGCAAGGATCTGAACGAAGATACGTATCAAGGTGTTCACCAATTAGTTGATAGTATGTCAATTGATGCTAATACCAATATGGAGTTTTTGGTTGATGAAACAGAAAAGTTTTGCCAAGACAAAGATTTATATAATAGTATACGCAAAGCAATTCTGATTCTTGATGGTCAAGACAAAGAACAATTGGATAAGGGGGCAATCCCAGGATTGCTCTCGGATTCATTGGGTATCAACTTTGACCAATCTGTTGGTCATGATTTCCTTGAAGATGGAGATGATCGTTATGAACATTATCATCGCAAGGAAGAACGTATTCCATTCGACATTGAAATTCTAAACAAAATTACTAAAGGTGGTATACCCCGTAAATCTATGACTGTCTTGTTGGCAACAACTGGCGGTGGCAAGTCTTTACTTAAATGCCATTTCGCTGCTAATCATTTGATGTATGGCAAGAACGTTCTGTATATTACAATGGAAATGGCTGCTGAGGAAATTGGTCGAAGGATTGACGCAAACATTATGGATATTACTCTTGATGAAGTTGCTGAAGTTCCTCGTGATGTATTTGAGAAGCGAATGAATCGGCTCAAGTCAAAGACTACAGGTAAATTGGTTATTAAGGAATTCCCTACAGGATCTGCTCATAGCGGTCACTTTAGGCATCTGCTTAATGAGTTAAAACTGAAAAAGAATTTTGCCCCTGACGTTATCTTTCTTGATTACTTGAACATCTGTTCATCTGCTCGAGTAAAAGGTGCAGCTGCAGCAAATAGTTATACTTTAGTAAAATCTATCGCGGAAGAAGTTCGTGGTCTCGCTATGGAATATAATTGTGCAATCGTTACATCTTCCCAGTACAATAGAGATGCGTACGGCAACTCAGATGTTGATCTAACAAACACTTCAGAGTCAATGGGTATAACCCACACAGCAGACTGTATTCTTGGTCTAGTAAGCTCTGAATATCTTGAAGAGATGAATCAACTCATGATTAAACAGTTGAAGAATCGTTGGGGTGACATCGGTTACTATCGAAGATTCTTGGTTGGTATTGAACGCGCAAAGATGAAGATATATGAACTCGAAGAATCTGCCCAAGAGAATATTAATCTCGAGGCTCCGTCTGGAGGTGGTGGGAAACATGCAAAAAAGAACTGGGATGATAGTTCGCCAGTCTTCGATAAGACCGACATTGGTATGAGACTGAATAAACGCAAGCCTGGCCAGAAAGTTTTTGGAGATGTTGCTTTAACATAAGTATCTGTATAAATAACTCTATAGACATAGACTAATTTTAATAGGTAATATATGAAAGGGTTTAAAACATATATCAGGTCGCTATCAGAAGCAACTATCATGAAACCTGACTATATTCCAGGCGTCAAAGTTATATGGAAAGGAACAAGTACTCCTGAATTTGATAAGGCTGGATATAAGAAAGGTGACGTGTTTGAAGTTGTTTCTGGGGCTGCAAAGGTAGCGGCCGAACTTGGATCTAAAACGGGTGAGTATGAGAAGTTTCTTAAAGCTCCTGATGGAAAGGTATATCATCTACGTGGTGGTAAAGGTTACAAGGCATCTGACTTTGTACAACACAAAGAAGGCGGAGGAATGCCATCTGGTGCTGAATGGGAAGATCTAATTGTATTTGCTTATAATCAATTAAACAATCAAAAGACAGATCCTACAACCGAAGAGGCGGCAATGAAGTATTGGGATGGATATAAAGACCAATCATTAGAAATTGCTAAGAACTTCAAATCTGGTTTATCTGCCAAAGCGTTAGTTCACACAGGTAGAGGTGGTGCGGTTGGTACAGTTACATTAGGACCTTTATGGAATTTTTCAAGAGCAGATAAAACTCCAAAGACTGATATTGCATCTAATGATTTCAGTGAAAGAATTTCATTAAAGAAAGCAGGTGGTTCTCAATTGGCATCGGCTGCTAAAGAAGAGTCAATCGCAATTGTTAAAGCCGCTTTGTCAGAAATGGGAAATGAAAAGAAATTTGCGCAAGATCTAGTTTCCAATTTGGAAACAAAGATGGAAAGATTGATTTCAAACTCTACTGTGACTGCCCTTAAACAGTCTGCTGCTAAAGGATTGTCTAACTCTGAAATTTCTGACTTCCAAGCAAAAGATAAACAAAACAAAGAATTGAGTACACTACTTAGTTCTTATATGAATCAGAACACCGCGGCAAATACTTTATTTAGCAAACATATTGTACTTGAAGCAGCAACGGGTAATCATAAGTTTGGATCCCCAAATGCTAAAGCAGCTGCAAACATGTTAGGTAAGTTTGAACTTAGTGGAAAGGTTGTATTAGAACCAATCAACAGTATTAATGATCCTATCATTCAAAAATACGCAAAAATAGTTAAACCTGCTATCACATTTAAATCTGGTGGTGGTGGAGCTCCTGCATATTCTTCTTTAAGATTGAATATAACTGCACAGAGTGAATCTGTACAATCCTTTAGAGATATTATAGTTGAAGAACTATCTAAGGTAGATGGTTTATTAACAGAAGATTACTTATGCGAAGATCCTTTTGATATGTTTAAGAGGGCAGGCGCAGCCGCAGTAGGCGTCGGTAAAGGATTGGTCGCAAAAGTTCAGAAAGCAATCACCGTTGTGATGGCAAAGGTTAAAGCAACACTTAAGAAGATCGCGGTAGTTGGTAAACAGATGTTTAATCAGTTAATGAATTTCTTAGGTATTGAAATTAGTCAGGCGGTTAATATTCCAGGCGAGGTATCACTGTAATGGATTCATTTAAAATATTTATTAGCGAAGGTCCAAATGATCCCGCGATATTCAAAGCAATCTTTTTGGCAGGCGGGCCTGGCTCGGGCAAATCATACGTCGTTGGAAAAACCGCATTGCCTATTCTTGGATTTAAAGTTGTTAATTCAGATGATGCATTTGAAAGAGCAATGAAAAAAGCTGGCTTAACAATGGACGCTGATACTATCTTTTCAACCCAAGGACAAGAGATTCGAGATAAAGCAAAGAAACTAACAGATGCAAGAATGGCTGGTTATTTACGTGGTCGTTTAGGATTAGTTATTGATGGAACAGGTAAGAACGCTGATAAGATTGAAAAACAAGCAAAAGAGTTAAAAAGCTTGGGTTATGATGTAGGAATGATATATGTTAATACGGATTTAGACACTGCAATTGCTCGTAATGACGCAAGGGAACGATCGCTGTCGGTTCAGCAAGTCACCACATTATGGAAAGAAGTTCAAAAGAACATTGGTGGGTATCAGAAAATGTTTGGTACTGACTTTATTATTATTGATAATTCAGCAGGTGCAAGCATTGAATCTAATCTTATGGACGGTTATAAGTGGGCAAGTAAATTTTCTAAGTCTGCTATCGAAAATCCTAAAGCAAAGAAATGGATACAATCGTACGTAGAAGAATTCATAGCGGAAGGGGATCTTGCTATGGATCATAGTAGTATTATTGATATGATTCTTAAAGATGTAAAAGATAAGTTAATGCAAGATGTACAACGCAAAGATGTTAAGATGATTAACGATATAGCAGCAATTATTAAAAAGAAAGTAGAATTAGATTTTAAACATAAAGGCTATCTTAGGTTAAAGAATAAATGAAATCGTTTAAAAGTTATATAACTGAAGCCGATGCTAATCTCCATATGACGCACCTCGAAGATGCTGTTATTGATGGCGGTGTAAAAGGAACACGAAATGTAATTAATTATATTCGTAATATTCGTGATATGCTATCAGGTAATACCAAGGCTCCTGTTAATATTACAACAAAGTGGGATGGCGCGCCCGCAATTTTTGCTGGCATTGATCCTTCCGATGGAAAGTTCTTTGTGGCAAAGAAAGGAGTATTTAATAAGACTCCGAAACTGTATAAAACAAATGCAGAAATTGATAATGATCTGAGTGGTGAACTCAATAGCAAATTTAAGGTTGCTTTAAAAGAATTCGCTAATCTCGGAATAATTGGAGTAGTACAAGGTGATTTCTTATATACGGATGACGATCTTAAAACGGAAGATATTGATGGAGAATCGTGTGTTACTTTCCATCCTAATACCATTGTTTACGCGGTACCTAAATCATCAAGCCTCGGTAAGACAATTTCAGGATCCAAGATCGGTGTGGTCTGGCACACAACATACACAGGACCAACTCTTGAAGCAATGTCTGCAAGTTTTGGTATTGCGATCTCAACAAAACTCAAGAAGATTAAATCGGTCTGGCACGTAGATGCAACCTTTGAAGATAAGTCAGGTACAGCAACATTTACCGACGCAGAGAACAAAGCTCTAACTGCCCAGTTAAGTCAAGCAGGAACATTGTTTAGAACAATAGATGTCGCGGTCTTAAATGAACTTGGAACAAACGCAGATTTAAATCAAAAGGTAAATACTTTTATTAATACAAAGGTACGTGACGGGCAACGTATTGGCGCGGTCAAACCTTTTGTTAAAGATTTACAAAAATACATACAAGAATATTATAAGAAAGAAGCAGATGCACGTAAAACACCCGCTGGTAAGAAAACACAAATGGATAAAGCAACGTTAGCATTACAAATCTTTGCCGCTCCAGGCAATACGAAAAAACTTGAAGATATATTTGCGCTATATGATTTGATGGTTGACATGAAATATGTTATCATAAATAAATTAAATAAAGTTGGTGGTATTAAAACACTACTCAAAACCGCAAAAGGATTCGAAGTAACAGGCCAAGAAGGATTTGTTGCCATTGACCATTACGGAAAAAATGCGCTCAAGATTGTGGATCGTATGGGATTTAGTCTTGCTAACTTCTCAGATCAATACATCAAAGGTTGGCAGAAATAAGAGATTAAATCATGAGTGCACTTGACGAATTAAATAAATTACTTAAAGAAGCGCATCTTCATAAATTAAAACCAGAGCCTGAGCCAGAACCGGTGAAACCTAAAGTTTCTGCTGCGGATATCAGCGAATTTAAAAAGCTTCTTTCAATCGCAACAGAACAATCAAATGCGATACAGCAATTAGATACGAATTCACAAGAATTAATTGAAAAAGAAATAGCTCCAGCTATTGATACGATCCAAGCTCTTGCGGAAAGACTTGCCCCTCGAAAAGTACACGAACAAAAAGACTCTTTAAATCCTCTCAATCAAAAGTTTGTTACGTTAGATCAATTCAATAAACACTATTCTGATTTTCTTGTAAAAATTCAAACGCAACTATCTTCGCTTGGCGGTGGTGGTGAAGTTAACTTCCGCTATCTTGATGACGTAAACAGATCAACAATGACATCCAATAATGATAATTTCGTATTGGAATATGACGCTGCTACAAAAAAAGTACAATTCACGGATAAGATTGGACCCATAGAACAAATTCATTTTAATTTAAATCATACACACGATGAAGAAAGATTAGTAGGAACGTTGTGTTGGGATCCGGACGATCAGACACTTAATCTTACTCATCCAGGCGGAGTCACACAGCAGATTGGTCAAGAGCTTTACGGCTATGTAAGAAACGAAACAGGATCATTGATTCCTAATGGTACAGTTGTTCGTTTTGCTGGCGCTGCAACCGAGAATGGTAACGCCAGATTACTTGCGACACCTTTCACTGCAAATGGCGACTATCCAAATCTTTACACGCTTGGTGTTGCTACCTCTGATATAGACAATGATAGTAATGGTAGAGTTACAGTATGGGGTAAAGTGCGCGATATTAATGCTTCTGGATCTGGTGTAGTACCAGCAGAAACATG
>Ga0129324_10002370_pt1 | contig 11628 bp, 11 predicted proteins | sample CPBDNA_7_FD_96879 | JGI IMG/M metagenome (GOLD analysis project Ga0129324, IMG submission 96879) | Freshwater to marine salinity gradient microbial communities from Chesapeake Bay, USA - CPBay_Spr_15_0.2_DNA | ecosystem: Environmental > Aquatic > Marine > Coastal | place: USA: Chesapeake Bay... | reverse complement strand
CATGAAATTAAAAAAATAATTTTCATTAGTAGTGTAGCAATTTATGGTTTTGCACCCGCAAATACTGCAGAAAATGGTGAGCCAAATTATTTTAATGATTATGGTCGTACGAAATATTTAGCAGAACAGGTATACAAAAAGTGGCAATCTGAAAACCCTAAAAATCGTACTTTAATTATCATCAGACCAACAGTTGTTTTTGGCGAAGGAAATAGGGGTAATGTTTTTAATTTACTAGAGAAAATTGCTTCGAATAGATTTGTCATGTTTGGGAAGGGTAAAAATAAAAAATCTATGGCTTATGTAGAAAATATTGTGAGCTTTATTAACTATACTTTATCTTTTAAGCCGGGTCTTTATATCTATAATTATATTGATAAACCTGATTTTGATATGAATACTTTGGTTATGACTGCAAGAAAAATTATATTTAATAAAAACAATGTTGGAATAAGATTGCCAGTATTTCTTGGAATATTGGTTGGTTATTTTGCAGATTTAGTCTCAAAAATAACAAATAAAAAATTTCCAATAAGTATTATTAGGGTGAAAAAATTTTTAAATACTACACAGTTTGACTCATCTGTAAATGAAACTGGGTTTCAACCACCTTATAGTCTTAACGAGGGTCTTACACGCACTATAAAATATGAATTTTTAGAGGATAATTCAGATAAGCCTCAATTTAAAACTGAATAATAAATTAAAAATAAAAATTTTTAAGGTTTTTTAACAAAATATATTTATTATTGATCAAATATTTTATGGAAAAATTTGCTAAAATTATTAACTTTGAATTTTTAATTATTTTTTTGATAATTCAAATACTGATAATATATTTAACAAATATTAGATCAATAAGATTTAAAAATTTAGATATTAAATTAGTAAAGAATTTATATAAAATTAATATTTCAGAAATTCAAGTTTATTTGAGCTTTACGAGATGGATTAGTTTTATATTTCCATTTAAAATTGGAGATATTATTTCATTCTATATTATAAAAAAAAAATTAATTAAGTTCTTTTCATCTTCAATGTCATACTTTTTAGGGTGTAAGTTTTATGAATTTCTAAACTTACTAATAATTTCAATATTTATTTGTTCAATTTTTTTTTTAGAAACAAAATTTACAGAATATAACAAAAGTTTTATTCGTTTTTTATATTTATTGTTTTTAATTATTCTAATTCTATTAATTTTTTTTATTAAAAAAAATAAGAAGAGAATTCTTAAAATAAATTTTAAGAATATTTATTTAAATGATATTAAATTATTAATGAATTCTAATAATTTCTTCACATATACTTTTTATATTTCTGTAATTCAATTTATTACTACAATTTTATTAATATTCATTTGTTCAGATGCTACTATTGACAATGAATTATTTTTTTTAGCAACTGCTTATGTTGTTTTAAATTTAATTCCAATAAAATTGCCACTTAGCATAGGAGCTTTTGATCTCTTTGCTGGTTTTGGAAACTATATTTATGATTATGGATTAACAATTGATAATCTAATATTTTTTAGAATAATTCAGTTTATTTTATACTCAATAGATTTTGGTTACTGGTATTTAATTAGTAAATATTCGAGTACAAAAAAAATAATTAAACATTAAATCAATATATTGAATATTAATACAAATATAAAAATTAAAATTGACCCTTGTAAAGACCTATCAATTTTTTATGTGAAAGGTTATGATTATATTTTTTTCTTCCTAAAAAAAAAACTCCCGATGAAGAGTCGTACATTGATTTTTTTGAAGTGAAATAACCTAACGGACGTATTATTATTCTAGATACTATTCCAATTATTTTTGCTAAATTCTTATTTCTAAATAATGACCACATCAAATATCTTATTGACCAGGCAAAAACTATCTCTGGTCCCTCATTGCCTCCCAACTCAATTAACTCAAATTTTTTAAACAAATATCTATGGCCAAGTACTGTAAATCTTGTAAAATCATATGCTCCTTCATGAACTTGCTGCATAAAAGGTGTTTCAGCATAAACTAGACCATTGGTTTTTAAAACTCTGAAAATTTCATCGACCACGACGTTTGGCTCCACAACATGTTCCAAAACTGCTTGTATCCATACACCATCATAGTAATTATTTTCAAGGCAAAGATAATGGCCATCACAAACAGCATCAACATTATTTGATGCATAAATGTCAATTGAATGAATTTCTATCTCTTTATTATTCCACAGCTTATCTGTGCCAGATCCTCTTTCACCACCACCAATTACTAATACCTTTGGTTTTTTTGTACTTAAAAATAAATTTTTAATAAAATTTTCACAATTTTTTTTTGTGATTTTACTTTCACCCAAAATGATTTTTTTAATATCTTTATATTTAGATAATGGTCTATCAACATATGTTTCAATAGAATTTTTTGTACAAACTGTGTCGGTATGTATTTCGCATATTAAAATCGGAATAGATTTAATGATTGAAAATCCATTTTTTTCATTATTATGTAAACATTCTTTATTTAAACAAATAAATGAATTTTTTAACTGTTTTAATGACTCCTTTTTACAACAAGGACAAGCCAGAGGTAATTTTTTCATTACATTTAAATATTTTTTCATTTTTTTGAATAAATATTTCTTAAAGTAAAAAAAATTATGAAAAGAAGCATAAATAGGATTAATGAAACCAATGGATTAAACATTACAAAACTTAAATATCCGATTGTAAATAAGATAATATGAATAAGGTTTAAATACAAATTTGTTAAAAAAATAGATTTAGTTGATTTAAATATTAGGTGATGCAAATGATCATTGCCTGCTTTAAAAAGTTTTTTATTATTTTTTATTCTAATAATATTAATTGATAAAAATTCAAAAACAAATATTGCAACTGACCATGCAAGCAAAATAGGATGCACTAAATTTTTTTTTTCTAAATATATTAGAGAGAAAGATAAGATAAAACCTAAAAGTAAACTGCCCCCATCTCCCAAAAATAGTTTTGGAAGTTTAAAAAAAGAAAAATTAAAAAATAAAAAAAAATTTACAGGGATTATAATAATTATCAAAAACAATCTAAAACTATAATCAGATACTAAAAAATACAAAATACACAGTACAGTTATAAATGTGGTTCCTAATAAACCATCAATCCCATCAAAATAATTTGTAGCATTTATTAAAAGTAATATAGATAGTAAAGTGAAAGGTATTGCAAAAGTACCTAAATCTAACTTAAAAAAATCATAGTCCCCAATATTATCTAAATATAGGTCTTGAAAAATAATTAAATATATTACCGGAATGATTTGTAAACTTAACTTTCCTCCTATATTTAGATTGTACTTATCGTCAATAAATCCTACAACAGATATTAAAAAACCTATTGATAATATCATATTCAAATCTTGCTTAGAATTACTGAATAATTCAATTGAGCATATCAAAATGATACTTAAAATGATCCCTCCAGTATAAGCGGTAGGTTTTGAATGAATTTTTCTACTATTTGGAAGATCAACCAACTTAAGAATATAAGAAACTTTAGTCAGAAAGAAGAGCGATATAAAACTTATCAACAAATATATTAATATTAAATTATTCATATAATAATTATTTTAAAGTACGATTTAATTAATAAATTACAAGTTTACAATTAAAATGTAATATTAAGTAAATTATATTAAAATTACTTTTTAATTTTGATTAAACTCAATATTAAGTTAATCTAAGTATATAAGCTTCAATTTAATGATATTTCAATCTCAAAAAGAAAAGTTTTTTTTCTTCAACATTCCAGTTTTTTTATTTTCTTTAATTCCATTTTTTTTAATCACAGGTCCTTTTTTAAGTGATTTATCAATATCATTAATAAGTCTATTGTTTTTAATTTATTGTGTAAAAAGAAAAGATTTTTCTTTTTTTCAAAAAAAGTATTTTTATTTTTTTTTACTTTTTTGGGGTTTTTTAGTAGTAAATAGTTTTTTAAATAATTTTAACTTAGATAGTTTAAAAATTTCTTTCTTTTATTTTAGATATGGTGTTTTTGTTATAGCTATAGTCGCTTTATTAAGTGTTGATGATAAATTTATTAAATTTTTCTTTTATTGTATTTTCATATGTTTTACAGCTTTAGTATTAGATGGTTTTTATCAATATTTTTTTGGTGAAAATATTTTAGGTTGGAAAAATTCTCACAGAACATCTAGTTTTTTTGGGGATGAAAAAATTTTAGGAAGTTATTTAAGTAGATTATGGCCTATTTTCTTTGGTCTATCGATATTTTTAATTAATAAAAAGAATAAGTTATTTTTACTATTAATTTTAATATTCGTTTTATCTGAAACATTAATTTTTTTAAGTGGAGATAGATCAGCATTTTTTTTGATAAATCTTTCAGCGGTTTTTGTCATTTTGTTATCAAGAAAATTATTAAAATTTAGATTATTCACATTATTATCAAGTATTTTATTATTAACTATCATAACTTTAATTAACCCTACTGCAAAAGAGAGAGTATTTGATCAAACATTTGCAGATATGAATCTGTTAAATAAAAACAAAGATGACCAGTCTTTATATGTATTTTCCAAACAACATACTCATCATTATATTACTGCTTACAGAATGTTTTTAGATAACAAAATTCTAGGCGTAGGTGTAAAGAATTTTAGAAATTTCTGTGGTCAAAAAGAATATAAGAAAAGTACATTATCTTGTGCAACTCATCCTCATAATACATATGTTCAAATTTTAAGTGAAACAGGAATAATAGGTTTTTTATTTCTTTTACTTATTTTTTTTTATTTTTGTAAATATGTTTTTAAACATTTGATTTTTAGATTTAAAGGAAAGTATTTTTTTACTGATTTTGAAATTTGTATATTATCAGGAATTGTAATTTATATTTGGCCATTTATACCTACTGGAAATATATTTAATAATTGGTTGAATATTATAATGATCTTGAATTTACCTTTTTTAATTTGGAGTAGAAAAATAATGAAAAAAGATAATTAGAATAATTTACACCATCTAAGATTTTTTAAGTGCATCTTATATGTGCAAAAATTTAATTTAAATTTTTATCTTTAAAAATATCCAAGTATAGGGAATATATATTTGTTTAAAAATTTTCTTTTTAATTTTAAAATTTCTAAACAAATTAGTTATTTCTTTTTCATTTCTTATATTTTGACCTCTATCTGCACCCATTATCTTTTTTTCTAAATAATTTTGATTTTCTGTGTACAATGGATCAAGGGTTAGAATTAACGTCTTTTTATTTATATTTTTTCTTAAATTTTTTAAAATAAGATTAATTTGTTTTTCATCAAGATGATGAATTAGTCCACACATAATTACATAATTAAATTTTGGTAATTTCTTATTTAATTTTTTTGAAAATTCTTCATTTATAAAAAATCCTCTTCTTTTGTATTTTTTTTTTGCATAATCAATATAACGTTTATTGGTATCAATCCCGTAGTATTCAATATTATTCTTTAACAACTCTAGAATTTCACAAGGACCACATCCAATATCCAGAACTTTAATTTTATTTTTATTTTTATTAATTACTTGTACAAACGGATCGGTCTTATGTTTATAAACATTAGTAATTTTATGAAAAAAAATGTAAAATAATGGATTAGATAATATAGACCTTATTCCAGATATGATTTGCATAAATTAGAAAATACTTTTTTAATAATATTTATAATTATATATATCTAGAGATTATCATCTAGTCTACCAAGATTTCTAAATTGACTAAATATTGTTGTTAACTTATTTTTCTGTGCCCAGTTAAAAGCTCCAGCCCATTGAGTTTGTCTTACATACCAATATAGTTTTGATGAGGCACCTTTTAGCTCAGCCCAAGATGCAAGCATTTTGTATCCATAATAAATATCATATGGGTGAAAGTAAATTATTGGAGTAATATTATTTTTTATTGATTTTTTGATTGCAGTTTCTACAAACGATACTGGAAAAAGTTTAAGGTAACTGCCACCAGTTTTAACCATTAATTTTGTTGATAAGATTGGTTGATGTGGAACAGGAATTTCTTTAATATCAACCGTACAATTATTTCTCCACTCTTGATAATCTTCTTTACTTTTGAAATGCAATGATGAGTCATAGTCAAATACTTCAGAAATCGCCTGAAGTCTATTATGATCATTTTTATTTATTGAAAATTTTGGTGCCCTAAATCCCTTTATTTCTTTCTGAGAAACATTACTTAGTTTATCTTTAGCTGTATTTAAAGATTGTATAACTTCTTTTTTGGTCATTGAAAAAATATCATCATGAAAGTTTCCATGACAAGCTATTTCATGTCCATCATTCGCAATTAATTTTATGAGTTCAGGATATCTGTCTGCCATTACCCCAGTACAAAAAAAAGTGATATTAGGTTTATTTTGTTTATGTAAAGATAAAAGTTTAATTATATTATAATAAGACTCAAAAAGACTTTCAGTTCTTAGTTTTGGTATTACAGATGAACAAAGATCTCTGCATAAGTCAAAAGTAAAATCCTCTAGATCTACCGTGTAGAAAGCTGCAGACCTTTCAACTTCAGTTTCATTTACCATGCGTCATGCTCCCAAAATTTAAAAGTATTGAAGTCGATTAATTTCTTGAAACTTAAAAGCTTATATTTGATAAGTGGAAAACAAATACCAAAGAATTGATTATTTTGTGTTGATTTAACTAGCGAAAAATTAATAGTTATTATAGGCTGTTTTTTGTATTTTAATTTTCTTGAAATATCATAATTGTCATCTTTAAAAATTAGGTTAATTTGAAGAAAATAACTCTTAAAAACTGTTCTTATAAGCTGCAAGTTCTTATTTTTTTTATCAATTATAACCTGTCCACTTTTACCTAAGATTTGTCTAGCTAGTTCTTTCTCTGCAACCAAGTCAAAGCCTTTAAAATTTTTAATAGAAAAGTTATTTTTAGGTGAGTCATTTAAAAAACGTTCACTGAAGTCACTGTAAGTCAAAACTTTGATATCATCTGAAGAGTGCTGTCTTAATTGAAACCTAATGCTATCAAAAATAATATAAATATGACCAATAACATTAAACCTTGCTGCTTTATGAGTTTCCATAGCTTTTTTTCTTCGGATTACAAAATATATATCGTCATACTTTTTTGATTTAATTAACTTTTTTAAATATCCAAGAATTTCAATATAGGCTAAACCATCCCGATAATCTTTATCTACAACAAGATTTTCCCAATAAAGCATTTTTAAACTTGTAATTTTATTTTGTTTTTTTCGAATACTAAATGTTGAAATTGCAACTGTATTATTATTATTATTTTTAACCAAAATTGTAAAACCATTTTCTCTGTTTTCAAGATAGAGCAGTTTATTTGTAAATTTATTAATTGGACCTAGTTGTTTCAAAAGATTCAGACAGTCTTTTGTATCGTCAGACTCTGCAATTTTAATCACATCATACTCTCTTAAACCTATGCCCAATATTAATTGAGGAAATTTTTATTCTTCTTGGTATCATATGGTTTGGTAAAATTTTGCTTAAATAATTTTTGAGTTTATACTTGTCAATATTTGAATTAGAGGATGGTTGTACAGTAAGCTCAACATGTTGACCAGTTAATGGATTTGTTCTTCCTTCAGCCTTAGCAAACTCAATACCTTCAAACTGAAGTGTTACTCTTTCAATTTCTGATGCCATAAATTTAAGACCACCAACATTAATTACTTCAGTTGTACGACCAATGATTTTGTAATACTCATTTTTTTTGTCAACTACATCTTTTGTATTATACCAACCATCCTTATCAAAAGGACTTTTATCATTTAGATAACCTAGCATACGACTCGTAGAACGTATTTCTAAAACGTTATTTACAACCCTAGTTTCAACTCCTTCACCACCAATTTTCATAAATAAACTATTACGGGCCTCACTTTTTACACGAACTATTCCTAACTCTGACATTCCAAAAGTTTGTCGAAAATCTACGTTCGGAAGCAATTGACAAATAGTATCAAGTGTATGCTGATCCATACGTTCAGTTCCATAAGTAATAATTTTTAGTGAACTTGGAAAATTATTTGGAATTAGTCCGCTAATGAGCATCATCCTAAGAAACGTAGGAGTAGTAGGTAAAACCTCAACTTTATGATCTTTACATATTTGCAATATATATTTTACATTGCGAGATTTTGGAGCGATAACAGTTCCTTTATTAAACAAAGTATGAAGCAAGGTATTTAAGCCACCTATATGATCAAAAAGCAAAAAATTAATAGTTTTCAGTGTAGGTCTAGGTGTTTCAAATCTTTTCATAAACAATGTCAAGTCATGCAAAATTGCTTTTGGTTTACCTGTAGTTCCGGTAGAAAAAAGTATTAAGCCAGCATGCTTTTTCTCTCTTAAATAATCTATTAAATCATGTTTATCCTTGTGTTTTAAATATTTCATAGAGTTTTCCTCAATAACAATATCTACTAAAGCTGACTTAAAAAAATACTCATGCTGAGATTTGGTATCTTTAGTGAGAGGTACCAAGATTACATTTTTATCTATTAGATGTAACAGTGTAAAAATAGACTGGGGATTAAAGTCACCAATAATAGCAACAACATCACCACCTTTAACTTTAGAAAGATCTATAGATTTTTGATTGATAATTTCATTAAAATATAATTGATTATTAGAATGGATTAAAAATGGATAATCGATACCATTCCAACGTTTTTTTAGTCTGTCTAAGATATTCACTAAACTCCCCCAACACTTAAAACCTGCCCACTTAATGATGAAGCTTTTTTACTTATCAACAACTCAACAAGATCACAAACATCTGACTTTTGAAATTGTTTAGTTAAAATTTGTTGTGAAGTAATTTTTTGAATTTGAGTTTCATTAATTCCTTTTAATAAATCAGTCTTAATAGGTCCTGGCGCAATGCAATTAACACGAATGTTAAAATCAGACATCTCTCTCGCGAATGTACGTGAGAAAGTTTCAACACCAGCTTTAGATGCTGCATAAACTGACTCACCCTTAAGAGCTAATGCTACTGCAATTGTCGAAAAATTTATAAAACTACCATATTTTTGTCTAAGCATTATCGGAGCAAATAATTGACAGCAGTAGATTGTTCCAACTAGATTAGTTTGTATCAACCTTTGAACTGTATTTTCATCTGTTGTAAGTGCCATGTTCATAGAGGCAACACCAGCAGCATTAATAAATGCCTTAACTGGAATTTTTAATTTCCTCACCTCTCGTGCAGCATTTTTTACTGACTTATAATCACCAACATCACATTCAAAATTTTTAAAATTAAGATCTTGAGCAGATCTTGTAAGTCCAATTACTTTTTCACCACTTTTAATTAGACGTTCTGATATTGCTTTGCCAAGACCTCGACTAGCACCTGTGACAATAATCAATTTATACCTCCGATTGTCTTACAAATTCATCAGTAAGAGTTGCTACAGTTCGAAACATGCTTCGAGATTTAGACATAGTAGTTTCTGAAGTCCAATCAAATTCAAAACCATATTCTTCAGCTATATCTTCTAGTGTTACGCACAATTCTACTAATTTCATTGAGTCAAGCAAAGACTCATCGCCTATTAAATGCATGTCCTCTGTTATATTTAACTTTCTATTTAGTATATTGGAAACTGCTGAAATCACTAATTCTTTAGCTTTTATTTTTTTAATTTTCATTATTATTTTAAAACCTGAAGATTACACTTCTATTAAATACGATATTAAATTTTACATTTTTAGTTATTTGAATATATTTATTTATCATATCTGTTTTTAATTTTTACTAAATTTAATTCATTAATGAATTAATGTTAATATATCATTTGTATCATATAATATGAATTTATATGTATAGTATTAGTGAAAATTTATACTATCAAATTTTTAGTAAGTATTTAGCAATAAGAATAGTACTTTTGACTTTTTTAAAATTTTGAAATAAGTGTTAAATTTACTGATTCATTAAATATTAATTAGAATAAATCTTTTAATTTTTAGTTAAAAAGTAGATCTACATAGAGCAAATAATGTTCAAAATTTATTTTTATCCTTTACTAAATAAAATTTTTTGAGTATAAAATCGTAACCTAGTAATTTTTGCGAAAGTGTAATACCTGATCCTATTCCGAACTCAGCAGTCAAGCCTTTCAGCGTCAATGGTAATTTCTTTAACAATTGGTTAGTGGTAGTTTATAGCTTACCAGTAGGTTTTTATCTTCAATCTATTTATTCTTAAAAAATTATTAAAAAAGATTTATAAAAATGTATTATTAAGATATTAAGGTAATTTAATAAAAAAAAAAAAACGCATTTATCATGACGATGAAATAGATCTAATTAACTTATTTAAGATCATTTGGGATGATAAAATAAAAATATTCATATTTACAATTATTTCATTTTTAATAGGATTAGGATATTCTTATCAAATACCAAACAATAAATTACATTCATTGGTTATAAAAAAAAGTGAAAATTCTGAATTTTATAAACTTCTTTCTATAGAACTAATGATAAATTCAAATCAATCTATGAAAACAAACTTATCAGATCAAATAATTCTAAATAAATTTGTTAATGAATTAATGGATTATGAAGAATTATCAATTAGTTTAAATAAGATAAAAAAAGTTAGAGAAAATATTGCAAAATTACCCATAGAAAAACAAGCAGAAAGATTATTTCAATATGCAAAATTATTAAGTATTGATGAACTGAAAAAAGATATAAATAAAAGCGATGAAATTAATTATATATTAAATTTTCAATGGGATAATACTGATGAAGCAAAAAAAATTTTAGAAGATACAATAGATCTTACGTTAAAAAATTTAGAAAAAAAAATTTATGAAGTGTTAGAGCAATCTTTAGAATTTAAAAGTAAAATGAACAAAAATCGTGACAAAATAAGATTAGATTTTTTAATAGAGCAAAGTGCTATTGCTAAAGAACTTAACATTTTAGATAATCAAATAGAAAATGTAAATTTGTCACAATCCAGTGTATCGTTAAATATTAATACTGCAGATATTGCATATTATTTAAGAGGATTTAAAGCCATTGATAAGGAAGTTGAACTTATCAAAAGTCGGAATTATGAAAATTATGAATTTATAAAAAAAGAAATTAATTTTTTGAAAGAAGAAGAAATTAGATGGATAGATTATAATATTTATTCATTACAGTCAGAATCACTTAAAGATACTAAATTAATTAAAATAATATCAATTTTGCTAGGTTTAATTGTTGGAGTAATTTTTGTTTTAATTTCTAATGTAATTCAGTCTCAAACGGTATCTAAAAAAACTATATAGAGCTATTTTAAACGCAAAATTTAGATTTTTTAGATTCTAAAGCGATATATTAATCTTTACATCATCAAATATTTTTAGTAAAAGGCTGTGCCTGGTGATTATTGCGAAGGGGCAATACCCGATCCCATTCCGAACTCGGGAGTCAAGCCCTTCAGCGCCAATGGTACTTTGTCTTAAGACACGGAAGAGTAGGACATTGCCAGGCTATAAAAAATTATTATGAAAATTAAAAGCTCACTTAAATCATTAAAAAAAAGAGACCT
>Ga0129324_10002369_pt1 | contig 11630 bp, 9 predicted proteins | sample CPBDNA_7_FD_96879 | JGI IMG/M metagenome (GOLD analysis project Ga0129324, IMG submission 96879) | Freshwater to marine salinity gradient microbial communities from Chesapeake Bay, USA - CPBay_Spr_15_0.2_DNA | ecosystem: Environmental > Aquatic > Marine > Coastal | place: USA: Chesapeake Bay... | reverse complement strand
GTGGCCAGCAGATTTAATAATGTTGTGGGTGAAACCCTTGTTTTACCTCAAGCTAAAATAAATGAGGATACCCAGTTGATTCCTGGAACAGATGGGGAGAAAATGAGTAAATCAAGAGATAATTATATCAATATTTTTTTAGACGATAAAAAACTGCGGAAGCAAATTATGTCTATTCAGACTGATAGTACCCCTTTAGAAGACCCAAAGAATCCAGATACAGACAATGTTTTTGCCCTCTATAAATTATTGGCTTCTGAGGAGCAAATTTCTGAAATGAGAGCCAATTATATGGGTGGAAATTACGGGTATGGTCATGCAAAACAAGCCTTATATGAATTAATTTTGACTCGTTTTGAAAATGAAAGAAAGACCTATCATTTTTACATGAACAGCCTTCAGGAAATTGACAAAGTTCTTGAAATAGGGGCTCAAAAAGCAAGAACTGTTGCAAAAGCAGTAATCCAAAGAGTACGAAAAAAAATAGGATATTAACATGATGAAAAAACTAGTATTTCTCAGCGTATTTCTTCTTTTAGCTTGTTCAGAAAGCAAGGAAAAAACCTTTGTAGCAGAAGTTGCTTGTGGGCAATGCCAATTTGATTTAAGTGGACAAGCAGGTTGTGACTTGGCCATAAAATTTGAGGGTAAAGCCTATTTTGTAGACGGTGCTCATATAGATGATTTTGGAGATGCCCATGATAAAAACAGTGGGTTTTGCGAAGTTGTTAGAAAAGCTGAGGTTACAGGAAAACTTAAAAATAATCGTTTTGTAGCGAGCTCCATCGTTTTAAAACCTCTAAAATAAGCAAACAAAAAACCTTTGAAAAGTAAAATTTCCAAAGGTTTTATTTTTTTATCAAATAGCCTAAGGAGCTGGGTTTGGCATTAATTTATGAACTTCGTTTATTTCAGAAATAATTGCTTCTGAAAGTTCAATATTGATGCTATTTATATTTTCCTCCAATTGATTTAAGTTGGTTGCCCCTATAATAGTGCTTGTTACAAATGGCAATTGATTGACAAAAGCCAATGACATTTCAGACAAAGTTAATCCGTGTTTATGGGCTATTTCTTGGTATTTAAGAACAGCCACCTCAGATTGTTGGCTTGAATATCGGCTATAATTAGGAAACAAACTTACTCTGGCACCATCTGGTTTTCTTCCGTGGGTGTATTTACCCGAAAGCACACCAAAGGCCAAAGGAGAATAGGCCAATAAGCCTACCTGCTCCCTCATGGAGACCTCAGACATTCCATACTCATAAGCTCTGTGTAACAAAGAATACGAGTTTTGAATGCTCACTACTTTTGGTAAATCAAAATCTTTTGCGGTTTGCAAATATTGCAAAGTTCCCCAAGGTGTTTCATTCGAAAGACCAATTTGTCTAATGGTACCTTCCTTTACAAAAGTGTTCAAGGTTTCTAAGATTTCTTGAAAATTCTCAGGATGCTCCTGGTGGTTTTGATATGGGTATTCGCGCACTCCAAAACAATTGACTCCGCGTTCAGGCCAATGAAGTTGATATAAATCTATATATTCTGTTCGCAGTCTCTTTAAACTGTTTTCTACTGCCTCTTTTAAGGCTCTCTTGCTAAAACCATCATCGCGTATATGTCCTGTTTGCGCACTGCGTCCGACTATTTTTGTTGCCAAAACGATTTTATCTCGCTGTTTGGTTTTCTTCAACCAGGTACCAATAATTTTTTCAGTTGCACCATAGGTTTCCGGCCTCGCAGGCACCGCATACATTTCGGCTGTATCTATAAAATTCACTCCTTTATCCAAAGCAAAATCCAATTGTTGATGTCCTTCTGCCTCTGTGTTCTGCTCTCCCCAAGTCATGGTTCCAAGACAAATCTTAGAAACCTTGATATCTGTTGTGCCTAAAGTGGTGTATTTCATACGTGCTTTAATTCTTATTATTAATTTAAAATTGCCTCAATTCCTGGCAATGATTTTCCTTCCAGCATTTCTAACATCGCTCCTCCTCCTGTAGAAACGTAACTTACCTTATCTTCAAAGCCAAATTGCTTTACTGCAGCAACGGAATCACCTCCTCCTACTAAAGAAAAAGCTCCATTTGAAGTTGCTTCGGCGATTGCATTTCCTAACTGTATGGTTCCCTTAGAAAATTTTTCCAATTCAAAAACCCCCAAAGGGCCGTTCCATAAAATTGTTTTTGATTTTGCAATTACTGCAGCAAATAACTCTGCTGTTTTAGAGCCTGTATCCAAGCCCATCCAACCTGCAGGTATTTGGTCGGTTGGAAGCTCTTTGGTATTAGCGTCATTGCTAAATGCATCTGCAACAATAGCGTCTACCGGCAAGTGTATTTGTACGTTTTTTGCTTTTGCCTTTTCCAAAATAGATAGCGCTAAGTCTAATTTATCCTCTTCAACTAATGAATTTCCTATTTGCCCGCCTAGTGCCTTTACAAAGGTAAAAGTCATACCACCTCCGATGATGATGTGATCTACCTTGTCTAAAATATTTTCTAAAACTCCAATTTTTGAAGATACTTTTGCTCCTCCTAAAATGGCTGTAACTGGCTTTTCGCTGTCGTTTAAAACCTTGTTAATACTCTCTATTTCCCTATACAATAAAAGGCCAAAACATTTATGGTCTGGGAAAAATTTTGCAACAATTGTTGTAGAAGCATGCGCTCTATGCGCAGTTCCAAATGCATCATTTACATAAATATCTCCTAAATTAGATAATTGTTTTGCAAAGCCTTCATCTCCTTTTTCTTCTTCGGCATAAAAGCGCAAATTTTCCAATAACAAAACTTGTCCTGGTTCTAGTTTTTGAGAAGCTTCTATAGCTTTTTCACCTATACAGTCATCTACAAATAATACTTGAACCCCAATAATTTCTTGAACTTTATCTACAATATGTCTTAATGAAAACTGATCCTCTTTTCCTTTTGGGCGTCCTAAATGAGACATCAAAACAACTGACCCTCCGTCTTCCAATACTTTTATTATGCTTGGTTTGGCAGCAAGGATTCTTGTGGCATCTGTTACTTCAAAAGCATCATTTAAAGGCACATTAAAATCTACTCGAATTAAAGCCTTTTTCCCCTCAAAATTAAAATCATTAAGTGTTCTCATCATTCTTATATTTTTTACAAATGTACTTATTTCTATAACGGATAAAAAATAGAAAAAGGGAGATTGCACATCCTTTTTTAGCACATTTAAAATCCTATATTTGTAGTATGTTTTTCAAAGACGTCATCGGACAGGAATATATTAAAAGTCACCTGAAAAAGTCTGCAGATAGCGGGCGTGTTCCTCATGCTCAATTATTTGTGGGTAAAGAAGGAAGTGGCACCCTGCCCATGGCCATTGCCTATGCCCAGTATCTTTTATGCAGCGGCTCGGAAAACAGAGAATCCTGTGAGTTAAAATGTACAAATTTAGCACATCCTGACCTGCATTTTGCCTTCCCTGTTACTACCAACGATCAGGTAAAATCACATCCTATAAGTTCGCTTTTTATGAAAGAATGGCGCACTTTTTTAAAGGACCAGCCCTATGGGAATCTATACAATTGGCTGCAATTTATTGGAGTAGAAAACAAACAGGGCTTAATTGGGGTTGATGAAGCAGAACAAGTTGTAAAGTCCTTACAATTAAAGTCTTACGAAGGAGGATTTAAAGTAATGATTGTATGGATGGCTGAAAAAATGAACAATTCGGCTGCCAATAAATTGCTGAAACTCATTGAAGAACCGCCAGAAAAAACTGTTTTCATTTTAATTTCAGAAAATGAGGAGCAGCTTATTAGCACCATCACCTCTCGTTGTCAGGCAATCTATTTTAAAGGTCTGTCTGAAAAAGAAATTGGGGATGCTTTAATTCAAAAAGAAAAGATTTCTGAAAAAGGAGCTACAAAAATTGCGCATGCTGCCGATGGAAATTACAATAAAGCCTTACATCTTTTGCATCATGATGCTGGAGATGATGTTTTTGAAGAATGGTTTATTACTTGGATAAGGGCTGCTTTTAAAGCGAAAGGAAATGCAGCTGTGATAGAGCAATTGGTTTCCTGGAGTGATGTTATCGCAAAATCTGGTAGAGAAACACAAAAGCAATTTTTAAGCTATTGTTTGCAGTTTTTTAGACAAGCGCTACTGCACAACTATCAGGCAACCTCTCTTGTTTTTTTGGAAACGAGAACTGCTAATTTTGATTTAAAAAAGTTTGCCCCTTTTATTCACAGTGCAAATATACTTGAAATTGAAAAAGAGTTAAACACCGCCTTATACCATATTGAAAGAAATGGAAACGCTAAAATTATTTTTCTAGATCTTTCCATAAAATTAACACGCTTGCTGCATACCAAAGAACCTTTATTAAACAACTAATTTAAACGTTTTAAATCTATGTCTTTACTACAAAGTTACCCAACAGAAATTTTAGTGCTCCTTTTTTTAATTGTGACCTTTTTACAATCAGGTATTGATAAATTAATTGACTGGAAAGGAAACGTCTCTTTTATCAAAAGTCACTTTGCAAGTTCTCCATTAAAAAATAGTGTCCCACTATTAGTGGCAACCATTTTGGTTTTAGAGCTTTTAGCAAGTGCTCTAATGATTTTTGGAATCTATGAGCTCCTTTCTGATGGAACAAAAACAGCTGCCTTATTAGGAGCAGAACTTTCTGCATTGACCCTTATTTTATTGTTAATTGGTCAACGTTTGGCAAAAGACTATGCAGGTGCAATGACACTGGCAGTATATTTTGTAACTACCATTATCGGGGTCTATCTTTTATCCTCTTAGTTGTTATTAGATAATTTTATAGCTTTTTTGTTTTTAATAAACAAAAACAATGAAAAATTTGCTTAAATCATCCGTTTTAAGCGAGTTTTTTTATTTCTTAGGGTTGTGAGTTGTTTTCGTCACAAAAACTTATTAAATAGCCTTGTAAAGTGTTATTTGTCGTTTTTAATCAGGTATATTAACGAAGAGTATTCAGAACTGCTCCTAGCTTTAAGATTTGAAATAAAACCGATAGAAAAAGCTTTCAAAAAATTACTTTTGTTTGATTTGTATTTTTCGCTCAATAAGGAAACATAATAGGCATCGAACTTCATCGGAAGTGTTTTTACAACGTGCATTTTCTTTTCAAGAAATAAGGTTCTCAAGCTCTGTTGTGAAAAATGCCATAAATGTCTAGGAACATCAAAAGCCGCCCAATGTTTTTTATAATAACTCGCATCGTAACTTTTATAATTCGGAACAGCCACTATTAAAACGCCCTTAGGTTTTAATAATTTTTGAAGCTGATTCAAATAGCTGTCTAAATCTTCCACATGTTCCAAAACATGCCAGAGAGAAATAACATCATACGTTCTTTTTTTTATTTCGAACAAATCAACAAAAACTGAAACACCTTTTTGAGTTGCCAAATTACGCGCTCCTTCATTCGGTTCAATTCCAGTTACTGTCCAACCATCTCGCTGAGCTTGATGCAAAAAGTCTCCTGTACCACAACCCAAATCTAAGAGAGTTTTGTCTTCTGTTTGGAAAGAATTAATTAATTTTACTTTCTTTTGCAAAGTAAATTTTCGCACTCTTTGATAAATTTTATCAATAAGGGTTTTACTAGAATTACTATGCGAAATATAAGAAGCACTTTCATAATACTTCGATAAATTTTGAGGAACAGGAAGTGTCACTAAGAGATCATATTCGTCGTTTTTTAAAAGAGAAAACGCTTCGCCAGAGACGGAATAATCTATGCTGTCCAAAAAGGGTTTTAGGTTTGTATAAAGCTCTTTTGTGTTGGTCATTTTTTTAAACATCAAAAAATGTTCCATGTGGAACATCATTAATTTTTTTGAAATTATCTACCCATATAAACCAACAAAACAGAAACATCACTAGGAGAAACTCCACTTATTCTGCTTGCCTGTGATATACTAGTCGGCTTAATTTTTAAAAGTTTTTCTCTTGCTTCGTACGACAAGGATTTTACCTTATTATAATCAAAGTGCGAAGGAATAATAACATTCTCTAAACGGTTAAGTTTGTCCGCGTTGTTCTTTTCTTTTTCTATATATCCCGAATACTTTAAGAAAATTTCTACCTGTTCTATAATTTCTTGATCAATTTCGTTTTCTTCTATATATGCTTTTAGAGCAGGAATATGAACGAAATCAGAAAAGGACAATTGAGGTCTAGCGGCCACCTTAAACAATTTCATTGATTGACTAACCAAAGCCAAATCATTGGCCTCTAAAATTGGGTTTATAAGCTCTTTAGAAACACTTAGATTGTTTAAGAAATCAATCATTTCTTCTGTCTTTTTCTTTTTGATAACCACACGTTCCATTCGCTCCTCTGACGCCAAACCAATTTGGTAGGCTTTAGGGGTAAGTCGCAAATCAGCATTGTCTTGTCGCAATAAAGTTCTGTATTCTGCTCTCGAAGTAAACATTCGATAAGGTTCTTCTGTGCCTTTTGTTATTAAATCATCAATCAGAACTCCAATATAAGCTTCGTTTCTTTTTAATATAAAAGGCTCTTTCCCTTGAACTTTTAAAGCAGCATTTATTCCCGCCATTAATCCTTGTGAAGCAGCTTCCTCATAACCGGTTGTTCCATTAATCTGACCTGCAAAATATAAGTTCTTTATACCCTTTGTTTCTAGGCTGTGGCTTAGTTGTGTTGGTGGAAAATAATCATACTCTATGGCATAACCATATCTAAAAAACTTAACGTTTTCAAAACCAGCAATAGAGCGAATAGCTTTATCTTGAATGTCTTCTGGCAATGATGTTGAAAAGCCATTAACATAAATCTCTACGGTATCCCACCCTTCTGGCTCCACAAATATTTGATGACGATCCTTAGTTGCGAATCGATCTATCTTATCTTCAATAGATGGGCAGTATCTAGGACCAGTACTTTTAATTCTACCATTAAACATTGGTGATCTATCGAAACCCTCACGCAACAAATCATGCACTTCAGGGCTCGTGTATGTTAAATAACAAGACCTTTGTTTCTGCAACGGTTGTGTGCTTGGTAAATATGAAAATTTTTCAGGATGTTCGTCGCCAGGTTGTTCAACCATTTTACTGTAGTCCAAAGAACGACCATCCACTCTTGGAGGGGTTCCTGTTTTCATTCGACCTGATTCAAAACCTTTCTTCACTAGATCCTCGGTAATTCCTGTAGAAGCACTTTCTCCAGCACGACCACCACCAAAAGTTTTTTCACCGATATGGATAAGTCCATTCAAAAAAGTTCCTGCTGTTAAAATAACTGATTTGGCTTTTATTTCAACTCCAAGGGCAGTCTTAACACCAACAATTCGATCTTCATCAAACAACAAACCGTTCACAGAGTCTTGATAAAAATCTAAATTCTCTGTTTGTTCCAACATGTTTCTCCACTCCTCAGCAAACCGCATTCTATCAGATTGAGCTCTAGGGCTCCACATAGCTGGCCCTTTAGATTTATTAAGCATCTTAAACTGAATAGCGGTCTTGTCCGTAACAATACCACTATAACCCCCTAAGGCATCAATCTCTCTCACTATTTGCCCTTTAGCAATTCCACCCATTGCAGGATTACAACTCATCTGAGCAATGTTCTGCAAACTCATTGTAATTAGCAAAGTATGAGCACCCATATTCGCACTTGCCGCAGCAGCCTCGCTCCCCGCGTGACCACCACCTACTACTATTACATCATATGTTGTTGTAAAAAGACTCATTCTATATGTTTCACGTGAAACTATTTATTTAAAACATTGTTAATCAGTTATTTAATAAAGAAAGACATTCGTTTTCTTTAGAGCGCATCCCGGATTTTTCATCATCTGTTTTATCTTTATAGCCCATATAATGAAGAATACCGTGAATCATTACTCGATGTAATTCTTCTTCAAAACTTACTTCATAGATTGTTGCATTTTCTCGAACACGTTCTACTGAAATAAAAATATCACCAGAAATCAAACGACCCATCGTATTGTCAAAACTTATGATATCTGTTAAGGTATCATGCTTCAAAAAAGTTTGGTTTAAATTGAGCAAATAGGCATCATCACAAAATATATAATTCACCTCTCCTAATGTAAAACCCTCTTTCTCAATACAGGCCAATACCCAATTCTCCAAACGTTCAGGACTGGCTAAATTAAAGTCGATTTCGTAATTAAATTCAATCATTTGATGATTTTTCTTGATACTTCTTAAAGTACTCCTGCACTTTCGTCTTGTAATTTTTTTGCAAAGGTAATGATTGTCTGTTTAATATCTCTATCTGGTTATAAAACAACTTTTGTATAAACAGTTCTCTATTCTTAGAAATACGCTCTCTTTCATTGGTTTTTGATTTCCTCTCTTTGTCTTGTCCTTGTTCAAAACTGGCTTTTTCCAGTTTTAATAAATTGTATTGCAATTGCTGCATTCTCTCTATGGTTCCGGGATTGAAACCCTTCTCAAGAATTTCATTTTCCAATTGCTCCATGCTCTTAATGATTTTTTGTGCCTCGGGACTGTTGCCACTACCTTCCTTCATGGCATCCTTAAAAGCTTCTCTTAAGGTACTTTGCTCCTGATAAATTTGATACAAATTCTCATCCATTTCTTCGCCAACATCTCCTTCTCCGCTTCCTTCTTTTTTCTGTTCACCCTTTTTATCTCCCTGCTGGTTTTTTCCTTCCTTCATCTTTTCAATAACATTCTGCTGTTTCTGGATGAGATCAGGCAAACTAAATTCTTTTCCACCTTTCTTACCTTTACCAGATGCAGGGTTCTTAGGTTGTTGCATATTGTTCAATATATCACTTAAAAAATCAGCTAAATTATTCACTGAAGTCATCACATACTGTTGATTTGAGACCCCATTATTAAAACGATTGTCAGCAAAATTCGCCAGTGATTGATTGATATTATAATGAGCTTCTGTTAAGTCTGTTTGAATCTTTACCGAAATTTCAGGCAGTCGCATAGACAAAACATATAAACTGTCGTCTATGTGTTCAAAATACGTTTTAAGGTTGTTCTGATTTTTTAACTCCTTACCAAAATCTGGGTGTGTTACATCGATTTTAGAAAATTGATCCATTAAATGTTCTTGTTGAAATGAAAAATTCAATAGGTTTTCTAAAATAATTCTTAGCGACTCTTCATTCGCCTCTTGCATTTCGCCCTCCATTTGCATCATCGCACTTTGAAGTTGTTTGCTTAAATCTTTTAGTTCTTTTGCTGCTTTTCGTTGGCTCTTTTTCTTTTCATTTTTATCGGTTTTAGTATCCTCAGATTCTTTCAAGGCTTCTTGAATCTTTTCTTGCTGATCCTTGGTTTCAGGAATCGAAATGGGTTTTTTCAAAGCCTTATTATCTTCTTCTAAGGTGTTCAACTCCTTCTTAATTTCCTCAAACTCTTTGCTAAGAACTTTTTGTTCTTGCACAGAGTCCTTTTCTTTTTTCATCAACTCATCCTGCTTTTTAGCAAGTTGATCCAATTTCGATGCAATTTGCATGGTTTTTTGCTCTACATAGAATCGCTTAGTAAGCTCTAAAATACGCTCTAAGCTCCGCTCTTCCTGTTTGTTTTGAGTGGCGAGTTTTTGCACCTTTTTTAGCAGGTCTTCTTTATTTAACTTATTCGCTAGCTTCTTTAACTCTTCCAATATTTTTTGTTCCTCATCCAGTTTCTTCAGCTCCTCAATTCGTTCTTTTAAAGTTTCTTTTTTATCTTGTATGTTTTTATGGTCATCAGGTTGTTGATCCAAATTTTTTTGCAATTGATCTGCCTGACGCAACATCATTTGTTTGTACTGCTCTTGACGCTTGATAAATTGATCGATCTTCTTTTTATCAGACCAATTAATATCTTTGGTGTTTTGAAGATTTTGTTCTATTTCTTCTAAATTTTTGTTCTGAATTTGTTGTTTTTGTATGGATTTCTCAATATTCTGAATTTGATTTCTTTGAAATTCTAGGGCTTCCTGACCTATTTCTTCCTTCGTTTTCTTGCGAAATGAAAATTCTTTGCTCAGTGTTTTTTTACTTCCATTTACCCCATCGTTATCAAAAACCTGGAAATAGAGACCATATGGAGAACCTTCTTCCAATTCTAATTCACCGGGAAATTCTTCATAAAAACTAAACTCACTTCCTTTTGGTACCTCCATCTTCTTGGTATATTTAGTATTGGGGTCGTCCATTTTAAAATATACCAACTCTAGCCTTCTAATTCCATAATCATCAGAGGTTCTTCCTGCAAATTCTAATCCCACCCCTCTCAGACTGTCTGAAACGGTTAAAACCTCAAGTTCTGGATACGCATCCGGCACAATTTTTACATCAAATTGTAATGTTTCAAAATTAGATAACGCTTCATTAGAAGTGCTAATTTCATAGCTAAGTTGTTTTCGAATCTGTTGTTGAAACTCAAAATCTGAAGCTCCAATTTTATCAAATAGATTCCTCGTTTTTCCAACGGTAAAAGAAACACTATCTGTTTGTTTGGTTTTTGCTTTCCATTTCACCAAAGTGCCTTCTGGTATTGTAAAGTTTCCGGTATTTCGGATTTCCTCGTTTTTCTTGTTCAGATAGCTCGGGTAGGAAAGTGTAATCGTTAAGTTTTGAATGGTAGGTGTTTTAATAACTTCTATTCGGTAGTTTTGAGATCGAATTCCATTGGCCTCAACAAAAAAATCTATTGGCTTGGATACATTGCTAAAATTATATGCAAATTCATTGATTCCTTTATTTTGCATAAAATAACTTTGATCATTAAAAAAAATCTTTGTTTCAGATGGGATTAGCTCTCCTTTTGTAAAAGCTTCAATCACGATCGACTTTCCTTCTATTACTTCTAAGTTATTATTCGATAAAAGAAAGGAAAAAGGCGCTGGAGGTGAATAGGCCGTTCTGTAGTGAACCACTCGGTCTAAGGAGCTTTCAAATATTGTTAAGTTGCCCGAAACCCATACTGTTATATAAATAAAAACAGGAATCAATGCATATTTTATATAGCGAAAATTTGTTTTGAAATTTACAGCATTCGCAAAAGGAATAGGTTGTATTTCTTTCGCTTTTTGCTCAATACTAGCCACTAATAAAACCGAGGTTTCAAGTCGCTCTTTTAGCTGAATGATATTAATTAATTTATCGCTAATTTCAGGAAAATGACTTCCAATAATTTTAGAGGATTCCTCTAAACCCAGTCCTTTTTGAAGTCCTATAAGCTTAAAAATTGGCACAAAAATAAAACGAAAGCACAAAAACAACTCTACCCCAAAAAACAGCCAGAACAAAAAGGTTCTTGCTAAGGGGTTCAACCATAAAAAATACTCCACAAAAAGGGTGAAAATAAAATACAAACAGCCTAATGAAAAGAACAAAATTCCCCCCTTAATGAGCTCGTTCATATAATACTTTCGTACAAATTGATGAATTTTATTTGCTATGTGTTCGTAGGTTGCCATATATAAAAGTCTAAAATTAATCAATTTAGCTTACAAACTCATTAAGAATCTGTTAAAGCAAGCAGCTAGAATCTTTTTTTTTGCGATAAACTAAAGTATCTTTGCCTTTTATCTTTTGAGAATTTTTATGGAAAACGTTAGAGTACGATTTGCCCCTAGCCCTACTGG
>Ga0129324_10002368_pt1 | contig 11632 bp, 11 predicted proteins | sample CPBDNA_7_FD_96879 | JGI IMG/M metagenome (GOLD analysis project Ga0129324, IMG submission 96879) | Freshwater to marine salinity gradient microbial communities from Chesapeake Bay, USA - CPBay_Spr_15_0.2_DNA | ecosystem: Environmental > Aquatic > Marine > Coastal | place: USA: Chesapeake Bay... | reverse complement strand
TGCTGTAGAGATATTTCCATCGATGCCAGCTAAACCTCTGTTGGCATAGGTAACAACTCCACCTCGTGGAAGGGCAAAACTTTCAAGATCGCGAATTGGTCGAGATGATGAGACAAATAGAGCAGTGTCATTTGGAATTGCAGCGGCGATTGTTCGGGCAATAACAGCTTCATTCCAGCCATCTAGAGATGCAACTAACTTTTTGGTTCGTTCAGCAACCTTGTTCCAGGTTGCAATCCAGTCATCGGACTGGATTACACCCTGCAAATCTGGAAGTGATGTAAAGACGCGATCTGCTTGACGATCGGTATCAACTGTTGCGGTACGTGGATCTACAACATATTGAATTGGGCTTGATTTGATAAAGGCGTTAGTGGAACGAGAAAGAGTGGTTCGGCCAATAACCAAAATAGATTGAGGAAGTAAAGTACTTCTAATCTCTTGTGAAGTTAAGAAGATAGCTGCATGCGCAACCGCGTCTGGAAAAGACAATGGATCTTCTGCGATGACGGGCCAGCCAAGCACCTTTGTAAATTTGTTAATTTCCGCAACAGATAATCCACCACGATCATGCCCTATTACAACAACTCCGCGAGCACCTACTAACCGCAAGGTGGCTGATTTTGTTCGATTAACAAAACTCTTTGGTGCAGCAACAATCTCAGATAGCCAATCACTAGAGTCATCTGGCAGTAATGGTTCATCAAATTGAAGGTTTAAGTGCACCGGTCCCATTCGCAAACTATCTAGTGGAAGCTCCATTGGATAGACAGGGCCATCAACATCTGCAAAGTAGCGAACAGCTTTTCCAAAGATCCGCGCTTGCTCAGTTGTTTGATTTGCACCTGTTTTACGCAGCATGGCTGGACGATCAGCGGTCAATATAAGTAAGGGAGCGTTGGTGTGATGGGCCTCAAGAACAGCTGGGTGATAGTTCGCCACAGCGGTTCCGCTTGTGCAGACAATTGCGACCGGTCTTCCAGTTGCTTTGATTACTCCTAATGCAAAGAAGGCTGCTGTTCGCTCATCAATTCGAATATGAACTGTAATCAGCCTTTGCTCTGCTGCTGCAAAAAATGCTAGAGATAAAGGTGCGTTGCGTGAACCAGGGGAAATAACAACATCTGTCACACCAGATTCAATAATCTGGCGCACAACAACACGGGCTAATGAGGTTGAGTTATTCACTTCAATAGCTCCGCACATCTCATGATCCGATTGTTCCACCATTCAAACCGCTCTGTGGCCACATCGAGCCCATCAAAATTTGGCTCAAACTCTGAAACTTCAATCTCACCATCGACTATCGGCAGCTGAGCAACATCCTTTGCAAGAAGTGAGCCTGTTCCCAAACCACAATCAAATCTCATCTCTTCAAAGGATGCTGCGAGAGTAAGGCCGTAATTGATGCCTACCGCACTTTCTAAGGCGCTTGAAATGACAACCGGCAATTTGTGATGTTCGGCAAGGGCACGGGCGCGTTTGATTCCACCCAGAGGCTGAACTTTGAGCATTAAGTAATCAACCGCTCCAGCTAAGTTAACTTCAAATGGATCAGATGCTTTACGAAGAACCTCATCTGCGAGTATTTTTACAGTGGTTTTACTCTTTAACTCACGCAACTCTTTAATAGTTGCACACGGTTGTTCTATATATTCGATCTCGCCTACTAATTTCAAAAACTCTACCGCTTGCTCAACGCTCCAGAGGCCGTTTGCATCAACCCTAATTTTTGCTTCAGGTTGTAATTGACGAATCAGATTTACGCGCGCCACATCATCGACGAGATTCTCGCCAACCTTAACCTTGAAGCTCTTAACCCCCGGGAAAGAGGTAACTATTTCTTGTAACTGAGCTGGATCATTAAGTGCTGGAATAGTTCCATTAACCGGTACAACTGTGCGAAAAAGCTGTGGCCTAGGCGTTGTTGCCGCTTCAACTGCACTAGCTAGCCAATGAGCAGATTCTTCATCCTCATACTCAAGAAATGGAGAAAACTCCCCCCATCCATAAGGGCCTTTAATTAATGCAACTTCACGAACTGTTATGCCACGAAACTTGCTTTTCATTGGCAGCGCAATTACGCGCAAAGTGTCAAGAAGTTGTTGATCCATAAATTATGGGCGCTTAGGAAATTTTCCGAAATCAGGTTTGCGCTTTTGTTGGTAGGCATCCCGGCCTTCTTGACCTTCTTCAGTCATATAAAACAGAAGGGTTGCATCGCCTGCAAGTTGCTGAACTCCAGCTAATCCATCGGTTGCTGCATTTAAACTTGCCTTTAATAGACGTAACGCCATTGGAGAGTTGCGAAGCATCTCGCGACACCATGACACTGTTTCAGCCTCAAGCTCTGCAAGTGGCACAACAGTGTTTACCAATCCCATATCTAACGCCTCTTGTGCGTTGTACTCGCGTGTCATAAACCAAATTTCGCGCGCCTTCTTTTGCCCGACATGTTCCGCTAATAGTCCAGCGCCATATCCACCATCGAAAGATCCAACCATTGGGCCTGTTTGACCAAACTTTGCATTGTCAGCTGCAATAGTTAAGTCGCAGACAACGTGTAGAACATGTCCACCACCGATCGCCCATCCCGCAACCATTGCAACGATTGGCTTTGGTGTTCGTCGAATCTGAACTTGGAGATCTAAAACATTGAGACGACCAATTCCCTTTTTCGCTAACTTATCCTCGCCCAGGTACCCATCATCGCCACGAACGCTAATGTCACCACCAGAACAAAATGCCTCGGTGCCCTCACCTGTAAAGATAATGACGCCAACCTCTTCATTGTCACGGGCTAAATTGAAGGCTTCGATTAACTCGATAATTGTTTGTGGACGGAAAGCGTTGCGCAGTTGTGGTCGATTGATGGTGATCTTGGCGATCCCATCTCCCATCTGATACTTGATATCTACGAAATCATCTCCACCAGGTGCGGTAACCCATTGCGGAATCTCACGGCTACCAAATTCGCGCTTGATCGGCTTGCTCACATTTCCTCCATCGTCGTTGCTAGCGATAGCCTACGACGGCAATGGATAAATCGTCACAACGAAAAGTTCTGCGGGTTAGCCCTGGATGCGAACTTCCTCAATTAGCGAGGGATATCACAACAGCTCTCGCAGGAAATGGCCCCACCCTCGGATTTGGTGAGGTCGCCTCAGAGTTTGGCACCGCCCAGACCGCTGTAATCATTGGTACATCTGGCACAACTGGAGCACCAAAAGAGATCATGTTATCGGCGCACGCACTGCTCTCATCTGCGCGTGCATCAAACAGATTTATTGGAGCAAGCCCTGGCGATACTTGGTCCTTACTTCTGCCGTTAACACATGTTGCAGCGGTTAATGTCTTTGTCAGAGCATTTGAATTAGGAACTATCCCTGTAGATCTTCGCAATCATGTTGGTCAATATCCTCGTGTCGACTTCACAGCAATTGTTCCAACGCAACTCTTTCGCGCCCTCAATGGGGACGATAACTTACTTAAACATTTACAGGGTGCGAAAAAAGTTTTGGTTGGTGGTGCATCCCTTTCCGCAGCGGTTCGAAATCAAGCCGTTGCTGCCGGAGTAAATGTTGTAACAACATATGGAATGAGTGAAACATCTGGCGGTTGTGTTTACAACGGAGAAGTTCTTGAAGGCGTAGAGGTTGAACTCCGTGGAGGATCAATCTTCATTCGAGGAAATGTACTTGCGCTCAACCTTGAATTGAACGATGGATGGTTTGAAAGTAATGATCTAGGTGAGTTTATCGACGACAAATTACATGTGATCGGTAGATCAGATGATGTGATCATTACTGGTGGTGAAAATCTCTCGCTCAGCAATGTCGAAGCTCTTTTAAATGAGCACTTTTCTTCTATTCAAACTGCAGCATTTTCAGTTGATGATCCACAATGGGGGCAAACTCTGCACATTGCAGTTGTCGGAGAAGTTGATAGCCAGAGCATCTCATCGCTGCTCGAAAACAAGATTGGCTCCTTTGCAAAACCAAAAGGTATTCACTCTCTAAACTCGCTACCATTACTAGGTATTGGAAAAATTGATCGAAAGAGATTGGCACAAGAGATATCACATGAATAAATGGGTACTTGGAGCTAGGCCGCGCACTCTTCCCGCTGCAATCGCACCAGTCGTTGTCGCTACCGCTCTAGTAGGTAGTGATTTCAATTGGTTGCGTGCGGCTTTGGCTCTCAAGGTTGCTATCTGGCTTCAAATAGGTGTGAACTTTGCAAATGACTATAGCGATGGGGTTAAAGGCACTGATGATGATCGGGTAGGTCCAATTCGATTAGTAGCAAGTGGGGTTGCAACCGCCAAATCAGTCAAGGCGGCAGCCTTTATCTCCTTTGCAATCGCAAGTCTTGCTGGCGCATGGCTGGCCTTTTTAACATCACCACTACTCATTCTTGTCGGAGCAATCTCGATCGCTGCGGCATGGGGATATACCGGTGGTAAGAATCCTTATGGCTACAAAGGTTTTGGTGAGCTATCTGTATTTCTCTTCTTCGGCGTAGTGGCAACGATGGGAACTTACTATGTTCAGACTGAACAGATCACTCTGCTCAGTTTTATCTTCTCAATTCCGATGGGTGCACTCTCCTGTGCCATTCTGACAATAAATAATCTTCGTGATCGACCAAAGGATGAGTTAGCGGGCAAGCTAACCGTTGCAGTTCGAATCGGTGATCGTAAAGCAAGGTATATGTATGTGGCTCTCTTAATAGCCGCTCACGCTGCAGTGATGGTTACTTTGATTCCGACCACCCTAATTACCTTGCTCGTGCTACCGATGAGCATCTCAATCTCAAAGCAGGTTCTAAGTGATATTTCAGGTAAAGAGCTCATCCCTGTTCTGGGAAGAACCGGAAAGTTACAGATGATCTTTGCTATCTTGCTAGCCGTCGGAGTAGGGATACAATAAGCATATGTCTCGAGTCATCCCCATCATCTTGATCTTTGGATTAACTCTCTATGCACTCATTGATTGTGCCCGTGCTGATGAGTCACAGGTAAAAAACCTGCCTAAGTGGGGATGGCTGTTAATTATAATTCTCTTGGGGCCAGCGCTATTTGCTATTGGTCCTATTTCATATTTAATCGCTGGTAGAAACAAACCAAAGAGAGGTAGAGCGGGTAAGCGACGCATACTTCCACCTGATGATGATCCTGATTTCTTAAGGAAGCTCTAAAGCCCCGAATACGTGTGCTTTCCAGTTCCCCAGATATTTACATACACATAATTAAATAAAAATGTAGAGCCTGCAAATAAACATAACCATGCAGCTCTTCGCCCACGCCAACCAATAGTTACGCGGGCGTGAAGGTATGCAGCGTATGCAACCCAAGTAATGAAGGCCCATGTCTCTTTTGGATCCCAACCCCAGTAACGACCCCAAGCGCTCTCTGCCCAAATAGCACCTGCAATCACTGAAAAGGTCCACAGTGGAAAGACAAATGCTACGAGTCGATAAGACAGTAGATCAAGTGTCTCTAAATCCGGTAAACGCTTTGCCCATGGGGTTCGCTCGCCTTTTGCTTCCATGCGATCTAGGTACAAGTATGCAGATGCGATTACATTTGAAAGTAAAAATACTCCACCAGAAATAATTGCAGTTGAAACATGAATCACAAGCCATTCAGACTTTAGCGCTGGGACTAAAGGTGCACTTGGGACATATAAGGCGGTAACTGCAGTTCCTAATGTCAGAAGCACAGATACTGAAACCAAAAGTCCGAGCCAGCGAAGATCATACTTACGAAGTGCTAATAAATATGCACCGGAGAATGTTAAAGCGCCGGTGATAGAAAACTCATACATATTTGACCAAGGCACACGCCCAGCAGAGATTCCGCGAGCGATAACACCTGCAAACAAGAGCACAAACCCCAAAATCATCATCGCTGTTGCAATTCGGGCAACCTTTTCAGTGCGCTTGTAATCCAAGGTTTTGCTTGTCGCTGTTGGAACCTTTACAGCCCAAGCGGTTTCGACTAAGTGAGCAAGAAAAGAGATCGCATAGACAGCCATAGCTGAGTACACCAAGTAATTTGATGCATAAGCCCATGAACGTGACATCTACTTCTCTCCCTTTAACATCTTTGTAAACTCCTGCATTTCAATCTCTAATCCCGGTGCTGAATTCTTAGCTAGAGCAGCAACTTCGACCTCATTGCCCACCCGTATCCAAATTCGACGTCTACGAGTAAACAGTGATGCAAGTAATCCAAGGATCGCAACAATACCTCCAAGCAATGCAAGATGCTTTCCGGGATCTGCGACAAAGTTAAGGTTGACCCATTGCACATAACCTTCAAAGGTTATTGATCCACCCTCATACTCGTAGCTTTCACCAGGCTTTAACCCCTTTAATCCGATCTGGACCATCTCTGATGTATCCATTCGGTAGACAGATTGAGGGGTTCCTGAGTCAAGTCCTAAATCACCGCTCCATACAGACAGTAACAATCGTGGATTGAGCGCTTTAGGAAAAGCGCTTGCTCCTCCGTTGACTCCGTCGCGAACATACGTTGGGAGAAATGATCCTAAGAATCCAATCTGTGGATCGGCATCGGGAACCTTAATTGCACCTATTGAGCGAAGATTTGAATCCTGCGGTAAAAAGGTAACAGGGCCCTGAAAAGCAACATCACCTTTTGAGTCTCTAACAGTTACAACAGGGGCATAACCATTGGCTTGTAAGTAAACGCGGGTTGTTCCTATAGTCATAGGACTATTTACCTTGATTACCTTCTTTTCAATGGTTGTCGATCCGTCACGAAGCAAAGAGACTTCGAGAGTGTAATCCTCGGGTGCACTCGTCTCTAGGTTATACCGAGCATCAAACTTATCTGCTGTCAGCATAAAAGCTGGAATATTTGAATCTCGATAAAGTCTTCCATACATCAAAGTGTCATAACTTGTTGGTGTATTAACAAATCGTTCACCGACATTGATAATCGCTTCACCACGCATTCCAAAGAGTGAGCTAAAGCTAATACCTAAAAGAATTAAAATTAAAGCAAGGTGAAAAAATAGATTTCCAGTTTCGCGGGTGAAACCCTTTTCAGCTGAGATTGAACCCTCTGACTCCAAAACTCTAAAACGCTTTGCTTTGAACCAAGCCCGGGCACGATCAATCTCATCTCCTTGCCCATTCCAGCTTTGGTAGTGCTCAAGGCGTGCAAGATTCTTTGGTGTAGATGGAGGAAATGCTCGTGCCGCTTTGAAGTGCTCAATTGTGCGGGGAAGTACGCAACCAATCAATGAGATAAAGAGCAAGATATAAATCGCACTAAACCAAGGAGATCCATAGACATCAAAGAGATAGAAGTAATCCATCCATCGAGCTTGTTGTGGTGAATCCTTGAAGTACTGGCCTACCTGTAGGGGATCTTGGGTTCTCTGAGGAATTAATGACCCAGGAATAGCTGCAATTCCAACTAATAAGAGCAGAATTAAGGCGGTCCGCATGCTTGTTAACTGTCTCCATGCAAAGCGGAACAAACCAACGCTATCTAGTTCAGGAATTTGTGTTTGTTGGCTCATCAGATCACCGGAATAAAGTCAGAGATCAAAGAGCGCATAGAGTTCATAATCTGACTCCAGAAACCTGATACTTGTAAGAAACCAAGTGTAATTAAAAAGATTCCACCAATTTTGGAGATCATGTCTCCGCGACGGTAAATGATTGAACGAAGCTTTGCCGATTTATCTAATGACAAGCCAGACAAAATAAACGGCAGACCTAATCCTAAGCAGTAACCAAAGGAGAGCACCGCTCCGCGTACAGCGCTGGACTCTTGAAATGCCAAGGTCTGAACTGCGGCAAGTGCGGGACCAATACATGGTGTCCAGCCGATTCCAAATAGCACACCAAGCATTGGCGCACCGAGCAATCCCCCAGTTGTTCGCATCTTTGGGCGAATAGTTGGAGAGAAGGGAAAGCGTCCATAAAAAATAAAACCAAGAAATATTGTCAAAACTCCTAATATCCGAGAGATGATCTCTTCATTGGCAGAGAGTTGATTTCCTAAACCACCAAATACTGCGCCATATGAGATAAAGACCAAACTAAAACCTAAAACAAATAGAACAGAGCCCAGTAACACCTTGCCACGACTTACTGAAAACCCTGCGGCAAAGGATAAATACCCCGGAACCAGCGGTAGTACACATGGTGAAAGAAATGAGACCACACCAGCAATCACAGCAAAAGGAAATGCGGTGATAAGAAACCCTGAAAATATCTGATCTACAAAGAACTCTTTCATTCGGCAGATACCTTTTCAATTAACTCTGATAGTGAAGCGATAGTTACCACACCTGAAATTCGTGCAGCTACACGACCTTTTCTATCTAAAACTACCGTTGTCGGAATTGCATTAGCGGGTAAAGAGCCTTTAAAACCCAGAAGAATTGAGTCATCTATCAGGGTTGGGTATGGGATCTTAAATCTGCGTTCAAAGGCTTCAGCGTTAGCTGGATTATCTCGAGTCAGAATTCCGATAAAGGCAACATCTGTGTACTTGTTTGCCAAGGCAACAAGGGTGGGTGCTTCGGCACGACAGGGCGAGCACCATGAGGCCCAAACATTTACAACTGCTACCTTATTTCGCGGATATGTGTAGTTCTGACCAGACAAAGTTATTCCGGTAATTGCAGGAGCAATCTTGCGATCAGAGCTCTTAATATAAGTTGCAGAGCCGTCACCTGATACAAAACTTTCTTCTGAACTAGAACTACCCCCACCACCACACGCTGTTAAGACAAGTGCAAGCACAACAAATATGGTGGATTTCTTCATTACTTTTTCTCTGGCAATAAATGGCGAGCAGGCTCGGAGTATGTCACTCCTGAAATCATGCCTTCATCATCGAAGTGAATGCTTGTGACTGATGCCAAAGAGCACTCGCGCTTACGAGGATCATGCAGCAACCTACGATTTTCAATCGCACTTCTTAAGATCCAAATTGGTAGCTGATGAGACACACATATTGCATCTTTTCCATTTGCCGCCTTGTTGGCCGCAAAGATCGCTGCAAGCATGCGAGTGATTTGTTGCTCATATGGTTCACCCCACGAAGGTCTCCATGGATTCCATAAATGTTTCCAAGCTGCTGGATGACGCAGAACTCCATCACCAACGCCAAATGGCTTTCCCTCAAAGATATTTGCCGCTTCAATTAATCGTTCATCAGTTGTAATTGAAATATTGTGGGCAGCTGCGATCGGTGCTGCCGTCTCTTGTGCACGTTGTAGGGGTGATACATGTAGTGCTCCAAGATCCAAGGCTTTAGACCATTGGCTAATGGTTTCAGCCATCTCTTCTCCACGCTCAGACAATCGCCAGCCAGGCTGGCGTCCATACAAAATCTTCTCTGGATTGTGGACTTCTCCGTGGCGAACTACATGCACCGTTGAACTCATTGGTAAAGCATAAAGCGTTCCTATAGGCCGTCTATCGCTAGGGTAGTGACATGGCACTCACAACCAAACGGGCTGCCTTCTTTGATGTCGATAACACGCTTATCCGCGGCTCAACAATTTACTTCTTGGGCCGAGGCATGTATCAGCGTGGTTACTTCACTAAGAAGGATATCTCCCGTTTTGTGCTGGCTAACCTGAGATTTCGCTTAACCGGTAAAGAGAATAAGGATGAGATTCAAAGGTTCCAAGATGCGGCTACAGATTTTATTGGCGGTCACAACGTCAAGGATATTGAAGCGATCGCACAAGAGATTTACGATGAATATGTTTCGCCAGCTATGTGGCAGGGAACAATTGATATTGCACAGGCGTTAGAGGCTGAAGGAATTGAAGTTTATTTAGTGACAGCTGCACCAGAAGATATGGCTGTGCTGATCGCAAAGAGATTGGGTTTAACAGGAGCTTTAGGAAGTAAGGCTGAAATAGAGAATGGAACATATACAGGGCGCATGAATGGAGCCTTGTTGCATGGAAAAGAGAAAGCAATTGCTGTTACCGAACTAGCTAAGGAAAAGGGCTTTAACTTAAGTGAGTGCTTTGCCTTTTCAGACAGCAACAATGATCTCCCTCTTTTGCTGTGCGTTGGTCATCCATCTGCGATCAATCCAGATGCGCTATTGGGTTTGCGTGCAATGGCTGAAGGTTGGCCGATTCATGACTTCCGCAGAGCCCGCTTTATTGGCAAAGCGATCTCCCCCTTGGTTGTTCGGCTTGCAGCGCTAGGTACCTGGCTGACCCCCCGTAAACGAAGAGGCTAATTAACAAGAAGCTCCGATATGCCAGTAATGTAGGCAAGTTATGGAAATGCGCTCATTCTCCGACTACTTACGTAGTGTTGATGACTCTGCCTTTTTAAATCTTTTCAATGCTCGCCCTGATCTCATTACTCCTGTTCCGTCAGATATCGCATCTCTTGCTGTCAGAGCCTGTTCTGCGCCAAGCCTTGCGCGTGCAATTGATTCACTTAACCAGTGGCAGTTTCAAGTACTAGAGGCTGCAGCATCATTAAATGAACCCTTCACTGAAAAACAAGTTGTGACCATCACTGAAAAGGAAGCCAAAGGTGCAATTGCACACTTGGTAATGATTGGTTTGATCTATCCATCAGATGATGGAATGCGGTTACCAACTCAACTACGTGAGGTAATTGGTGCAGAGCCAGCAGGCCTTGGCCCAGCCTCAATAGCAAAATTAAAATTAAGTGAACTCGATGATGCACCGGCAGATGCAAAGAAGGTACTGGAGCGCCTTACCTGGGGACCTCCTCGCGGAAGCGTTGGAGATATTAAGAATCCAGGACCCGGAGTTACTTGGCTTCTAGATAAAAAGTTTCTGGTGCCTCTTGATCAACGAACTGTCATTTTGGCGCGTGAGGTAGCGATTCATCTTCGTGGTGGAAAAATTCATAAGCAACGTTTTGTCGCCGAGCCAAAGATGTCGGGTAGCAAACGTGATGAAAGACAGATCAATCTTGCTGCAATTGCAAATGTTTCAACTGTTCTTCGTTGGGTTGAAGAGTTGCTTAATTTCTGGGCAGATGAACCTGCAGATGCATTGCGTGCCGGTGGACTAGGTGTTAGAGATCTTAAAGTTATTTCAAACCATCTAGGAGTTGATGAATCCTGCACCGCATTTATTGTCGAACTTGCCTACCTTGCATCACTAGTTAGTGTTGATGCAGATGAGCGAATCTTGCCAAGCAATAAGTTTGATATCTGGTTAATGCATACACCAGCAGATAGATGGCAAATGTTGGCATCTCAGTGGCTAATAACATCGCGAGTAAGCGGATTAGTTGGCCGTGCAGAAGCAAAGAATGTTGCAGCCCTTGGCCCAGAACTTGACCGGGTAAATGCAGCCCGTGTGCGCGCTTTAACCCTTGAACTGTTGCGTGAAAATCCAGGTGTTGCACCTGAATGGAGCAGCTTCAAAGAGGTTTTGTTATGGCGTGCACCTATGCGACGAAACTCATCTCTACAGGAAGAGTTAGCTGAATGGACATTGCGTGAGGCGGAATGGCTTGGCATAACCGGCCAAGGTGCAATCTCAAAGTTTGGTCTCGAGTTCCTCAATGGAGATGACCTAAATTCAATTAATGAGGATCTACCAAAGACCGTTGATCACATTTTGATTCA
>Ga0129324_10002365_pt1 | contig 11644 bp, 9 predicted proteins | sample CPBDNA_7_FD_96879 | JGI IMG/M metagenome (GOLD analysis project Ga0129324, IMG submission 96879) | Freshwater to marine salinity gradient microbial communities from Chesapeake Bay, USA - CPBay_Spr_15_0.2_DNA | ecosystem: Environmental > Aquatic > Marine > Coastal | place: USA: Chesapeake Bay... | reverse complement strand
CGGGACCTGGTTTCTTCCATTTATCTGAGCTAAGCCAGTGAGGCCCGGGCGAACATTGTGGCGCCTCTTTTGGTGGTTGGAATAGAGAGGCAGATACTCCATGAGTAGTGGTCTCGGACCGACGAAACTCATCTCCCCCAGCAGAATATTAATCAACTGCGGCAGCTCATCGAGGGAGAGCGCTCTCAAGATTTTTCCAAATCGAGTTGTTTGTTTCTCTTCCGATTGACTCACTCTGGCGAGTTTGTTGGAGGCCATAGTCCGAAACTTCAGCAACTTAAAGGCTCGCTCGTGAAGCCCTGGCCGGACTTGCACGAACAAAACCGGCCGACCTTGAAGGACCAACGCAAGCAAACCGATGACGATCACCAGCGGTGAAAGAATAACCAGCAAAATCCCCGACAGAGAAAAATCCACAATTCTCTTGAAAGGGGGGTAAGGCATCATTCCCTCAGCCCACCGAGATTAGCGGAGCGAAACAAGGAGAGCCTCCACCGCTCCGGAAATTCGCTCCCATTCGGGCTCCCGCAAAGCCGAGCCGCTAGGCAGTGCTAACCCGTTTTGAAACAGCTCCTCTGCGGTGCCATCCACAAACGCTTCACAGTCTCTATAGAGGGGTTGCAAATGCATCGGTTTCCATAGCGGCCGACTCTCAATGTTTTGAGATTCGAGGAAATCACCGATCTCATTCGCGGAAAACCCGGCAAGCTCCGAGTCAATAACGATTGCCGTGAGCCAACAGTTGTCCTCGAAATCGGTCTCACCCAACACAGTCACTCCAGGAACATCCTCAAAGATTGCGCGGTAGCGAAGTCGATTTTCTCGCCGCCGAGCAACCATGTCGCCCAAACGCCCTAATTGAGCATTGCCTATTGAGGCAAGAACGTTACTTATCCTGAAGTTATAACCCAAAACCTCATGTTCGTAGTGACGGGCTGGCTCCCTCGCCTGAGTTGAAAGGTGGCGGACAACCCTGGCGTGTTCAGCATTGTCGGTCAGAAATGCGCCGCCACCCGAAGTCGTCACAATCTTGTTCCCATTGAACGAAAAAACGGCCGCATCACCAAAACTGCCAGCAGGTTTTCCCGCCCAAGTTGCACCGACCGACTCTGCCGCATCAGCAAGAACAGGAATCCCAAACTTCGCGCAGATTGGCAAAATTTCCTGGTAATTCGCGATGCTACCGAGAAAATCAACGGGTACCACGGCCGCTACTCTTTTTCCTGATGCCGTCAGAGCCTCAATCGCTTCGGAGAGCAAGCGGGGCGAAAGATTACCCGTAGAGGGGACAGAATCCACAAATACCGGCACGGCACCGATGTACGAAATAGCATTTGCAGTGGCGACAAACGTAAGCGTTGAGCAAATCACAGAATCGCCAAGCTTCACTCCCAACGCAAGAAGACCAAGGTGGAGCGCAGCGGTTCCAGAACTCACGGCGACGGCAAACTCACGTTCAGCGAGAAGTGCAACGGTTTTTTCAAACTCTTCAAGATCGGGCCCAATCGGGGCCACCCACCCTGACCTAATCGCGTCTTTTAATCTCCTCTCCTCGTCTTCCCCCACGTCGGGTGGTGACAGAAAAATCCGCGATTGGTCCATAGACAGCAGGCTACCCCAGGGCGGTCCTCGTGGCGCATTAGGATTGAAACATGAGTCTTGACCTTGACGCCAACAGAATCGTCGTGATCGGGCAAGGTTATGTCGGGCTCCCCTTGGCGATGGCTGCCCACGGAGCGGGCCGCAATGTTGTTGGAATTGATACTGACGAAAGACGCGTAGCCCAAATCCAGTCGGGCATCTCACCCGTCTCCGATGTTGACTCCTCAGAACTGAACTCTGCGCTGGAAAGCGGTCGTTACTCTATCCAAAGCAACTACGAAAGCTTGGCTGGATTTGCATCGGCAATCATCACGGTCCCCACTCCTCTCAAAGATGGCAAACCGAACCTCCGCTTTATTGAATCCGCCGCATCTTCGCTTTCACCGCATATCTCGCCCGGAACCCTGATAGTGCTGGAGTCGACCACCTACCCCGGCACAACCGAAGAACTCCTGGTGCCGATTCTCGAATCTGGAAGCAATTTAGTCGCCGGAAAAGATTTCCATGTGGGGTATAGCCCTGAAAGGATTGATCCGGGAAACAGAGAGTGGAACCTCCTAAACACCCCCAAGATCACTTCGGGGATAAATGAGGATTCAGCTTCCGCTGTCGCCGACCTATACTCAGGCTTTGGAATTACCGTGGTTCCTGTCAGTGGGACTCGTGAGGCAGAACTCACCAAGCTTCTTGAGAACACTTTCAGGCATGTAAACATCGCATTGGTGAATGAGCTGGCGATGTTCTCGAGTCAGCTAGGGGTCAACATCTGGGAAGCTATCGACGCCGCCAGCACCAAGCCGTTTGGGTTTATGAAGTTTTTGCCTGGGCCTGGAGTGGGGGGACATTGTCTACCAGTAGACCCGAGCTACCTTTCGTGGGCAATCAAAGAAAAGGCTGGTGCGAGCTTCAGGTTTGTTGAATTGGCAAATACCGTTAATTCCTTTATGCCCAACTTCGTTGTTGGGAGAACCCGGGAATTGTTGGAAAAACAAGGGTTTACGGTCAAGGGATCAAAAATTCTCCTCGGGGGACTGTCTTACAAGCCACAGACCGGAGACATACGAGAGTCACCCGCTCTGGTGATAGCTGATCTACTCAAGCACCAGGGGGCAGATGTTTATGCGATCGACAACTATGTCTCCGACGATGACTGGCCAAATTTTATTAGTCATCACCTCGACTCGGAAAACTATGACGCCGGAATAGTCATAACACCACATGATGAGGCGATACCCGCAACACTCGTCAAAGTGTGCAAAGTAGTTTTGGACACGAGGAATGTTACTTCTGGCCCAAATGTTCGCAGCATTTAAGGGCCGCCAGTCACGGCCTGAGGAGCAGCAGCGGGCTTTACATTTCCGAGGAGGGGGAAGAGATATGTCTTCAAAAATCTTGATTACCGGCGGTGCCGGTTTCATTGGTAGCAATCTGGTCGACTACCTGAATTCCCACTCCCCAGATTGGGAAATCCATGTGCTCGATGATCTCAGTGCGGGACTGAGCTCAAACCTCGATGGTTCGCACTGCAATTTGGTTGTTGGGTCAGTACTCGATTCAAAACTTCTTGTTGAAATTGCTGCTGGAGTTGACCACATCGTTCACCTTGCTGCCATTGGGAGCGTCCCTCGATCCATTAGCTCTCCAAGGCCAACTCACGAGGCAAACATAACGGGAACCTTCAATGTTCTTGAGGCATCCAGGCAAAACTCCGTCGGACACGTAATTGTTGCCTCCTCCAGTTCTGTCTATGGTTCCAACCCAAAACTCCCTCGGAGCGAGTTCGACTGGACGAGGCCGCTTAGCCCGTATGCGGTCTCTAAACTAGCGACAGAGGCGTACGCCAATGCATACGCCTCCTCATACGGAATGAAGACTACGGCGTTCCGACTTTTCAATGTGTTCGGCCCAAAACAACGATCGGACCACCCCTACGCTGCTGTAATTCCCAAGTTCGTGTCCGCTGCTTTATCCGATCTACCCCTCACCATCCACGGAAACGGCACCCAAACAAGGGATTTCACCTTCGTGGAATCCGTTTGTGACGCAATTCACACGACAATCTCCCAAAAACTTCATTTCGAGCACCCTTTGAACCTCGCTTTCGGGTCGCGCGTTAGTTTGTTGGAGGTGGTAGAAAAACTCGAAATACTCCTCGGGAAACAACTCGAAGTTGAACACACTGAAACCAGGGCTGGGGATGTCACGGCTTCTCAGGCAGAGACCTCCTTGCTCAATGAAGTACTTCCGTCCGTCTCCAGTTTTGACTTTGAAGCAGGCCTGCAGAAAACGATTGAGTGGTTCCAAAGTGATTCACGCGCCCACCGTTGAAAACCAGACAATTCTTTTTGGCGTTACGAGCTCTCAGTCTCTGAGGCTACTGGGGAAAATCCCGAGCGCCATGGCAGAGATTGGGTGGGCCGTTCACGTTGTGGCAGGGGATACCGCATCGGGGGTCCCAAAAAGCCTGGCAGGAATTAAGCTCCACACGCTACCCATGGTGCGCAATCCATCACCACTGAAAGATTTTCATTCGCTAGTTGGCTGGATACGTCTTGTACATAAGGTAAAGCCGAAAATTGTTGTAATTGGAACCCCGAAGGCCGCACTTCTTGGGTTGCTAGCATCGCTCTTGTGTCGAGTGCCTTTTCGGGTTTACCAGCTTCGAGGCCTGAGGCTCCAGACAGTCTCCGGGCTCGCATCGCATGTGCTCTTTCTGATGGAGTGGATAACAGCAAAAAGCTCGACAACCATTTTGGCGGTGAGCAAAAGCCTAAAGGATGAATATTGCAGGGTCGGACTCGGTGACAGCAAAAAGATTGAAGTTCTCGGATTTGGGAGTTCTCACGGGGTCGACGTGCACTACTTCCACCCAACTCGATGGTTGTCCTGGGAACCTCATGAGCCGAAGTTGAGGCAGGCAAGAAGTGCAGGGATACCCATACTGGGGTTCGTAGGTCGGTTCTCGAAGGACAAGGGCGCCCAGGAACTTCTGCAGTGCTGCAGGGTGCTGCGGGAATCGGGCATCACACACGCGTTGCTTGTTGTTGGCCCTATAGAGGGCGATGAGGAATCTCTCAATAACCTCAAGCGCTTATGCCCGGAGACTATCGTCACAGGCCCCGTGGCTGATGTTGCCCCTTACTACTCAATCATGGATCTCCTCCTACTCCCAACACATCGCGAAGGTTTTCCGAACGCGGTCTTGGAGGCCGCGGCATCCGGTGTCCCGGCTATCACGACAAACGCCACGGGCGCGATCGATTCCGTCGTTGATGGTCAAACGGGAATAGTTGTTGCAGCTCGGGACGGAGATGCTTTGGCGGCAAAAATCATGGAAATGTTGTGTAATCCGAAGCTCGTGAGCAAACTAGCGAAGAATGCCCGAGCTTGGGCACTCTCACGTTTTGACTCCGAAATCGTTACGAAGAACTACGTTAACTACTTCAGAAAAATAGCTAAAGAATAAGGACTCGGTCTTTCCTGATTCGTATCAGTCGCCGTCGGTTGCTCACCGGCAGTGAACTGTCGACGGTTTTTTTCTCTCGAGTTCGGCACCCAAGGTCAAGACCTGCAATTTCACTGAGCGTATTGACTTTAATTAAACAAGAATTTTTCATCACACCGACTTTGATAATGCCTCCATGTAGAGCCTAAATAATCATTACGCGGGACATCTCGAGCCAGAATAGGTGGCAGACTACGCCGTTCTTTCCAAATATCCATCAGTATTCCAAGTGGCATTCTGCCCGTATAAGTCGCATAAATCTGTCCGAACAGTGTACTGATTCGAATAGAATTTGAGAAACTCTTTCACAGCACGATTCGGGCCATCGTTTAGCCCGAGGTAGCGGTTTCCAAAATCGCGAAGATTCCCGTCCTCAACCACAATCATATCTCCAGGCTCTAGGTGCATATGGAAGAAATTCAGTGCAGCGAGACATCCTTCGAACGTATGTGGCCCATCTTCAACCACAAGAAGCGGCCTCTTCGCATCTTTCAGAATTTTCGGAACCGGGGAATCTTCAAGCCTGAGGATGTCGCCTTCGAAAAAGTGCAAATTTGTCTCGTTGAGACCCACTACAGGATTGATATCAAGTGAATAAACGCTCGAACCTAACTCCAATAGCTTCGTCTGATCAGCAAAGAACTTTGCCGAACCCCCACTTGCTGAGCCAATTTCAATAATTACTTTGGGCTTTAGGTCCTGCAGAATTTTCAGGTATATCGCGATGTCGAACGGATTCTTGTGGAACGGCAGACCTCTCCATAGGTAGTTCTTCATCATCGCTTTTTGAATCGTTCGCAATAGCTTTGGCGGAATTACGGTTCTACGAGGGTCAAAGCGACGCTTGAGGATGTTTATCACTGATAGAAAGACGAAGTTCACAATGCTACGTATTTTTGCTGCAGTGGCACTAAAGGTTTTCACGAGGCGCTCTTCCCTTGATCATTAAATTTAGTTGCGTTTTACACAATCCCAGAACCCTTAAAGCTACTCAACGACGTAGGCCTCATACCCCTCGTCTAGGCCCACCGCTCCCAGATTAGCGTTTTATCTGGTTGCAGCGTTGCAATCTATCTGCGAAAGACGACGTCGGCAAGCTTTGAAAGCCAACTATACTTCGACGAATGAGTAAAATTACAATTGGAATTCCGACTTTCCAGCGAGAAGAATTGCTGATTCAAGTACTCGCCTCTGCAAAATCTGATGGCATCTTGGGTGCTTTCCCCCTGATTGTCCTGGATGACGGTCCAAGCCCAACTTTGAAGCATTCAATCTCAACACAATTCCCAACAGTTAACTTCCAAAGACATCAAAAGAACATGGGCATGTCAAGATCCATCCTTGACCTCTTCCAAGCCTGTTCGACGGAATACTGCATGATGTCAGCGGACGATGACTTTCTTTCCATGAGCGGTCTGGAAAAGGCAAACGCCTATGTTTCGGAGTCCTCTCCGGACTTCGTGTCAACACAGTGTCTGAGTGGCAATCAGATAATGCGAGGGCGCGTAAAAGAAGGGCCAATTCGATACTCAGAGATTGGCCCAGCCGCGTATCATGCCCCTGGTCTCATTTACAAGGTGGATACGGCCCTTAGGTATGCAAAGCTTTTGGAAAAACTGCTTGAAATGGAAAACTACGTTGCGATTATGTGTCCGCAAGTTATCCTCGCATACCTCATTCTCTTCCATGGCGGGACCCTTCAGTGGCACCCTTCAGCCCCAGTGGTTGAAGGGTTCATCGCGCCTTCCCAGCTAAAAGACCTCGAAGGAGACGGATACAACGAACTAGGGGGTCGGATTCGAGAGTACGAAGGGTGGATTCAGTTTTTTCAAGCATGCGATGAGTGGCTACCGTCGGCGAATGGTAGGGAGCTCGCTAGCCACGTCGGAAAGCTCAAGATGCAAGAACTGTATGTTCAGATTAATACGTCCCTCAATACCAAAAGTCTCGCTGCGGGCCTCAGCTTCCGGGGCGCGGCGCTTTTTTACAACCTGCGCCGCCCTTCGAGGGCTCTCGCTGAGTTGTTTGAGTGGACGGTTGACCGAAAAGCAGCTCACAAAAATGCGGCTCGGTTACAATCAAGCCTTCTTCACCTCACCAAATAACTGAGAAAGTTATTTGAGAAGGTACGTAAGGTTTGATCCAATGATTCTTTCTAATGAAGAAGCGAGAGTCCCAACGTTATCAATTTGGGATATCTACGAAGAAATCAACTAAGACTTGGGCTTGTAGAAAAATACCGCGCTGTCATCAATTGCTTGAAACTCTATATCTTTGCCAGCTTCTCCAAGGAAGTCACGCACTGCCATTTGGGCCTGTGGAATGCCCCAATCGTCGACAATGACGATGCCCCCTTCGGAAACCTTGTGGTAAAGATTCACAAGAATGTCGACCGTGCTCTCATACATGTCTCCATCCATTCTCAAAAGAGCAAGATTCCTGACGTCCGCACTGGGAAGAGAGTCACCGAAAAATCCTTCCAAGAACTCCACCTGGTCCAAAGAGACGTCGTACTTGCGGAAATTACGAACTACCTCTTCTTTACCGACAGCAAGATAAGTCCACTTATGAAAACGACTCATCGCATCAGCCTCGTGGCGCCCGGTTGGCGGCGGCAGGCCTTCGAAACTATCTGCGAGATAGACCTTTCTATCCTGCAGCCCATGAACTTCCAAATACGCGGCCATGAAAATTCCCGCCCCCCCCCTCCATACGCCCGCTTCGAGCAAATCGCCCGGAATGGAGTTTTTTACGACATAGTCGAGAGCGGCATGCAACTGATTCAGTCGCGTAAGGCCCACCATTGTTTCAGCTGCGACAGGCCAATCTTTGCCGTCGCGGCGCTCTTCATCGATGTAATGCACTCGCTGAAGACCTAGCAATGAAACCCAACGAAGGAATTGAAGTTTTGAGTGGTGCATCACAGCCCAGATACGCAGTTTCCAAGTCCACCCCGTAGACCAGAAAGTGGGAAGAATCCACATTTCTTCAGGTTCGAATTTATATCTGGTCAGAAACCTCTTTAGCGACACGAGATACCTATCACGCAAAGCTTCAATGTCCACCGAAAAAAAATTCCTCCCCGAATGAGTACCCAAAGAAGTCTTGTGGCACAGCGTTCCCCTTTTTGCCCTATGGCGCACCAATCTGACTCCCCACAGTAGTACCAAACTGAATCGCTCCAAAATTAGATCAGGAATCTGAAGGTCACGCGATTCGAGGAAAAGAGCCACGACGGTATCTCAGGAAACTGTCCGATGATTGAGAAACAAATGTCCTTTCTGAATGAACCCGAGAGTTTGGAACCGAAGACGCGCCTTATCTCTGCACCTGACCGTTTCCAACTAATGCGCTAAGTGGAGAGTGACATCAAAAACCCTCATTGATATTCCGGAATCATTGCCTCCGCTAGCCTGTGAGAATGTCAACAAAGGAAGAGGATTTGCGACCACTACCTCTCGCGCAAGAAGCGGCTAAAGAAATCTCCAGACAATCTGGTCTTGAATCCCACGATATCGCACTAACACTAGGGAGCGGCTGGGCCAAAGCAGCGGACTTGCTCGGTGAAACAACAACAACACTTTCTGCAGAGCACGTGCCGGGCTTCTCTATTTCGGCAGTTCCAGGGCACCCAGGAACCATCCGATCTATCGCCATGCCGAACGGCAAAACTGCCCTCATTATTGGCGCAAGAACCCATTACTACGAGGACAAGGGAGTTCGTGCGGTTGCTCACTCTGTTCGAACAGCAGCGGCTTGTGGCGCAAAGGTGATGGTTTTGACCAACGGTGCCGGAGGAATAAAGCAAGGGTGGTCCCCCGGGCAGCCTGTCTTAATCTCTGACCACATCAACTTAACAGCGAGCTCACCTCTAGAAGGTGCAAATTTTGTTGACCTCACAGACCTTTACTCCCAACGGTTAAGAAATCTTGCCCGTGAGGTCGATCCATCCCTGGACGAGGGTGTCTACGTTCAATTTAGAGGGCCTCATTATGAGACGCCTGCCGAGGTCCAAATGGCCAAGGCAATAGGGGGAGACATTGTCGGCATGTCAACTGCACTCGAGGCGATCGCGGCTCGTGAAGCAGGTATGGAAGTGTTGGCGCTGTCCCTCATTACTAACCTCGCTGCAGGTATCTCCGATCACCCGCTGAGCCACCAAGAAGTCATTGAGGCAGGCAGCTCTGCCGAGCCGGTGATCAGCAAGCTCCTATCCGATATCGTGCAGAGACTATGACCTTGGCTAGCTCAATGAACGCAAGGGTCAAAGCCTGGGCAGAACAGGATCCTGAGGAAAAATACGCGGAGGCTGCCCTCCTTCTGCTCGAGGCCATTGAGGACGGTGACAAGCATGCTCTGGAAAAAGCTCAAGTGCTGTTCGGGTCACGTTTAGCGTTTGGCACTGCAGGGATACGTGGCCCCATGCGTCTTGGGCCGAATGGCATCAACCGGGTTGTTGTGTCGCAAACAACGGCCGGTCTGGCCCGATATCTCTCAGAGAAACCTCTCGGAATTAGGGACAACCCACTCCACGTTGTTGTCGGGTTTGATGGCCGCCACCATTCAGAAAATTTTGCTCGTGACACAGTGGAGATTTTTTCCGGTCACGGGATTAGGGCCTCAATTATGCCGCGCCCGTTACCAACTCCTGTGTTGGCGTATGCCGTCAGGGCCCTTGAGGCGGATGCCGGGGTCATGATTACCGCGAGCCACAATCCTGGGCAAGACAATGGGTACAAGGTGTATTTTGGAGGCGGAGACGAGGGCTCACAGATAATCCCGCCAGTAGATCAGGAAATTGAGGCTCACATTCGGAATGTGGCTCGTGGAATAACCTGGGCGGAGATTCCGCGTTCGCCAGAGCTAGTAACCTTTGTCCCAGAAGACATCGTTACCTCATACATTTCCGCAACTTGCGAATCACTTGACTTAAGGCCTGTCAAATGCTCCCAGCTCTCAATTGTGTACACCCCGATGCACGGCGTAGGGGGCGAATTATTTCTGGCGGCAATGGACAAAGCAGGCTTTCCCGAGCCTCACATTGTGGAACAGCAGTTTGATCCCGACCCCGACTTCCCGACCGTCTCGTTTCCTAATCCTGAGGAAAAGGGAGCTCTCGACCTGAGCTTCGAGAAGGCTCACTCGGTCGGCGCGGAACTCATCATCGCTCATGACCCGGACGCCGACCGGCTTGCCGTTGCACTCTCCGACTCGTCAGTATCTGGTGGGTACCGAGCGTTGACTGGTAATCAAGTTGGCGCAATCTTTGGCTGGTATCTCGGCGAAAAGGCTCATTCGTCAGGCAGAAAAGGAACCCTTGCTAACTCACTCGTGAGTTCACCCGTGCTGGGTAAGATTGCCTACCATTTTGGGCTGGACCATGAGGAAACCCTGACGGGGTTCAAGTATGTTTCTAGAGTCAAAAACCTAATTTTTGGCTTTGAGGAGGCTCTCGGTTACCTCGTCACTCCTGATGTGGTGAGAGATAAAGACGGCATATCAGCCGGCCTCTTGATGGCTTCACTGGCCCAGACTCTTGCGAATGAAGGCAAAACGTTGTCGGATTACCTGCACATGGTTGAGGAGGCCGTGGGAGGATTCGCTTCAGGCCAAATCACGGTTCAGCTGGAGCTAGGAGCTCCGGGATCAATGGTGACCTTGGCACTTCGAAAGAAGAAGCTCAAGTCCGTCGGTTCCCGATCTGTAATCAGTCATGATGATTTTATGAAAGGCGTCGGGCCGTTCCCCAAAGAAGATATTCTCCGTTACTACCTTGACGATGACACACGCGTCATTGCCCGCCCAAGCGGAACTGAGCCCAAGGTCAAGATATACATTGACACCCTGGGCTCAAACTCACTAAAAGCACAAGAGCGACTTGCGGAAGTCGAAGAGGACGTTCTAGAGATTTTGGGACATTTAGAGCTGGGACCACCTCTCTCCTAGTCCGATACAAATGCTCTAACTCTCTCAGAGCAGCTCCCCAGAACGTCAAATTAGGTGTATGTCCCTAAGACATTGGCGTGATCCAACTCGTCGGGCTTGCGCCCTATGAGTTCGACCGTGTATGGAAGTTCCCTGGAATAAAAGTCCGAGCATCCCAATCCCGTAAGGATTCTTTCCATGCGCCGACGGGTTGTGTGGAACTTGTAACGGTCGGTCAGGTTGTCGTGAGTGTTTAGTTGCGCCCACTCAATTTGTTGTTCCTCAGATAGCGGCAAGGTCGAATAATGGGATGTGATCGGAGATAAGCGATTCAAGAGCAACTCTAGAAATCTCTTCCCTCGAACGAGCCTGTGCATCGGTAAAAGGGTTCTCACCAGCATGTTTGTGATCTTGACTCCAGCTTCCGGAGCAAGGCGCTTCAAGAAAAATCTGAATGCCCAAGTGGTTCGAAGCCAGCTCGAGAGAGAATGACGATACTGGTCGACCACCAAGAAGCCACCAGGTCGCACCTGCTCCCACAGAGATTCGATAGTTCTTCTCGGCTCAGGAGTGTGCTGGATAACTCCGAGGCAGACCACAACGTCAAACTGT
>Ga0129324_10002360_pt1 | contig 11666 bp, 9 predicted proteins | sample CPBDNA_7_FD_96879 | JGI IMG/M metagenome (GOLD analysis project Ga0129324, IMG submission 96879) | Freshwater to marine salinity gradient microbial communities from Chesapeake Bay, USA - CPBay_Spr_15_0.2_DNA | ecosystem: Environmental > Aquatic > Marine > Coastal | place: USA: Chesapeake Bay... | reverse complement strand
TCATAAATTTTATTAAATCAAAGGATGACGCCTTAATTCAAGATGACACAGATGATATGTTCGATGAAAAGGAGAGGAAACCTATGAATAAATACCATTTCCTCTCCTTTTCCCAATTATATGATATTTGCGAAAACTACAGGAAGAAGTACAATATTGATAAAAATGATCATGTTTTTCTTCTCTCCGGTGCAAATAATTATCAGAATTGGTTCAGTAATATGGATCATGAGAGAAATAATTATTTTGTACAAGTAACAGAATGGGAATTATTTTTTGGTGCTGAAATAGAGGTTTCATTTATCCTCTGCTATCAAGTGATGTCATGGCTACTCAAAAGAAAATTATTTTCCTCTGAAAGCAAAGTAAAGGCTGCTGTGCATACAAAAGCAAGAGGTTGCATGATGGACTTTTGTCAGAATAAACGGGATATCACCTTGAAAATCAGAACGGCAGATCTTTGCCCCGATTGCCTGAATATCATAAAATCAAAGGATGTTCCCCTTAACTTTTTAAATCAGGTTTTCTTCTTATGGGAGGAAATTAGAAAAAATATTATATTCAGAGAAAGGGCAGAATTTCTGAACAGAACGGGAAGGATGATTATCAACCCTCCTAAGAAAACCCTTTTCTTTCCCGATTATGGAGATATTGTTGTCAGGCTTTCACCACAACAAATGGCCTTCTACCAACTGTTTATCAGTGAACCTAATGGAATAAATATGAACAGTCTGATAGACCATGCCAAGACCCTAAAAGATTATTATTTTAAAATCACCGGAAATGATGACATAGCTGCTACAACAAACATTTATGCGATTAAAGATAATGTGGCTTCACAGCTCCTATCAAAAATAAACAGGAAGCTGGTTGGTAATTTAGGGAAAACATTAGCTTCCTGTTACATTATAGAAAGAACTTATAATGAACCACATAAAATACGGATTAACAGGGAATATGTTACCCTTTTGCCCTAATATTGTCGGTTACAAAAACGGAAAAATACCCAGAAAGGTTAATCCCCCAGCTATAAATCCGATGAAGGCTAACCAGGTAATGTTTTTGAAATACCAGATAAAGTCTATTTTTTCCATGCCCATGGCCGCAACGCCTGCGGCAGAGCCAATGACAAGCATGCTGCCACCTGTTCCCGCTGAATAGGCTATAAATAACCATAGTTTACTATCCATTGGAAATTGATCCATAGGGTACATACCCATCGTGGCCGCAACTAAAGGGACATTATCAATGATAGCAGAGAATATGCCAATGAGGAAAATGACCAGATCCTGATTGGGTACTATTTGTTGTAGATGCATGGCCATATTCATTAAAAAGCCTGTTTTTTCACCGTTTAACGCTATCACAGCTACCGATTCTAAGGCTCCTACCCCTAAAAGAATGCCCAGGAAGAATAATATACTGCTCATTTCAATCCTTGATAACGCATGAAGAGCACTAAATAAATGCTTTTTACTCTTATCGAATTTTTCCTCCGGATGAATATATTCTGAAACCAACCAGACTATGCCTAAAGAAAGCATCATGCCCATGTAAGGAGGTAAATGAGTGAACGTTTTGAAAATGGGAACAAAAATAAGACCTCCAACCCCTATAATTAGCATGGTGTTACTACTGAGTAACTTATCGCTATGACTTGTTTTATTTGTCATGTTACTATCTGATGAAGATAGATTACCTTTCATTCCTTTCAAAAAAGAAGCAACGATTAAAGGTACAACTAAAGTAACAACAGATGGAATAAGCAGAAAAATAATCAAATTTATCGTACTCACCTTCTTGCCAATCCAGAGCATGGTTGTGGTCACATCGCCAATGGGTGACCAGGCACCTCCAGCATTAGCTGCTATAATAATCATGGAAATGAAGAATAACCTATCCACCTTAGACGGAACCAACTTTCGCAACAATGATACCATGACAATGGTCGTCGTCAGATTGTCAAGAATGGCAGAAAGGAAAAAGGCAATAAAACAGGTTATCCAAAGTAACTTAGTCTTATTTTGCGTTTTAACCATCTTAGTAATTACGCCAAATCCCTTATGCAAATCAATCAACTCAACAATGGTCATTGCGCCTATCAGGAAAAATAAAATTTCTGCGGTTTTGCCTAAATGATGCAATAAAACGTCCTCTAAAGAAGCTGTTTGGTGCAAATGATCCAAAACTTCAAGGTTTCCCACCGAGATTAACGCCCAGGTTAAGGCACCCATCAACAAAGCCGGAACACTTTTATCTAATCTTATTGGATGTTCGAAAACAATAAGGATATATCCAACAATAAAACAGGCAACAACAGCAAAAATCATATCTTTAGTTTTAATAACATAGTTGACTATTCAACAAAAATGATAGTATTACTTCATAAATATAGTGAATTTTATCCGAAATAGGAACTATCTAACCGAACATCCTTAAAAAAAATGACATTTTATATCGAAATCGTTTTCGTTGATTTGTTTTGACTTCCAACATATTTCCCATTAAAAAGCTTATTTTTAGAAAAATAACTTGCAATAACTTCCAAATGAAACCACTACTATTCGTTTTAACCATTGTATCATGTATTGCCCAAAGCCTTCATGGCCAAATGACTGCCAAACCCAATATCCTTTTTATTGCTGTTGATGATTTAAAACCCATCATGGGTTGCTATGGGAATAAGGGAATTAAAACGCCTAACATAGATAGGTTAGCTAAAATGGGAACAACTTTTATGAACAATCATTGCCAGCAAGCTGTCTGTGGACCGACCAGAGCAAGTTTGTTAACGGGAAAAAGACCGGATGCCACTAAAATCTATGACCTAAAAACCCAGATGAGGGATATGAATCCCAATATTCTGACCTTACCACAATATTTCACCCAAAATAACTATCAAACGGTAGGTATTGGCAAGCTTTTCCACCCAAGCAGCGCCATTGATAAAGTAGATCCCATTTCCTGGAGTATCCCCTATCTTAATCCTTCGCCGGAAGATTATGCCAATAATTTGGGTGAACCTACCAATGGGCAATATCAGGATCCATTTATTAAAAAAACATTTGTAAAGGAAAGAAAGCCAAGAACAGGTCCCGTTGATGCAGATATCCCAACAAGTATAAAGGGACCTTCCTCTGAATGTATTGATGTTCCCGATCATGCCTACGACGATGGCGTTTATGCACTGAAAGCTAAGGCACAAATGATTAAAATGTCCAAGGAAAAAGCACCTTTCCTTATGGCCGTTGGATTTCAAAAACCTCACCTTCCTTTTGTCGCTCCAAAAAAATACTGGGATTTATACGACAGGGAATCCATGCCGCTGGCCACTTTTCAGGAACATGCGAAAAATAGTCCGCTCATAGCTTATCATAAGTCCGGCGAACTATTAAATTACCCAGACATCCCGGCTTCTGTGACCCTATCTGGCGACTCCTTAAGAATTGGATTAAAGGTCTCTAAGCAAAAAGAACTCATACATGGCTATTATGCCGCTGTGTCCTATTTAGATGCACAGGTAGGCATTTTGCTAAATACACTTGATTCTTTGGGGATTACCAATAATACCATCGTTGTACTTTGGGGCGATCATGGCTGGCATCTTGGAGACCATGATTTATGGGTAAAGCATTCTACGTATGAACAAGCCACACGTTCACCTCTAATCATTTCAGCACCAGGCATTAAAGCAGGTAAAAGCAGTTCGCCAACGGAACATGTAGATATTTTTCCTACGCTTTGTCAATTAGCTGGCTTACCTATACCAAAAGATCTGGACGGCATTTCCCTAACCCCAGTGATGCGCAATAACAAACTTTCTGTGAAGGAATTTGCCATGAGTCAGTATCCCAGGAGATTAAATAATGTGGAGGCGAAAAAACTAGGTTATACCAATCCTCAATTAATGGGCTATAGTTTAAGAACAGATAAATACAGATACACTCTCTGGATGAACCATTTTACCTCAAAATCACCCTTTGATGCTAAAAAAGTCTATGCAGCTGAATTATATGATTATTCTAAAGACCCATTGGAAAAGATAAATGTGGCGAATGAACCAGAATATGCTAAAATCTCTTCCTCGCTAAATGAAAAAATGATTCAGTTTTTTAAATCTCAACTGAATTGATAAATTGTAGGATAAATAAATCTTTGCTATGAAAAATTCAAATCTCTATTGGCTGCCCTTCCTTATGATCACCTTGTTTCTTGGGGTAATTTTAACCTCCTCAAGAAAAAATACTTCCGAAATAAAACAGGAAAAGCCAAATATATTAGTGATTCTTACCGACGACATGGGCTATTCTGATATTGGATGCTTTGGTTCTGAAATAAAAACACCTCATATTGACCGTCTCGCCTACAATGGTTTACGCTTCACTCATTTTTATAATACTGGTCGCTGTAGCCCTACGCGCGCTTCTTTGCTGACCGGAATTTATCCGCATCAGGCGGGAATGGGACATCTTTCCACGGAAAATCACCCTCAGGCAGGTTATATTGGCGATTTAAGTAAAAATGCCGTTACCCTGGCCGAAGTGCTTAAAAATGCAGGATATTCCACCTTTATGACAGGAAAATGGCATGTTGCTAAGAAAAATGATTACGATGGAGATAAAAGTAATTGGCCCCTTCAACGGGGATTTGACCGCTTTTTTGGCACCTTAAACGGCTCCGGTAGTTTTTTCGATCCGGGTACCTTAACCAGTGGCAATACCAATATTCCACCTTATAAAGGATTTTATTATACCTCTGCCATCAGCGATACCACCGTAAAATATATACGTGAAAGTCCTTCAAACAAGCCTTTCTTTGGATATATTGCCTATACCGCCGCTCATTGGCCATTGCACGCGCCAGCCGACGAGGTTAAGAAATATAAGGGATTTTTTGATAAAGGTTGGGACGTTTTAAGGGAACAACGATTTAAAAAACTGAAGGAACTGGGCATTATTGACGATGCTTATGTGCTGACAGACAGAGGTGTTTCGATTCCGGCTTGGAAAGATGAGCCCTTGAAGGAATGGCAAATCAGAAGAATGGAAGTCTATGCGGCCATGATTGATGTGATGGATCAAGGCATTGGAAAAATAATTTCTGCCCTGGAAGCTAAAGGGGTTTTAGACAATACCCTTATTTTTTATATGCACGACAATGGTGGTTGTGCAGAACCTGTGGGTACGGATAAAATGGAAATCGCACTAACCGAAGAACAAAAAGTGTTGAAACCATACGCTTATGATTCTCCAAATCCAGATAAAAAACAACGCTATACCCGTGAAGGAAAATTTATTCGTATGGGCAAAGGGGTCATGCCAGGAGAAGCAGATACCTGGACTGGTTACAATGAAGAATGGGCAAATGTGAGCAATACCCCCTTCAGGGAGTACAAACAATGGGTTCATGAAGGTGGTATCGCCTCTCCGCTGGTTATTCACTGGCCAAAAGGGATTAAATCAAAAGGGCAACTAAGGCCTCATCCTTCTCATTTGATAGATATCATGGCCACTTGCCTCGATATTTCCGGAATTCCTTACCCCAATCAATTTAAGGATAATAATATCCAACCATTGGAAGGTAAAAGTCTGCTGCCTGCCTTTCAAAATAAACCCATAGACAGAGAATATCTTTTTTGGGAACATGGCGCAAATAGAGCTATTCGGGTAGGTAATTGGAAACTGGTGTCAAAAACATCGTTTAACAAGACATTCAGCGAGGCCGATGAAGATAAATGGGAGCTGTACGATCTCATAAAAGATCCCACCGAACGGTTTGACCTTAGAGAAAAGAATCCAGAAAAAGCCATGGCAATGATCAAATTATATCGTGAAAAAGCCTTATATACTAAAGCGCTACCCTGGCCGTGGAAACCAAAAAAATAATTGTTAAAACACATATCATGAACCGTTTATACGTCCTTTCCATTTTCCTTTTTATACTTCTCCTGCCCAAGGCTTATGCCCAGTCATTAGTTAATATAACCGTTGAAAACAAAGGAAATACCCCGAGAACCGATGAAGTGATATCCATACCCTGGCCATCTTTATTGGCCATCAGGCCTAATATGGACACGGCCAATTTCAGTGTGTCGAATGTAGCAACAAAGGAAAAGATTCCTTTCCAATTTGAGCTACAAGGAAAAAATACCATACAACATTTACTCCTTCAGGTTTCCGTACCTATCCAATCTACGATCACTTTGTCTATCGACAAGGCAAAATCGTCTCTTCAAGCCACAAAAACGTATGGCAGGTTTGTCCCTGAGCGAAAAGAGGATTTTGCCTGGGAAAATGATAAAATCGCTTTTAGAATGTATGGTACAGAACTGGAAAATACGCCAAAGGAGATGGCTTATGGTATGGATGTATGGGTGAAGAGTACGCAAAGAATGGTCATTAACGAGCGGTATAAAAGAGGAAGATACCATGAAAATTTAGGCGACGGAATGGATTACTATCATGTCGGTCTTACCCTTGGCGCCGGAAATATAGCACCTTATTTAAATGATTCCATCTACTATTCAAGAAATTATGTCCGCTGGAAAATACTGGACAATGGCCCTTTGAGAACTACCTTCCAATTGGAATATGACGATTGGGATGTCGCTGGGAAAAAAGTTAATGCAAAAAAAATAATATCCTTAGATGCTGGTTCCCAACTTAATAAAGTGCAGGCACTTTACACCTATTCAGATACGTCGGCCCTTCCAGTAGCCGTAGGTATCATAAAAAGAAAAGATCCGGGTACGCTGCTACTTGATGAAAAACAAGGGGTGATGGGCTACTGGGAACCAGAAATGGGCGATTACGGAATTACCGGCGTAGGTTGTGTATTTGTTTCTAACCCAATAAACATGAAAGTAAGTAATCAACAACTTTTAACTATGTCTATTGCAGAAAAAAACAAACCATACTTATATTATACCGGCGCAGTGTGGAATAAGGCAGGTACAATTACCTCCTCATCCCAATGGTTCGCTTATCTTCATCAATTTAAAAATCATTTAAATAATCCGCTACTCATCATGCTAAAATAAGCGATATCTAAAATTATTAGTTACATTGCGCTTCTTTTTAGCACAGCACATTACAAAAGCCTTTACAATTTTATTTTTTGGGTTTGGTATTACCACTCCCCATCGCTTATATTAAACCATTACAATGAAAAAAAATTATTTACTTACGTTTTTATGGCTATTTATTGGCACTGCCTTTTCATTTGCACATGATAGTTCGGTGCATCATCATTCGCTAAAAACCTGGAATCTTAAGAATAAAGAAGAAATAAAGGCCTCCTTCCTTTTCATTTTAGATGATATTGTCTCTTTGGAAGATGATAAAGGAAAAATACAGACCGTTCCTTTATCAGATTTTTCTTTAAACGACCAATATTACCTTTATCAAAAAAAGGAGCAATTAGCCAGATTAAACAGTCCTGCTTTTTTACAAGATCCACTGACGGAATCTTCCTCAAGTAAAGGGCCATTTCTCCTCATTTTAAGCTTGATGCTTGCGGGCATCTTATATATATCCTACCTAAAAAGATTCCGATATTTGGGTTTAGCAACGCTCATTGCCTGGCTATTCCTTTTTTATGGCTTTCATGACCTTTCAGCACCCCCAAGTGGCGTGGCTACTAATCCAAAATCCATCGATTCTGCCTTTATTGCCTTTAAACCGAATGTGGCCACCTGGTGGAACAGCACTTATTTTTATGTAGAATCAACAGGTATTCCTACCACTCATTCTATGATGACGGGAATAAGCAGCTGGCAGCAGCAAGTTCCTGTTCCTCAATGCTATAAAGGGACCAATGCATGGAGCATTCCGCTAAATCCTGTCATTGCAACTACGCCCGTTCCCGTAAATTCCATCCATTTTATAAGAGGTGCCTTAGCCCTTGCCGTCAATGGTATTCCAATTTTTAATCCATACACTAATACAGGCGTTGATGCATTTTTAGACGGTCAGTTAGATAAATGGGGAGGTCACTGCGGACGTGCTGACGATTATCATTATCACACAGCGCCTTTGCATTTGTATGATAAGCAATCTAAAACATTACCTATTGCTTATGCTTTGGATGGATTTGCAGTATATGGAACAGTAGAACCAGATGGTAAAACTATGACCACTCTTGACGCTAATCATGGCCATTATTATAATGGGGTTTATCATTATCATGGGACGGCCAGCGCACCTTATATGGTAGGAAACATGGTGGGAAAAGTAACAGAAGATGCAACTTATCAAATCATTCCGCAGGCAACGGCAAAATCGCCCAGACCAGCAACAAATCCTTTGAAAGATGCCATTATTACAGGTTTTGAGACGAATGCAACTAATACTGGCTATAATTTGACCTATACCATTGGAACTGCTACATACAAAGTCAATTATTCGTGGAATACGAATGGCGTTTATACGTTTAATTTCGTGAATCCAACGGGAACAACTGTTTCAAATTATAACTCAACGGCACCTTGTAAGCTGTCAACGGCAACCAATGATATAGAAAGTACCGAATTTATGGTTTATCCTAATCCTGCCTCGGAATCAATACGCATTAGCCTCCAGAAGACATTAAAATCTTCAGACATAAAAAATGTAGCGATTTTCAATGTTAGCGGACAAATGGTTTTTAATGCAAGCAGTTTTCAGGAAAACATAAGCACCGGGCATTTTCCTACTGGCCTTTATTTTGTGCATTTAAAAACAGACCGTCAGGTATTAGTCAAAAAATTAATTGTTGAATAGTACACTTGAACACAGCAAATAAATGACAACCTTCCTTAAAAACAACAAGATTTGTATCGAAAAAATCAATTTCGATATTGCTGGAAAAATATCATTGAAACTTGAAGATGGTCGTATTATCATTGTCCCATTGAAATATTTTCCAGAATTAAAAAAATTGCCCGTTGAAAAAAGGAAAAAATATACCATTGTTGACGACCGAACTATACTTTTCTCACTCGCTGAATCTGTTTATCATTTAGAAGATTTTATGGGGTTAGAAAGTAAATGGCAAGAAAGATAACTAATGACTAAAACTAAATATTTTTTTGTGACTTTCATTCTATTGGGAGCCTTTCACTTTACTTTGGCACAATCTGTATTGAAATCGATGAAAAGATTGTCCGATACAGGTCAAACTACCAGTTATACCAATACACCAGGTGAAGATGCGGATTATAATATTAATCCTCCTTTTTACCTGAATAATGGCAATGGAACCATCACCGATACCATTACAGGGCTAATGTGGCAACAAGTAGATGGTGGCGAAATGACTTTCGACAAAGCTACCACTTATGCCAATGATTTAGTTCTTGGCGGATTCTCTGACTGGAGAATGCCTACAGTGCTTGAGTTACACAGTATTTTACATCTTGACAAGAATAATCCGGCTTTAAATACCACTTATTTTACCTCACCAACAGCTCAGTATTGGTGGAGTGGTCAAAAACAGGTAAATGATGCCACCAAAGCCTGTTGTGCCAATGCAGGTGGCGGTGTAGGTAATCATCCCATCAGTGAAACCGTTAGTGCCGGAGGGACAAAAAAGTTTCACGTCCGCGCCGTTCGTGATGTTTCCTCTCCAACTACGATAGCCACCCGATTTCTGGACAATAAAAATGGAACGACTACCGATCAATTGACAGGACTTATTTGGCAGCAGGTCCCTACAGATTCCATGACCTGGGAACAGGCGCTTATTAACGCTGAGGCGCTGTCTCTCGGCGGCTCAAATCTTTGGAGAATGCCGAATATCAAGGAATTACAATCTATTAGTGAAGCGACTATTTATAATCCATCCATTAATAAAACGTATTTTAGTGGTATTTCCACGACCCAATGTTGGTCATCTACCAGCCTTTCTAACCAAAGCACAAAGGCCTGGTATCTCGACACCCAATATGGTATTACTTCCCAGGTAGTGAAAACCAATAAATTGAGATTATTAGCTGTCCGATCAGCTACCACCGTAACTTCTGTTTCAACGCTTTTAAAAGCTAAGGAATCCCTTAACATTTATCCAAATCCAAGTACAGGTTCATTTACTCTTAAAGCCGATGAACCCCTGGGAGAAATCAGGATTATCAATCAGTTGGGTCAAACTATTTTGTCCACCAACACCAATGAAAAAATCTTTACCTTATTCCTGGCTGAAAAAGGGATTTTTCAGTTAATCTGTCGTCATAACCAAATGACTATCACCAAATCTATTGTGATTCTTTAGCTTGGTTTTAAAAGAAAAGAAGCAGGAAAATAGGTTTTATATAATATTAGCAACGGTTCAGACTGGTCCTGAGTCCGTTGCTAAGGTTTTATGTATTCCTGAGTTTCCAGTAATTTTCAAGAGAACTCCTATCTTTTAAACCAATTCTCTATTTGGATATCCAATATATTTTCAAAATCCTTTACATTATCTGTAACTAGATTCATTTTATTATGAACGGCTGTAACACCAATGAGTAAATCAAATTCATCATTAACAGGCTTTCCTAGTTTTCTGAGCCTTACTTTTTCTTTCGCATATAATCTTAAAGAGCTAATGATTGGAATAATAGATATTCCTCTTATAAAATTATCAACTGCAATATTTGATTTAATTGGATTTTGACTGTTTTCTGCTCCAAATCTTAACTCTGCTATAGTAATTTCTGAAATACAGAAATTTTCATTGCCTTTTTCTCTAATAATTTCGTCAAGATTCAATTTCCCTCGCAAATAGAAAATGCACGTACTAGTATCAAGTAAATATTTCATGTTAATTCCAAATCTTTATTTCTGAAATTTCTACTCTCTTTAATTTCATTTATAATCTCCTCTGCTGATTTTTCAGACGCAAATGCTCCAAAGGAATTATAGAAGTCTTCCTCTTTCTTTGAACTTTCAGCTCTGATAGATTTTGACAAACTTTCGATTAACTCAAGCTTGCTTGTAGAGCTTAGACCTTCGAATAGTTCCGCGAAAGCTTCAACTACGTTTTGATCTGAGTGCCTCATTTTTTTTTATTAAAGATAATAAAATTCCAATTAACAAATTGAGATTTTTAATTATTCGAGCAACAAACATTTCGCCTCTGTTTTAACCAACCATAAGAATTTTTTATTACCTATCAATGTCAAATAAAAGCCATTGAGAGATCGCTGTATTCATTTGGTTTTCGCCTATTTACTTGTACTACATCCTTATGTAGCATTCATGTACATCATTGAAACTATTAATATATTAATTTTACAGTTGTTATAATTATTCTCTGTTAAAAACTTTTAAAATGAATTTCTTAAAACATCCCTTCCTTAAAATTCTTCCACATAGAAAAAAAATAAAATACTATCCACCTTTCATTATTTAACCGTCAAAAAATAAGTTAAATGGTTAAATATCGAAAAATTTTGAATTACTTTTCAGTAATTCCCTACCTTCTTTCACCCTTTTTTATGGACGCCCAGCAATCATTCAATGGGGGTGGAATAGGTATAAAGAATAATTTTGGTTCAGTAGAATTTTCTATGGGTCAGGTTGATTATGGCGTAAGTAATACCGTCGCTGGGATTCAATCTATGGGTATTCAACAACCCTTTTTTGTTATTAAACCCGGGGCCGTAACCAGTTTACTTTGCGATTCACTCACCTTTGTCGGGGAGGCTATTC
>Ga0129324_10002359_pt1 | contig 11676 bp, 10 predicted proteins | sample CPBDNA_7_FD_96879 | JGI IMG/M metagenome (GOLD analysis project Ga0129324, IMG submission 96879) | Freshwater to marine salinity gradient microbial communities from Chesapeake Bay, USA - CPBay_Spr_15_0.2_DNA | ecosystem: Environmental > Aquatic > Marine > Coastal | place: USA: Chesapeake Bay... | reverse complement strand
TTTGTGTACCAATCGAAGAAATATTTTGTCTCGAAGAGGACGATTAAAAAAAGGCGAACTATATAGTTCGCCTTTTTTTAATCGTCCTCTTCGAGACAAAATATTTCTTCGATTGGTACACAAAACAACTGCGCTATTTTTAGAGCCAAAACGGTTGATGGCACATATTTGCCTTTTTCTATAGCATTGATGGATTGTCTTGTTACCCCTATTTTAATAGCCAAATCTTCTTGGGTTAAATCGTGAATGGCTCTGTGTACTTTTATATTATTCTTCATAGGCCATTTGTTTGTATTTTAAAAAATTAAAGCGAATTACAAAAAACAATAAGGGCGTAAACATATTAAAGATTAAGACATGAAAAAAGGACATATCATACACCAATATGATTGCGATCAATAAGATGATATAATTTAAAATTAAGGCCCAAACCAAGGAATCCTTCCGTAGTTTATAAATATACTCATCCTCTTGCTTTTCTTTCGAAAAACCCACTAATAATCCTCCAATAATAATTAGAATGGCACAGATTTCATCAAAAACACCGTTCTCAATGATCTTAAAAAATCCGGATTTCCCTAAAAATGGTTCGTTGTAAATGGTAAATACTTTTATTTTAAAAGTTTCCATCGAGTCAAAGTCAGTAACGTACATATAAATACCTCCGATAAGCCCTAAGCAAAGGAGCACCCAGCCCAGTCTTTTGTATTTGTTTGCTAATAAATAAGTTGTCTTCATGATACTTGTTTTACATATTGAATGACAAATATACACGAAAATCTTTAAAAAGTAAAGTTTATTTTACTTTTTGTAAAGTTTACTATACTTTTTATAAATCTAAAGGAAGCTATACATTAATTAATAGCTTGAACATTAGGCGTACCCAGGCCTTTTTGTAGGACTTGCAAAAACATTGCAATGAGCATAACCAGCACACAACCTACCAAATTGAGCCATAAATACGGTAAAATATCGATTAAGAAGATAGCGATGATTAAAACTTGCGTAATGATAGCCGCTATAAACACCGCTCGCCCTTTTACAAATTTGATAAAAAATGCCAATAAAAAGATTCCCAACACATTTCCGTAGAAAATAGATCCAATGATGTTCACCAATTGAATTAAATTATCAAAAAGATTGGCTACACAAGCTACTAGAATGGCCAATATACCCCATCCAAGAGTAAACCATTTTGACATCTTTACATAGTGCGTTTCACTAAAATTATCGCGTTTATTTCGTTTGTACAAATCCATAGTAGTGGTACTTGCCAAGGCATTGAGTTCTGAAGCTGTTGATGACATGGCTGCCGATAAGATGACGGCCAACAACAAGCCAATAAGCCCCTTTGGCAAATTGTTTAAGATAAAATGAATAAAAACATAATCCTTATCATTGGTTTCTACCAATGAATTGGCTTCTGAAATCATGGCTTTAGCATCTTCTTTCAATTGCAAGTCCGATTCATTTAAGCCTTGTAAAGTCTTCACTTCATCTGGCTGAACGCCATCTAAAAGCAAGGTTTTCTTTTGTAATTCTATGGCTCTATGGGCTGTTTCGATACCCTTGTAGGCTTCTGCATAACTCGAATTTTTTACAGTTTCATTAGCTTTTGGGTTAAAATTTACTGGAGATGGATTGAACTGATAAAAGACAAAAACCATCACCCCTATTAATAAAATAAAGAACTGCATCGGCACCTTGAGCAAGCCATTAAACAGCAATCCCATTTGGCTTTCACGAACTGATTTTCCAGACAGATAACGCTGAACTTGGCTCTGGTCAGTACCAAAATAAGACAACATTAAAAAGGTACCTCCTAAAATTCCGGTCCAAACTGTATAACGATTGTTTAAATCAAAAGAAAAATCGAGCACCTGCATCTTATTGCTTGCTCCTGCAATATCTAAGGCTTCTTTAAAGCCAATGCCATCAGGCAAATAGTCCAAAATCAGATAAAAGGCAATGACCATCCCAGAGAAGATGATTAGCATTTGTTGTTTTTGAGTAACATTTACTGCTTTGGTTCCTCCAGAGACGGTATAAATAATAACAAGAATCCCGATAATAATATTAAGGCTAATTAAATCCCAGCCCAACACTGCAGATAAGATAATCGAGGGCGCAAAAATGGTTATCCCCGCTGACAACCCCCGTTGTATTAAAAATAAAATAGCCGCCAAACTTCTGGTTTTTAAATCAAAGCGATTTTCCAAAAACTCATAGGCCGTATAGACCTTTAATCTGTGGTACATAGGAATAAAGACCAAACAAATAATGACCATGGCTATGGGCAAACCAAAATAGAATTGCACAAAGCCCATTCCGCTATGGAAGGCTTGGCCTGGTGTGGATAAAAAAGTAATCGCACTGGCTTGGGTAGCCATTACAGAAAGCCCAATGGTCCACCATTTTGTTTCATTTCCTCCTTTGATATAATCGTCTACATTGGTGTTTTTTCGAGTTTTATAGGCTCCAAAAATGACAATAAATGAAAGTGTTCCAACAAGTACGATCCAGTCTAAATTTTGCATATCCTTCGGCTAATTACTAAAATGATTTGTGATAAAGTAAAAAAGTATGATGTATACCAAATTGGCAATCAGTACCAGACTGTATATTTTTTTCCAAGGACGTTTTTCAGTTTCCATAAGTTCTATTTTTTAATTCTAATTTCAGTTGTCATATCGAGTGAATTTGATTGCCGACAGGAAAATCAAATTAATATGGAGATATATTTTGATTCAAAATGTTCTCGATACAATTTTTCTTCATTTCCTTTCGAAAAATCACTCGAACTGACAGGCTCATTATTCTTTCATTTTTGGTTTTGCCTGTATACTTTCTTTACCAATAGACAACATATTTGCAAAAAGTTTATAGGCCCCTGGCACACCTGCAGGCAATTCTCTAAAAAAACTTAAACCTGTATAAATATAATGCCCTTTTCCGTATTTGGCAACCAACAAACTTCCTTTACTAGCAGCTTCGTTCCGATCATGCATTGATAAGATCGGCGTAAACTCTTTGCCCCAGCTGTTTGGAAAGTACAAGCCACGTTCTTGTACCCAACCCTGAAAATCATTGCTACTTATTTTATTAGGAAAATTTAAGATGGAATGATCTTTCGCCAACAGGGTTACCTCCGAATTTTCATCGGTCACTCGATCTCTAGATACCTGCAAATCAAACGGAGCCCCCACATCAATTCCTCCTCTTCCACTCGTATTGTATTGCACAATCATAGTACCTCCTTTTGCCACATAATCTAACAAAAACTTTTGCTTAAACTTTAAACTTTCTAACGTATTGTAGGCACGAATACCTACAACCACCGCATCAAAAGCCTCCAAACTATTTTCGGTAATATGCTCTGGATCTATTGCCACGACAGTATAGCCTATTTGCTGTAAGCTTTCTGGGATGGCATCTCCGGCTCCTTTAATATAGCCAATATTGCTTCCTGTTTTTTGGATGTTTAAACGCACAATCTTTGCCTCAGAGGCCGCCAAAACGGTTTGTTTTGGAATGTGATCGTATTCAATTTCGATAAGTTCTTTATTAAATGTTTTATTTTGAATTGTAGCTACTGCTTTTAAAACAGCTTCGGTTTGATTTTTGGGTGGTGTCACCTCAAAACTTACAACAGCCACATCGCCTTTTTGAGCGATTGAAAATGGAATTTCAGTTGGGTTTACTATCCAATCTTTTGGCACTTCTAGATGCAGTTTTCCCGCAATTTTTGACGCACCTGCTTTGATCGTTACAGGCACCGTTTTTGGTCTGTTATCTGCAAAAATAATTACCTTATTGTCAATATGGGTTGTCACCTCTGGCAAGATTTCAAATGGCTCATAGATTTCACCTTTGTCGCTTTTTCCATAGCGATACACTACGTTTTTGACAAAAGAGATCTTGTGTTCCCAAATATCCAATTCAAACTCGACTTGTAAAGGTCTGTCAGATTCTGGTTTTCCAATTTGCAACGGATCCTTTACTGCATACATCCCAAGAGTTCCTTTATTTTGCAACCAGTACGGATCTGAATAGGCTTTGTTTTTTAATTTTATTTTGTCCTTAATCGAGAGACGTACGTTATTTTCTAATTGTTTTTCGGGTGTTTTAAGTATGCTCACACCATTTTCTTTAAAGCGATAACTATCAAAAAAGATGGTCATATCACTTCTATTAAGTGCCTCAATATTTATGGTCACTTCTTCATTAGGAGTTGCGGAAGAACTGGTTGCTGACACTTCTAAATACAAACCTGCGGCAGCTTCAATGATCTCTTTTATTTGCTTTAGCTTAATTTCTCTCCAATGAGCATCTTCTAACAATCGAATTTTTTCATAGGCATCTAACAAGGCAGGAACATGCTCCGAGGGATTGGCAAAGTTGAACTTTTTCTCCACCTCATATAAAATTGCACCGATTTCTCCACCACCTTGAATACGGTTCCAAGTGGTATTGATGCCAGAAAATAAATCATTATTCACTTTGGGTTTGGTTCCTTTTAAAAATTCCACATACTCTTCTTGAGCTCCTCTTGTGGTCAATCGACCAAAACCTTGACACAAATGTTGACTACTCGCCAAAGCAGCAACCTCATTGTTAGACAATCCTTTTAAGGGATAATACACGCCTACATCAAAAGAAAATAATTTGTCTTTATTGGCCTCTTTAAAGTCCTTGTCTGAATTATAGAAAAAAGAAGATGTATTAAAAAATAAGCGTTGGGGTTGCCAAGTACTCGAATTCTTTAACTGATCTGTATATTTTGTTTTGTCTGCAGCAATATCAAAGGCCGCATAACTTAACATGGCAGAACTGGTATGATGACCGTGAGTAGTACCAGGGGTTCTATGATCAAAGCGGTTGATAATGATATCGGGTTTAAAATTTCTGATGGCCCAAACCACATCACTCAATACAGCATCTTTGTTCCAAATTTCTAAGGTCTCCTCGGGGTCTTTAGAATAACCAAAATCATTGGCTCTGGTAAAAAACTGTTCACCTCCATCGATGCGTCTTGCCGCCAATAGTTCTTGGGTTCTAATCACACCTAAGAGCTCGCGAATTTCAGGTCCAATCAAATTTTGACCTCCATCCCCTCTAGTTAATGACAAATAAGCAGTCCTGGCTTTCACCTGGTTTGACATATAAGAAATTAAGCGTGTGTTTTCATCATCAGGATGTGCTGCGATGTATAAAACCGAACCCAGAAAATTAAGTTTTTGCAACTTTTCGTAGATCTGATTGGAATTTAATTTTAGAGGCTCTTGTGAACGTATACTATTTATTGTTAGTAAGCTAATTACTAAAAAACAGCTAAGTTTCTTCATGAAATGGGGTTTAGACTGGCTAACAAATGTAGCATTTATATTTTTTGATTCAGAATTTCGAAAAATCTATTAACATAATTATAACGTTTTTACAAATGATTTAAATTTAAGCGAAAACTGTTGATAAATATATTTTTAAAATCACATATTTAGAATATATTTGTAATTCACTTTTTTTAACAGCCTCTGTTTGAGGAAATCAAAAAAGCAGTACTATTTTAAAAAAATAAATGAATGAAATTTATAGTATCAAGTTCGCAATTATTAAAGCAACTTCAAGTACTTGGGGGCGTTATCAACAGCAATAATACATTGCCTATTTTAGATAATTTCTTGTTTGAATTAACAGAAAATCAACTAAAAGTTTCTGCTTCTGATTTGGAAACTACCATGAGTGCTATGGTAGATGTAGAATCAGATTCTAAAGGGTCTATCGCCGTATCGGCACGTTTGTTATTAGACACTTTAAAAACCTTCCCAGACCAACCTTTAAGTTTTAAAACCGAAGGGGATAGTACTATAGAAATTAGCTCAGATCAAGGGAAGTATGATATGGCTTTTTTTAGTGGAGATGAGTTTCCTAAATCGGTAAATCTTTCTTCACCAAGCAGCACAACCCTTCCTGCAAGTATTTTGGCAACTGCCATTTCTAAAACCATCTTTGCAGCTGGAAATGATGATTTACGCCCAGTGATGAGCGGTGTCTTTTTCCAATTTAGTTCAGAAAGCTTAACCTTTGTTGCTACCGATGCACACAAATTGGTAAAATATACCCGTACCGATGTTACGGCTAATGAAACTACAGAGTTTATCATGCCTAAAAAACCTTTGAATTTATTGAAAGGAATTTTAAATGGGGCTGATAGCGATGTTACTATAGAATACAACAATTCAAACGCCAAATTTACCTTTGATAATTTTGTCTTGGTATGTCGTTTGATCGATGGCAAATACCCTAATTACGAGGCGGTAATCCCGAAGGAAAATCCAAATAAATTAACTGTTGACAGAGCGTCTTTCTTAAATTCTGTAAGACGTGTGTCTATTTTCTCTAGCAAAACTACTCACCAGATTCGTTTGAAAATGGCGGGAACGGAATTGAATATTTCTGCAGAAGATTTAGACTATGCCAACAAAGCTGATGAGCGTTTAAGCTGTGATTATCATGGTGACGATATGCAAATTGGGTTTAACTCACGTTTTTTAAGCGAAATGCTAAACAATTTAAACTCGAATGATGTTTTAATTGAAATGTCTTTACCAAATAGAGCCGGAATCTTAACGCCTATTGATGGTACTGATGATGGTGAGCAAATTACCATGTTGGTAATGCCGGTGATGTTGAATAGTTAAGAGAAGAGATTTTAGAAAAGAGAATAGAGAAAGCATCGTTTTAGAACGATGCTTTTTTTTGTATTTTTAAATTATGAAAAAGCAACTATCCATATTAATTCTAATTGTTTTTTTAATTGCTTGTAAAGCTAACAACTTAACCATTCGAGAGAATACAACAGCAATTTTACACACTATCTTAAAGGAAAACAAAACTGCTTGCTTGGACAAAAAAACTGTGGATGAGCATGACTCTAGCCCAAAAGAGATTATTGAACATCTAAGCCACTATTTTAAACTTCTTAAAGAGACAAACACCCCAGATCCTTTTTTTATCAATAATGATCAGGTGATAGATGAAAAACTTTTAAAACAGTTAAACAAGCAAACATTTACTTGGCAAAAAAAAGAGTGGACTCAAAAAGAGGTTTTGCCATTTAAAAACCTCCAGCATCTTAAGATAGGCAATAAAGATGCTTGCAACCACAGCTACAATATTCGAATATCAGAACCCATCTACAGCAAGAACAGAAAAAAAGCATTGGTTTTATTTACCAAATCAAAGTCTGGAATAGGTAGTACAACGATTCTTTTTCTAAAAAAAGAAAACAATGAATGGCTAATTAAGGGGCAGGCACCCATTGGGACTATTGGTTAAAAAACTCAAATGACATTCCCACAATTGTTAGGTTCGATTCAAACAGATTTCTCTTTGCACTCGAAATGACACCGGTTCATATAAATCACCCCACTGCATTCTCTCCACCCATCACCAATCACCCCATCACCCACCACTAATCACCGTTCACTGTTCACTATTCACTGCTTACTGATAATTGATCACTGTTTATTGATCATTGTTTACTGTTCACTGTTTATTGATAATTGTTTATTGTTCATTGTTTATTGATCACTGTTTATTGATCACTGTTTATTGATCATTGTTTATTGATCACTGACCACTTTTAAACCTTTACACCCCTGCCTGCCTTAGGCAGGTTTACCCCTTTGCTCCTTTGCCCCTTTGCCCCTTTACAACTTATAAATCTTTGCACCTCTACCAAAAAAACCCGTCAACTTTCCAATTTAAAACTCATTTCTTTTTCCGTACATTTAGACTTTAAATTTGAAGTATTGAATTTTCTTGCACATCTATATTTGTCTGAAAAGAACACCAAACTAATGACTGGCAATTTTATTGCTGATCATATTCATGGCAATCGCTTTACACATTTCGATCCTGAAATTCAAAAAGGCATTTTTTTACATCGCCACATAGATACCTTTACAGACGAACATCCTATTGTTAGAAAAAGCAAAAGAAGACTGCATGCCCGTTATGGACATTATAGAGGAATCATCATTGATATTTTTTACGATCATTTTTTAGCCAAAAACTGGCATGAGTATTCTTCTATTCCTTTGGACCTCTTTGTAGAAGGAGTTTATGATTTGTTAGAAAGTCAAAAGGAAGACCTTCCTAAAAAGACTCAAGATTTATTGCCTTTTATGATTCAATACGATTGGCTGTACAACTACCAATTTTTTGATGGAATCCAAAAGGTTTTAAACGGCATGAACAAACGAACCCATTTGCAATCACAAATGCATTTGGCTTTGGAAGACCTCCAAATCCATTATATAGAATTTGAAAAAGATTTTCGCCTTTTCTTCGAAGATTTACGAGCTTTTACCAAAGAAAAAATAATTCAACTTAACCAAACAAGCACACTCTCATGAGAAAAATAATCTCGATCCTTGCAATTGCCTTATTTTTTGCAACATGTACTAAAAAAGAAAAAATTACAGGACTCATTGCGAACAAAGCCATGGTGGTTTCTGCACGAGTAGAGGCCTCTCAAATTGGCTCTGACATCCTACAAAAAGGAGGAAACGCCTATGATGCTATGATTGCTACCCAATTAGCCTTAGCCGTAGTCTACCCTCAAGCTGGTAATATTGGTGGTGGTGGTTTTTTGGTATACCGACAAAATGATGGCAATACTGGAGCCTTAGATTTTAGAGAAAAAGCGCCAGCATCTGCACATAAAGACATGTATTTGGATGAAAAAGGAAATGTAATCCCAGAAATGAGCAGTTTTGGGGTGCATTCTGTTGGAGTTCCAGGATCTATTGCTGGTATTATGGAAGTGTATAAAAAATTCGGGAGTCTTCCTTTTAAAGACTTGGTGCAACCTGCTATAGATTTGGCCAGAAATGGTTTTATTGTATCAGAAATGCAAGCTCGGGCTTTAAACGGAACCAAAGAACGTTTTCAAAAAGCAAATAATTATACCATCGCTTTTGAAGGCGATTGGAAAGAAGGAGATCGTATTCAATTAGAAGAACTTGCCCAAACTCTTGAACGTATTCGTGATGAGGGTAGAGATGGATTCTACAAAGGAAAAACAGCCGATCTGATGGTTGATTATGTTACCGAATTGGGTGGTAAAATGACCCTTGATGATCTTACAAGCTATAAGGCAGTTTGGCGTGATCCCATTAAATTCAATTACAAAGGCTATGGCATTACATCCATGACTTTGCCTGCAAGTGGAGGTATTTGCTTAGCGCAAATTTTGAAGGCTATCGAGCCCTATGATCTTTCAAAAATTGAACATAATTCTACAAAATATATTCAATTATTGACCGAGGCCGAAAGAAGATCCTACGCAGACAGAGCGCATTATTTAGGGGATATTGATTATGTAAATGTGCCTATTGATAGTTTAACAGATACTAAATATATCAATAACAGAATGAAGAGTTTTTCTTGGGAGAAGGCCACCAAATCTTCCGAAATTTCACATGGAACTCTTTTGGGTTATGAGAGCAATGAAACCACTCACTACTCTATAGTAGATAGTTATGGTAACGCAGTTTCTGTAACCACAACGCTAAACACCGGCTATGGTTCTAAGGTTTTTGTAAAAGGGGCTGGCTTTTTTCTAAACAATGAAATGGATGATTTTAGCAGCAAACCAGGAACGCCAAACGTATATGGTTTATTGGGATCTGATGCCAACGCCATTGCACCAGGCAAACGTATGCTTAGTTCTATGACGCCAACAATTGTAGAATACAATGGAAAATTAAAAATGGTAGTAGGTACTCCTGGAGGCTCTACCATTATTACCTCGGTATTACAAAATATCTTAAATGTAGTCGAATACAATATGGGGATGCAAGAATCTGTAAATGCAGCGCGTTTTCACCATCAATGGTTTCCAGACAATATTAGAATGGAACCTAACGGATTTGACGAAAAAACAAAAAGCAAATTAAAAGCCTTGGGCTATGAGTTGCTCGAGCGGAACTCCTTAATTATTGGACGTGTCGATGCAATTTTAGTTTTACCAAATGGTCAATTAGAAGGAGGTGCTGACCCAAGAGGTGATGACGCTGCAGTAGGGTTTTAATATTAAATTAGTTAGGTACCTTTATGCAGTAAACAATGATAAGGGAACTTTGAATTGACAATAACAAGGACTAAGACTAAGATCTTAGACTTGAGAGAAAAGAGAAGAGATGTAAATTATTAAAATACAAAACTTTATCAACCTATGAACCTTTGTAACTTTGTAACTCTGAACCCATGCCTGCCATGCCTTCGGCAGAAAATTGGCAGGCAGGTTTAAACCTTTAAAACCTATAAATAAATGATCCAACCATTCCATATCGCAATCCCAGTACAAAATTTAGAAATCTGTAGAAGCTTTTACAGAGATGTTTTAGGCTGTTCAGAAGGCAGGTCCTCTGAATCATGGGTAGATTTTAATTTTTTTGGCCATCAATTGGTCATACATCAAAAAGAAGGATATACTCCTACCAAAGCAATTACCAATCCTGTAGATGGTCATGATGTACCCGTACCTCATTTTGGAGTCGTATTAACCTGGGATGATTGGCAAGACTTGGCAAAGCGTTTGGAGGCTGTTAATACAAAATTTGTTATAGCACCCACCATTCGATTTAAAGGAAAAGTTGGAGAGCAAGCGACCTTGTTCTTTAACGATCCAGAAAACAATGCTTTAGAGTTTAAAGCCTTTAAAGACATGAGTCAATTGTTCGCTAAATAGTCATAGTGGCTTTGACAATTTAAAAAAGATTTTTATTCTTATTTAATAAGGAGTCTCCTAAACAACAAATTATGAACAGAACAATTTTAAAACCAACAGAATACAACCAATATTATGCAACTTATTTAAGCATGGTAGCAGATGATATAGCCTTAGTAGAAGGCCATATCCAAAACAAAAATAACCTGCTTCACTTTTTTAAATCCATTCCTAAAGAGAAACACAATTACGCCTATGCTGAAGGAAAATGGACCATTAAAGAAGTGCTTCAACATATTATTGATACAGAACGTGTTTTTATGTATCGATGTCTGTGTATTGCAAGACAAGATAAAACGGCTTTCCCAGGGTTTGATCAAGATGCCTATATCTCACCTTCAGAAGCCAATCTAAAAACAATGGATGCCTTATTAGAAGAGCTTGAAGCTACTAAAAACAATAGCATTGCCTTAATTAAAAGCATTTCAGAAAGTAATTTTGCCAATATAGGAACTGCAAGTGGAGGCAATTTATCTGCAAGAGCTGCTGCTTTTATTATTCTTGGACATGACCTTTGGCATACCAAAGTGCTCAAGGAGCGCTATCTATAAATACAAAAATAAAGCATGACTGATTACCAAAAATCTGCACTCAATAGAGTAAAAAGAGGAAATATAAGAGCTACTTATGATGTCGAAAAAATTAACAGCATTTTAGATGCTGGATTTATTGGCTATGTAAGCTATATTTTTCAAGGCAAGGCAATAAGCCTGCCAATGGCTTATGGCCGGAAAGGACAAGAAATATATTTGCACGGTTCTAGAGCCAACAGAATGCTAACTAGCCTTCTAGACGCTAAAGAAATGTCCATGACCGTAATGCATTTAGATGCCCTTGTTTTGGCTCGTTCCGGCCTGCATCATTCTGTAAATTACAGATCT
>Ga0129324_10002357_pt1 | contig 11677 bp, 9 predicted proteins | sample CPBDNA_7_FD_96879 | JGI IMG/M metagenome (GOLD analysis project Ga0129324, IMG submission 96879) | Freshwater to marine salinity gradient microbial communities from Chesapeake Bay, USA - CPBay_Spr_15_0.2_DNA | ecosystem: Environmental > Aquatic > Marine > Coastal | place: USA: Chesapeake Bay... | reverse complement strand
TTGTACACAATGACCACATTGTTTGCTATATATATGCCCATATGCTAAAGTAGACGGACTATTATCTTCTACAGTACGAACTACTTCTTTTATCTCTATACGGGGAGTCATCACTGGAGTTTTAATTCGTTTCGGTGTTTTGGACTTTTTCACCCTTTTCACCTTTTTCACCTTTTTCACCTTTTTGGGTGTCTTTTGTTTGGGTGTCTTAGACTTAGTCCCTTTTCGGGTTCCTTTTTTACCAACTGGTTTGGCGTTTTTCTTCTTGATGGAATTGGGCATAGTTATACGACAAATAGGACCAACGAGGCAAGTATGAAAAAACTATATTATATAAACACACATTTTTCTATAGGGTTAAATATATAGGTGTACCAATGAAATTCTTTCATAAATTATTTTTTGTATTTTTGCTTTTAGTATTTGTAATGGGTTTTGTATTATGTTTAGACCCATCTATCAATCGAGAATCCATGAATGTTATGCTTGGAGGTAATAATATGCTAAATGGGGCGGCGCAGCCGCCCCAACCCCCACAGAACCCTTGCCCGGACCTTTTAATTCGCTCTGGCACAAAACTCCATTTATTGAACACTACTGCCCCAAAAAGTGATACCAATCCTTTGGTTTTCGAGAATTTACCAGAGTATTTAGACTATTTAGAAACACAACGAAAACAGAATATCCGGTGTCCTGTCCTATTTCTACAAGAAGAGACCAATACACAAGGACAAACCGTATTTAGAGCACGCCCAGGACCAAATCAAATGGTAGGTGGGTTACCTGTACAGCCCGCTAAACCGATTGAAATTTTAGATGCTTCCAGGGATAATGCACCGTACAATGAAAATAGTTTTGCGGGATTCGATGCCCACGGTCAACACATCGGAGAATTCACCGAAATAGATAAAATTCATCAGTCCACTGAGCAAGTCAAGATTAGTGATAATCCAATGGATACCAATTGGGGTGGACCAGTATTTAGTAGAAATACCGTTCATAGTGGCAAATACGCAGATCGCGAAGTATCCCGTCCTACAATGGTTCCACAAGTCTTAGGCTAAAAATGTTTCCAATTGTTGAATCACATTTCGACCAATGCGTTTTTTGCCTACTTTTATATTGGCTAAAGTATCCAATTCCGTTTGAACACAATGAATCAATTGGGAAAAGTCGCCATTGACATGATTCATTAATGCTACTGCAGTGGCATTGCTTATACTGGGAATTTGTTTCAAAAATAGTAAACCAATATTGTCTCGCGTTATGTTTTCCTTTTTCTCCTTTTTTACTACATATTGTGAATAACCCGCACCTCCATTGCCATACTGATTATGATCTACTGTAGAAGAATCATTATTTGATAGAGGTGGGTTGTTTTTTGACAACGGAATGGGATTCTTTTTGGCATATTCACGGCTGAGTTTTACACTACATAATAGTAGTTGTTCTACAGTATCCTGTACGGAAGTACTTCGCCACAAGTGAAAATCTTTATAAAGTCCTAAAGTTGTCATACAACTGATAACCAATTGTTTTTGATCAGGACGTAATTGAGAGAAAATGCCTTCAATTAAATAGACGATTTGTCTCGATGAATAATGACTCAAAAGGCGACAACATTGTTCTTTGTATCGTCCATCTTTAATCGATGCTAATAAATCGTTGAATGTTTTGCGTTCCCATACAAGCAAAAGTTCTTCTTTATAATAAACTTCCCAATCGCCTAAAGTTAAGGGCTTCACATCCATGGAAATGATAGAATGATAAGCCGGTAAAGTGAGTTTTTGTCTCAATTGTTCTATTATATCATGTTCTCGGTTATCAACAACTATACGAATTGGTGTTGGTGTTGGTGTTGGTGTTGGTGTTGGTGTTGACGAATCTTGTAGATCCATTTTTTGGTTTTTGTTTTTTTCCTAAAGTGATTTTGTTTTCTTCAGATGATTTTGAGAGAAAAGTAGGATTGTATTTATATGAATTTCGTAAATACAATCAAGTTAGACCTGTACAGATGTATTCATTTTTTGCACATCTTGATAGGCTTACCGGTGGTCAACACCGGCACTTGATGTGAATTTTAAACCGGCTAAAGGAGATACATTCTTTTGCCATGGTTTCTGGGTCTGAGATGCCTTAAGGGTCATTGTATGGCCATGTAAGGCTCTTCTTGCGGATACAGATAGAGTCTCTAAAGGATAAAGACCCATTTTCTTGTTTCCACCTCCTTGGTTTTGGTTGACAAGGGTTGCTCGTGAGTTTGCTACTTTTGATGAATAGGGCATTGTGCTTTATTGTATATAATACCCTAAATATATTTATTTACAAAGGGTTCGGATAGAAAATAGAGGAAAAATTGAACCAAATGTTTTTTCTATTGCTCAAAACCCATATAATTATAATCTTGTAGTAATATTATTACTGTACAGTAAACAAACAATTCCCTAAACTACCTACCAAAAAATGTATTCTCGATTGAAAAAAGACGACGATTTACTTGTAGTGAAAGAACGTGGAACGGAATCCTTTATATTTGATCCCTACAATTCACTAAACAAAGAAATTACTGTAGAAGAGATTGAATCTATATTACGTACTTATAATGTGAAAGAACCAATTCACAATTTTCAACTTTACAAACGAGCGTTTATACACCGTTCGTATGTAAAACGTCCTGAACTATTGCAACCCAATTTACAAACACCGGTACAATTATTGCCTAAACCCGATAATTGCTTGGAATTGGTGACCAAATCCAATGAACGACTTGAATTTCTGGGAGATGGTGTATTGGAATGTATTGCTAAATTCTATTTATACAAACGATTCCCTAAAGCCGATGAAGGATTCATGACCGATGCGAAAATCGAATTGGTGAAAAACGAAAGTATTGGTAGAATTGCCATGGAATTAAAACTACACGATTGGTTCATTATGTCTAAACATGCTGAATTGAAAAATGTACGCGGGAATTACAAACGCCTTGGATGTCTATTTGAATCATTTATAGGAGCCCTTTTCTTGGATTTCAATCGGGTTAAAATAGAAGACGAACACCATTGGTTTGATACTATATTCCAATGTGGACCCGGTTTTCAAATGGCGCAATTATTCGTAGAATCCATTTTTGATAAACATGTCGATTGGTCCAAAATTACGAAACAAAGCGATAACTATAAACGTCCTCTACAGGAACTCATACAAAATGCCTTTAAAACGACACCACATTTGAAAGAAATGCGGTCTTTTCATATTGACACAGGTTATACAATGGGCGTGTTCTTATGTTTAGGACAACCTATACACAAAGTCAGTGTGGAAAATGCATTGCCTATGGGACATTTCAAATCATTTGAAGATATTCATATACATATGGCGCAAAAACAGAAACTATTCTTGTTTTTAGGGGAAGGTGTACACCGTATTAAACAAACCGCCGAGCAAATTGCCTGTAAAGAAGGTATTGAACAAGTGAAACAATTTAGAGATTTTGAAGAGGTGATTCAACGTGTTCAACAAAAACATAATGTGTATCAAGAATAATCAATTAGAAAAAAACATACTTGTAGTATATATACCATTTTAATTTGTTTAAAGAAGTAATATAAATAAGCGTCTTTTTTTCTATTAAACCATTAAAGTAGTAGAGAGAGAGTATGAGTACAGCATTAACAATGACACCTACGCCTATGCCTACACATACTGAACCGATTATGAATCCATTTGAATTCTTGAGTCAAAAACCAGAACCACAAGCCTATGCTCTTCCGCCATTTTCGACCAACCGTAAAGAAAACGACCAAGGTTCTACAGAATTATCACCATCAGAGGCAAAAACGACCAGTATTCATTATTTATTACAAGACCGGCGCATGAATAATCAAGATTTAGACCGGCAATTATTATTACAACGATTGAAAACCAATGGGTTTTTAGTTCAACCATGTGTTGATATTCAACATACACCTTCTTCCGCAGCAGAATACCGAGAACAACAAGAAAACCGTGTCGAATCAATTCGACCACGTAAAACAGACAATACTTTTCCTATTATTTCTTCTACAGGAGTTACTGTAGAAAAACCGGCTCTAATGAAAGACGACAATAGCGACACCGGTGATTACGGACAAAAACTCAAAACAAAGGTTGTCTTAGAAGACCAAAATACCATTGAATCCATTGATCCGGTTGATAATGAGCCGACCGTGACATCAAAGCCTTCTTCTACAGTTATCCGTATACCACCGGTTACCGACGTCAACCAATGGGAAAACAAACAAGTCCAATACGATACCAATACTGTTTTCATAGTATGCAATAGTAAAAGTACGCAAAAACCTCCCGGTAAAGAACCATCGGAAAAAATCCCTAAAGCACGGGTCAATGAATTCCAATCTTTAGGAAAAGTATCTGATTGGAGAATCCGGTTGTGCAATACTTCTGATGACTCTTTTGTACTGGATAATGTAACCTGGAAAAACGTACATCATTATTACGTGGCGTCTCAATACAAAAATCAACCTATTTTTTCTACTTTGTCTCAAAACTATGAATCCACATTGGAATTGGAAAAAGAAAATGAAAAGAAGAAAAAGAAGAAACAAGCAGTACCCGATGAAGATTTTTCTCAACGAAAACGCCAAGAAATGTATCATGCATTGTACGCGAAATTCACCCAAAACCCCGAATTGGCTAGACTTTTAGAAGCCACTAAAGATGCCCATTTGATGTACCGGGTAAATATGAAAAACAAGGAAGAATTCACCGAACTCATGTGGTTGCGAGAGAGTTTACGCCCATATACCTTACAAGTATTGAAACCCTTGGATGAAAATGTAGAATCGGTTCCTGCTGTACAAGAAGTACCGAATAAAACAGATAAACCGGCTAAAAAAGACAAAAACGATGCCACCATTGCCATTACTGAAATGCCCGATGAAACTACTTTAGGTAAATACAAAGTACAATTGCCTCAATACAAACCGGAGATTTTACGTGCTTCCAGTTATTATTTGAACAATCGCATGCAGTTTGTACAGTCCATTAACCAATTGTTCAAAAGTGTCCGGAACCAATTCAAAGATGGAGACACCAATACTCGATCCAATTTCAGTTTATTGGAACACCAACGTATTGCTCTCAATTATTTACATGGAGACAGACCGTACCATGGATTACTTGTGTATCATAATTTGGGTACAGGTAAATCCTGTACATCCATTGCCATAACAGAAGGCATGAAACACGACAAAAAAATAGTTGTATTATTACCGGCTTCTCTCAAATCCAATTATTGGTCCGAATTGCAAAAATGTGGAGATGCACTGTACAAGCAAAATCAACATTGGGAATTCGTATCGGTGGATGGACGACCGGAATTAATAGCAACATTGGCTAAGGCATTGAATTTGAATAGCAATACCATCCGTAAAAACAAGGGCGCTTTTATGGTAGATGTACGCAAAGAACCGAATTTCGCCAATTTGTCTCCAGAACAACAAGTCATGGTTCAAAGTCAAATCGAAGATATGATTCAAGAAAAGTACAAGAATATTCACTACAATGCAAATAATTTAGGTGAAAAAGTGAAAGCACTGGGACAAAATAAGAAAAACCCATTTGACAATACTGTAGTAATATTAGAAGAAGCCCATAATTTCATTAGTCGTATTGTAGGTAATTTAAAGAAAAAGAAAAAAGCCGCCAATTCAGTTTATGTGCAAATTTACGAGCAAATGCTTCAAGCCACTGATTTCCGTATAGTCATGTTATCCGGTACTCCCATTTTGAATTATCCACAAGAAATGGGAGTCATGTTTAATTTATTGCGCGGTGGTATTCAAACCTGGACTATAGAACTACAATCCAATAAAGGTGATGGAGAGAAACTCAGTACTGAATCCATTGAAACCATGTTTAAAAAAGAAGGATTGAATACATATGACTTTCTACAGTACCAATACGGCAAATTGACCTTGACGAAAAATCCATATGGGTTTGTGAATGTCGATTCTCGGGCTAATGGTCGGGTCACTGAAAAACAAAGGCGTCCTATACAGGTGAAACCAAAACAAACCCGTAAACATGTGAAACCAATTGAAAACATGGAAGGCGGTGGAGGCAAGTACGGTGTGAAACTAGACAGCCGTGGTAATATAGATACTAAGCAATTTGAAAAGAAAGTCAAGGCCATTTTCGAGAAAAATCACATTGGTATTAAAAAAATGTCGTCGAAAATCGAAAAGGCCTTGCCCGATAATGATGAATTCCTCAATAAATTTGTCAAACCCGTAAACGAATTCAAAGAAATTCACAATAATACCGATAATACAGATTTACAGAATCTTAATACACTTCGTAGACGTATATTGGGTCTAACATCATATTTCCGTACAGCAAATACCGATGTTTTACCCCGTATTGTAATGGGCGAAAATGAAAAACCCATTCACGAAGTCCGGGTTCCAATGAGTGAACACCAAATTGAAGTGTACATGAAGGTCCGTAGTAAAGAACGAGAAAAAGAAAAGAAACAGAAAAAGCAAAAGCAAATGAGAATGGGTGCCAATGGTGAATTATTTGATACGGCCAGTTCCTACCGCGTCTTCTCTCGATGTGCTTGTAATTTCACCTTTCCCAATGATTTAAAACGACCAATACCCAAAGGCAAACACAGAAATGCCGATGATGAAAATCCAGTTGATGATGCTGTACAGGAACACACTATAGAAGACAACACTCCAGTGGCTGTAGCAGAATACCAAGACGAAGATGCGGCTAAAACGGATGATTTTTATCAAAGCGAAATAGCCCATGTGATGCGGAAATTACGCGAAAAACGGGACGAATATTTCAATCATGAGAATTTACAAAAATACAGTCCCAAAATGTGGTCCATTATACAAAATTTGAAAAACCCAAATAACAAAGGCCTGCATTTACTCTACAGTGCTTTTCGTACATTGGAAGGTATTGGTATTTTTAAAGAGGTCTTGATCGCCCAAGGATACCAAGAATTCCAATTGGCCAAAACGGACGGAATCTGGGATTTTGCCCCGGGATTTAAATTGGACGAACGTCCTTGTTTTGTGTTGTATACCGGTACAGAAGACGTCGAAATGCGCGAAATTATGCGTAATATTTATAATGGCGATTGGAATCCACCCAATGTACCCGAGTCGATTAGCATCCAATTACGCGAAGTCGCATCGAATAATCTGTACGGTGAAATTATCCAATTGTTTATGATTACAGCAGCCGGAGCCGAAGGCATTAACTTGAAAAATACCCGGTACGTCCATATGATGGAACCTTATTGGAATGCTGTACGATTACAACAAGTCCAAGGTCGAGCGCGCCGTATTAAAAGTCACATAGATTTACCCAAGACAGAACAAACCGTACAAACATTTTTGTATTTGTCCGTGTTTTCGGAAGAGCAAAAGAAAAAAGGAGAATACAAAGACTTGACGGAAAATGATTTGAGTAAATTGGACGAAAATACCCCGATTACAACGGACGAATATTTATACGAAATATCGCAAATCAAGGAAAAAATCAATCAGCAATTATTGACCGTGATGAAAGAAACCGCGATGGATTGCCACGTACACATACAAGACCATAAGAAACAAGAAAAATTAGTATGTTATGGTCCTAAATCCGGAGACAAAGAGTTTGTGGATTATCCTTCTTTGGACCGAGTATTGGAAGAAGAATCAAATTGAGTTTTCAGTTGAATACAGTACAAAATGATAGTATATTTTCTACTGTAAATTGGGGAGTATTGTGATTAGACTTAGAGTTAGACTCGTACAGGTGGCAATGGACTTAGACACAACTTGATGTCTCCCATTTCACTTCCAATATCGTACTTGACAATCAAAGGCAAATTGTTTTCCAAATAGATTTCTAAATTTTGGGATAAGGGAGTACATTTAATAAAATTATTGAGAGACTTTAGGGGAAATTCACCACTGGTGACAACGGATGGGTCGGGCTTTTTGCGAAACTTAATGGCGTCCATTTTGTCTTCCAATACATTGGTATCGCTTTGTTCTGTACGGAAAATACGCGATTTAGCAAAGTTACCTTCACAAGAAAAAATGAGGTCATCACCAACGGATTCGATTTTAATTCGGTCGGATATACCGGTCAAATCGCGGACGATTTTTTGAAATCCTGCACTGGGCATATGAATAATAGCCGTATAACTGACTTCTGGGACTTCTAATTCATCTTCGTCTGGTTCAAACAACCTCAATTTATAATTATTACATTGATTAATCTTACCGTTATCATATTGTAACCCCAAATGGGATACACTGCCTTCGTGATAATCTTCTTTGTCTATGTACATTGAAAACAAATCGTCATTGGATGTATTGGATATTAATTTAAATAAATGTAGAGAATTCGCGCATATTACAATTTTATCGGGACTGCATTCGTGTTTTTCAAATTTCATTTTTACTGCTACTAATGTGGTATGGTTTTTATCAAAGTTTATAATTTTCATTCCGTTTTTATCTATAATCATGGTTACATCGGGCACCAAGTCTTTTAAAGCACTATATAAATTACGAATAGGAGCAATTTGAATGGTTTGCATGGTGAGCACATTATTTTCAATTTCCATCTTTGATTTTTTGAGATTTTGAATAAAAATGCGTTCAATTGTATAAATGAAACCACACACTTTTTATTTATATTCGTTTTGCGTACATTTTATATTCTACAGTATCCACTCACCATTAGTATGTTTAGTAGAAATGGATCTACGCATTGTACTATTATGATGGGATTTTTGTACATGTCGCTTGTGGTATAGTAACTCACTGTACAGTAATGTACTGGCCGTGGATGTATAATAGTAACTTGCCCGGGCAAAATCCGGATGATAAACTACTGGACATTCTCGGGTTTTCAAATACGTATCATATTGGACTAATATAGCGTGCATTGTGTTTCGATTTTGTATAGTGGACTATAGAAGGTAGATGTGAGTTACAACATTGTTTTAGTTTTTGAGACAATGTTGTGTGTAAATGATTCAATTTTTACAAGATTAGGGAATTTATACCCTTAATGATGGAAATTGGGATATTTTATATTTTCAATCTTCAAGGGTTTACACCATCGTCATTGATTACACAAGAAGAGTTTCTTCTTTTTGTATAAATTGAATCGAAATTATTTAGGAATCTCCGTGGAGTTTAAACATAACTCCGTGTTTTGTTAAATTATCAATCATGGTTATTTGGTTTGGATCCTGATTTTCATTATTCCGCAACCATATTTTGATTATACAGAAATTCTTTTTGGGGGAGATTGTTATACCATTAATACAAGCATTACATTTGTCCTTGACACCCAATGATTCCCCCGCAGCATGAAACATCATATGTTGCCATACCTGAACGACGTGTTTATTGACGACTTTGTATGAAAAACATCCACCTGTGCGATTAGACGGATCTTCCCATAATGGAGTAATGCCTTTTCTCATGAAAAAGAGCATACTATATTTGACAATATTATCAGTAAGTGATTGATTAATAGAGATGACCTTTTCTACAGTATCAATCTCGTCATAGAAAACCGTGTATCCGGATAAGGACCAATCCTTTTCGGATGGCAAATGATGATACAATACCCATGTATCGTGTAATCCATGAGTGGCTACAGTAGAAACTTGTGTTGATGATTCAACTACGTGGGATGATGGTGCCGATTCACATATCATACTACTCATTTTAAATTTATTGTAATGGAATTAATGGTATTCTCACCCCAAGATATATAATAGAAAGATGTTTCTTTATATTATTTTTTGTAATGTAACTACCTAAAAATCATTATTATTGGGTTCTTCTTTCTTTTCTTCTTCTACTTCTACTTCTTCTTTCTTTTCTTCTTCTACTTTCTTTTCTTCTTCTACTTTCTTTTCTTCTTCTTGTTGTTCGTCTTCTACTGTTGGTTCAGTGGGTTCTTCAGTGGGTTCTTCAGTGGGTTCTTCAGTGGGTTCAGTTGTATCTGGCATTGTCGTTTCGGGTGTTTCGGTATTTGTATCTTCTTTAGGCTCTTCTTCTTTGGGCTCTTCTTCTTTGGGCTCTTCTTTATTGTTTCCGGTTAATATACTTGCTGCTGCTCCTAAATTTTCAGTAATCGTACTAATCAATCCATCGCGTTTTTCACTTTTTTGTTGAACAACCTTTTCGGCTTTTTTCACTTCATTTTCCAATTTTTTGGCTTTCTTCATTGGTTTACGAAATTTTTTTCGGGTGGCAGTATCTTGCTTTTTCAAGAGTTTTTCCATTTTCTCATAAGAGATCGCAGTTTTACAGTATAAAAATTTACGACCTTTTTTTCTACTGTGAACTGGTGTACAAGGCATTCTACATTGTTCTTCATTTTTAATATAAACACATGCTGATGGTTTTTTGAATTGGTTTTTTTTGCCTTTTTGTTTTTTTTTTGTATTTTTCCTTGCCATTCTACTATATATACTGTACAGATATATTATTCGTGTTTTAAAGTTTCCTTTTGTTTATATACAAATGGCCACCAGAAGGCAAATGAGGTCGATATTTCGTCAGTAATATCTCCGCTATCAGTTCGTTCGTCATCTTTATTGGATTCGTTTTCTACGATTTCTGTAGAAGAGCCTAAAGAACTACTTTCATCATCATCGACATTATTATCATCGACATTATTATCATCATCATCGACATTAATACTGTCATCGCTGTCCGTGTCCATATCCAATGATAATGTACGACATTCATAACCATCTTCTGTTATGACTAAATATTCATCCGATCGCAAAACATGTTGTTCCATGTTTTGATCCATAAAACGGATTTCATAATGCAAATCAAATACGAAATAACGGTCTGTATAGTACAACATACGATGAATGTGGGCCGGTGTAAACAATTCATTATTGGCTAAATACATTCCAGCAGGAATGGTCAATTCTATAGTTCCCTTCATATGTGGATGATAGTATTCTACAAATAAAAACTCAAACGATGAGCGTTTGGGGAATGATTCCCATGATTCATTTTTACGCGGTTTTAGTCCCGAAAAATTTCGTATAGCATAATCTTCACCATTTCTCACAACAAATAACAATTCCACTAAATTGGATTGGCATTCAAACTCATATTGGTATGGCAATTTTATAATAGGATTGTCTACAATAAGTTCGTGCTCTTTTTGTACAAATGCACTAAAATTATCCACATGTGAATACAGCACCTTTTCAAACTGGTCATACGACGACAAATTCCAGCCAAACTCATTAAAGGGGTGATGTTTTGTCAAACAGTACAACTGAATCCATTCATGACCAGTTGGCTCTAGTGGTTTATATTGTTCATAAATAGACTCCAATGGTTTTATAAAAATAGAATTGAGCCATCTGAGCATTTTTTGATACCAATGAAATACGAAAAATAATAGTAATTGACTGTACAATGGAACTTTCTCCAATATATCTATAAAAAATTGCATGGGTGATTTTTTATAGACTACAAAACGGGTTTGTTTTTATATTGATTGTAACAAGAATTAAATGTCTAAAGAAACTGTATTACTTCGGTTTGATGTATTGTGGCGTGTGCGTGATTTTTTCGGCATAGTGGTACCATCCAAATCTCGTAACGAGGAAACA
>Ga0129324_10002353_pt1 | contig 11683 bp, 7 predicted proteins | sample CPBDNA_7_FD_96879 | JGI IMG/M metagenome (GOLD analysis project Ga0129324, IMG submission 96879) | Freshwater to marine salinity gradient microbial communities from Chesapeake Bay, USA - CPBay_Spr_15_0.2_DNA | ecosystem: Environmental > Aquatic > Marine > Coastal | place: USA: Chesapeake Bay... | reverse complement strand
TAGTAAGGAGTGTGGATTAGAAAGCTCTCCCTTTAGGGCAGGGGTAAAGCTTTTAGAGTTCGTTTCCGTTTCCCAGCCCTAAAGGCTGCGAAAACTACTATCCTATAGTTTAAGGGTGTGGGTTACAAAGTCCCCTGTTAGAGCAAGGGAAAAGCATTAATTTTAAATTAGTTTATCAGTTCAAAAAGGTCGCTTCTACTTATCTTAGCGTCTTAATCATTTTAATTGAGGTTACAGGTCCAAAAATATCATCCAGAAAATGCTGCAGAGTGGAACGCTTTTGTAAAGCAATCGGTGAATGGGTCTTTTCTTCTTGAACGTGATTTTATGGATTATCACCAAGAGCGATTTGAAGATCACAGTCTAATGTTGTATTTAGAAGGGCAATTGATGTGCTGTATTCCAGCTCATGTAAAAGCGGGTGTTTTTTACAGTCATCGGGGTTTAAGTTATGCTGGTTTGGTCATCAGCGCTGCCGCAGTATCAATTATAGATCGTATAGTCGATGCGTTGTTGGAGTATGTGAACGGTTGTGCTTTCGCGAAAGCGGAATTACAACTGCCACCAGTAGCCTATCAACGTATAAATAAAGAAATAGCAGCCGTTTTACAATATAAAGGTTTTATCTCTAATCGAAAATTGCACAATCAGTCCGTAGCATTAGATCAAGAAATACAGGTATCACCTAAAAAGTCAATAAGGTATCGCAATGGAAAATACGAAGGATTGAGAATAGAAGTTTCAAATGATTTTAAGAGTTTCTGGGAAGAAGTTTTACTACCACAATTGGCAGCACGTTACCATTCAAAACCAGTACACAGCTTAGCAGAAATAGAATTACTCGCTTCAAGATTTCCAGAGAATATCGTTCAATATAATGTGTATAGAGAGGATGCATTACTTGCAGGGATCACTTTTTTTATAAAAGGGGAGATAGTGAAGTCTCAATATACTGCTAGTTCTCCAGAAGGCTTAAAGACAGATGCAGTAGCTTATGTTTATATGGAGGCAATGAAGGAATTTAAAGAAAAAGGATGTTCTATTATGGATTATGGGCCAGTGAATGAAAAAGGCGGATCGGTAAATAAAGGATTACAGCGTTTTAAAAAACAACTGGGCTGTCAAGAAGAGATATGGGAACGATGGGAATTTGATCAAAACATCTAAGGATAAAAAAAAACCACCAAATAATAAGTTGCTATCAAACACTTACTATACGGTGGTCATTCAACCAAACTTAACTTATTTTTCTTTTTCATAATATTTTCGGGTGGTTATAATTAAAAAAGGCTAATTCAATAATCTACACTTGTACGTCCAATGTTATGATGGTACAAATTTAATAGATTTACATACTTGAAGGTGCTAACATCTAGTTAAGCAATGTTAAGTAGTGTTACCTTTATATATTAAAAAACAAATTAAATTTGCAACAGAATTTTAACAAATGAAGAATACAAAGAAATCATTTCACTTTGCCGTGTTTTCGAGTGTATTGCTAATCGTTTTTACGATTTTAGGCCAGACCGTAAGGACGGCAGCCAATACCATCAATGATATCACTGCTTACTTCATCACCTTATTTTTTATAAGCATTTTTTTTGGTGCTATTTTTAGTGTTTTGAGTTTTAAAGAGCCCTTTCACTGGAAAAAATATGTGGGAATAGGAATTAACTTCTTCTTTTTGGTGATGACCAGCCTTGCTTTGATCGGTAATTTAAAAGACGTCGTAGAAGCTTTTAGTTAAAGCACTTTCGATGTGTTATCTTCGTTATCTAGTCCAAGAATGAAATGATACCATCTTATATTCCATATTTAGACCTACAACCTCATAACAAAAGGTTTGCTCAACAAGATCTAAAGACGTTTAAGGAAATCCACGCGACGGGAAAGTTGATAGGTGGAGAATGGGTGAACAAGTTTGAAAATGCTTATGCCTCCTATTGTGGGGCAAGTCACTGTATAGGGACGGCAAATGGGCTGGATGCATTAACCATTATTCTTAAAGCCGAAGTCGCTTTGGGAAACCTACCTGAAAAGGCAAAGATTGTTGTGCCAGCGCATACTTATATCGCTACTTTTCTAAGTATCCTGCACGCGGGGATGCAACCTGTTCCTGTAGATGTGGAGGAGCTTACTTTAACAGCACAAGTGCTGCGGCAGGTCGATCAAAGCTATGATGCCATTATTGCAGTAGACATTTATGGCAAGTTAGTAGATGATGAGGTATATGCCTATGCAAGAGAGAAGTCAATTCCTATTTATTGTGATACGGCTCAGTCACATGGGGCAGTTAACGATAGAGGTGTCAAGTCCGGAAATCTAGCTCGAGCGAGCGCCTTCTCGTTTTATCCAACAAAAAACCTAGGTGCTCTTGGAGATGCAGGTGCGATAACCACGAGTGATGAGGATTTGGCAATTACTTGTCGCAGCATAGCCAACTATGGTAGATCAAGCCGTTTTGTCAATGACTTAGTGGGAATTAATTCTAGACTTGATCCGTTGCAAGCTGGTTTTTTAATCAATAGATTGCCACAACTTGATACCGATAATCAAAGAAGAGTAGAAATAGCTAAGTTTTATATCAAGCATCTTCAAAATAACAAAGTAAGATTGCCTTCAGAGCACTTTATTAAAAATAATGTAGTCCACGTCTTTCCAGTTTATGTAGGTGATAGAAAGCTTTTTGTAGATCACTTAGATCAGGAAGGCATAGGTACGAGTGTGCATTATGAAGTGCCGCCACATCAACAAAAAGCATTGAAACAATGGAATCATCTTAGATTTCCAGTTACAGAAAAATTACATCGCACTGAAGTAAGCTTGCCATGTCACCCTTTAATGACTTTAGAGCATCTGCAAAAGGTAGTACAAGCAGTAAACGCCTACTAAATGAGAAGACTTTTTCATCAACTTCATAAAAATGTACTGCTCAAAGTAGCTGGGTTCAATTCTATTCATGTAGTTCTGAAAATAGGAATAGGTGCCATCATGTCTAAAATTCTTGCTGACTACGTAGGTGCGGCAGGATTGGGAATCCTTGGTAACCTGCGTAATTTTACTCAAGGGTTACTTACTTTTTCTGTGTTAGGACTGGAAAATGGACTGGTTAAAAATACAGCCCAATTTCAGCAAGAGCCGGCTGAGTTAAAAAAGGTATTTGGCACCGCTTGGGTATGGAGTATATGCGCCAGTATCATAGCAGCTGTTGTGATATTCTTTGCTGCTTCATGGTTGGATCAAAAACTTATAGCGACAGAGGTAGACTTTTCTATGGTTTTTAAGGTTCTTGCCTGTTCGCTGCCTTTTTATGTAGTATTCGTTTTCGTTACCAGCCTGATGCAAGGTTTAGAGTGGTTTAAGAAATTTATTATTCTCAATATCATTATAAGTATTTTGGTTTTTGGAACCTCTGCGATTTTGGTGTATCAATACAATCTTACCGGAGCTTTATATTCGCTTGCTTTGGTTCCTTTTTTACAATGTATTGCAGCTGTTGTTTTTTGGTGGTTTCAAGGACAAAAAAGCATAAAACTCCAAGAACTGCTAAATCTTCACTTTGATAAAAAAGCCAGTCGACAGTTGCTTAAGTACAGTGTTATGGCACTAGTAAGTGCATTGCTGATTCCGTTGGTAAACATCTTGGTAAGAGATCAGGTCAGAGCAGAGGTGAGTGATGAAGCCGCTGGATGGTGGGAGGCTGTCGTGCGTATTTCTGGATTCTACATGCTCTTTGTAACCAGCTTGATCAGCCTTTATGTCTTGCCTAGTTTGAGTAAAGATAACAGTCATAAGAACTATAGAGCTACCGTCTGGAAGTTTTATACCACTATAGTACCACTTGTTATTGTGGGGCTTATCCTTATTTATCTCTCTAGAGATTTTATTATTAGTATTTTGTTTACGGCAGAATTTGACGCTTCTAGTGGGCTATTTAAATGGCAACTCCTAGGTGATTTTATAAAGATTGTCACTACGGTTTTAGCCTTTAGATTTATAGCTATGAACGACCTTAAAAGCTACCTAATAGCCGAGCTATTAAGTATAGCGTCTTTCTATTTATTAGCTCTTTATAGTATACCCGCTTACCAAGAAGAGGGTGTTGTAATAGCGTATTTAGGTAATTATTTATTTTATTTAGTGGTATTGCTCTTCCTTTTGCGTAAAGAACTTTTTACTGTGTGATACCACCTTTAATTTTTATAGAGAATACTGTTTTGTCTATTTCTTATAGGGTCGCTAATAGCAGTAACAGTTCATTTGACTCAAAAGGATTTTTACAGCAGCAAGCAACTATCCCGTTTATTACAGCCTATTTTTATAGGGGTTGTGGTTTGGCTTAAAAATATTTAAATAAAAGGGTTCTTAAATGATGCGCGACTAGGGATGACCAACTTATATTTGTAAATCATTTTGTTTTAGTTTTTGTCGTTTGTGGGGATTCCGCTTTCGCGAAAGCGCGTATTTTAAAATTCAATCGACACTCCTTATGGAATTACAACTCAATAGACCTATTTGCTTTTTTGACCTAGAAACGACAGGTACGAATATCTCTAAAGATAGAATCGTTGAAATTTCTATACATAAAGTTTTTCCTAACGGAGAGGAGAAGACTTATACGTTTAAAGTAAATCCTACAATTCCCATTCCAGCAGAAACTACTGCAGTGCACGGCATCACAGATGACATGGTCAAAGACGCTCCTACTTTTAAAGAAAGAGCTCACGAGGTTAATAATATCATCAAAGATGCAGATCTGGCAGGCTTTAACTCGAATAGGTTTGACATCCCATTGTTAGCCGAAGAAATGTTGAGAGCCGGAATAGATTTTGAAATAGGAAATAGAAATGCGATTGATGTGCAGAATATTTTTCATAAAATGGAACAGCGTACCCTAGTGGCCGCTTATAAATTCTACTGCCAAAAAGACCTGACCGATGCCCACAGTGCCGAGGCTGATACTATTGCTACTTATGAGGTTTTAAAAGGGCAGTTAGACCGATATCCAGAGTTGGATAATAATATGAAATCTCTAGCAGAATTTTCTACTCGTCGAAAGGCAGTCGATTTTGCGGGAATGCTTGCTTTTAATGAAGCTGGTGAAGAGTGTTTCAACTTTGGGAAGCACAAAGGTAAGCGCATCGTTGATGTATTAGATCAAGAACCTGGATATTACAGCTGGATACAAAATGCAGATTTCCCGCTTTATACAAAAAAAGTTCTTACCGCTATTAAGCTACGCGGCTTTAATAGCTAAGGATTTGTTGAGGTAAATTCGATGAATGATGTATTTAATTGACTTCATATACAGAGTTTTAGCCGATTATAGGATCTTTATTGTATTCGATATGTTGAGGTATTTTTTTTACTATATTTGAGTAAATGAATTTATCTTGAAAACACTACTTTATTTATTCTTATTTATAAATGTAATTTTTACCTCTGCTCAGGAGCTTCCACCGCTTCATAATTATGAGCCATCCTTATATCTTGCTGGTAATCAAAACTGGATGGTATCAGAGTCCGAGGACCATTTTATCTATGTAGCTAATAACAAGGGGTTGCTAGAATACAATGGATCTCAATGGACGTTGTATACCACTCCTAATGAGAGCATAATGAGGTCTGTAAAGGCTCAAGGGGATCGCATTTATACAGGTTGTTATATGGATTTTGGGTATTGGATAAGAGATGACAGCGGTATATTGAATTACACTTCCATCATTGAAAAGACAAACTTCCAATTACAAGAAGATGAGCAGTTTTGGAATATAATTGTTAAGAAGGATTATGTTCTTTTTCAATCTCGTTCTCATATTTACTTTTTTGATATCGAATCAGGTGATATTGCTCCAATCGCTGAACAAACGGAGATCAATAAGTTTTTTCATGTAGGAGACACTTATTATTATCACGTATTAGGAGAAGGCTTATTTCAGGTAGTTAATAAAAAGGCAGAGTTAAAAGGTGCTTCCGACTTCTTCCTGGAACAGACCATCATTTTAATGTTTGAACACGACTCTAAAGTATACCTTCTTACTCAAGATGCGGCTATATACCAATATAACGACGGTGAGGTGGATCTTGTGGGCACTTGTGATTTAGATCAAAAAATAACAGTTTATAGCGCGTCTTTGTTGAGTGACAACAACCTCTTATTAGGGACCATTGCCAATGGGGTGATCTCAATGGATCTCAATGGAAAAGTAAATTATACCTTCAATCAAGGCGATGGATTGGCAAATAATACGTGTTTATATGTTTTCGAAGATAGTGCTAAAAACGTGTGGTTGGCATTAGACAATGGAATCAGTTCTATAAGTATAGATTCCCCTTACCAGGTGTACAATGACAAAGACGGAAATCTGGGTACTGTTTATGCCTCTTATCAAAGTGATGACATTTTATACTTGGGAACCAATCAAGGATTGTTTTACAAGAAGTCGGGTCAGGATAAATTTTCGTTTATAGAAGGAACAGAAGGCCAAGTATGGTCGATCAGTGAGCATCAAGGTGTTGTTTTTTGCAATCACCATTTAGGTGTTTTTGTACTAAGTGAATCTAAAGCGCGACGACTTAAAAATACTATTGGGACTTGGCAATTGTATTCGGTTCCGAATGCCCCCGACTTGGTAGTAGCCGGAACCTATAAAGGTCTTCAAATATTAAATAATAGTTCAGGAGAATGGGAATTTCGGAATAAGATTGAGGGTTTCGATATTAGTTCAAAAGATATTATTGTGCGCGATAATGTTGTTTACGTCAACCATGAATATAAAGGAGTCTTTAAAATTTCACTTAATAAGGAATTTACTAAACTAGTAGCATATGAAAAAATAGCAGTATTGGGGAAGGGCATAGGTTCTGATATCATGGATTTCAAGGGAAAGATCTTTTATTCTAAAAGAGACGCTATCTATATAAAATCCTCTGATAATGGTGAATTTGTAAAAGATAATGAGTTGAGTAAGATTGTCGCTGGTGATCAATATACTTCTGGAACTTTTATTAAAAATGATGGGTATTTATGGCTGTTCAACAAGAGTAAGATGTATAAGATCAGCATAGAAGATATCAATGGCAAGTACAATGTAGAGAGTATTCCACTAGGTCATGAACTGAGAAGAGAAAAAATTGGTTATGAAAATTTAACTAAAGTAGGTCCAAATAATTTCCTGATCGGCACCTCTTATGGCTATACAACGCTCAATCAAAATCGGAAGAACAACCTTTCGCATAAAGTATACATCAATAATTTATATCGCTTGGATAAAAGTATACCAACTAGCCTAAGTTTAAAAAATCCGTCAGAAGTACCTCATAAAAATAATCATTTACAAATTTCCTATTCCTCCCCTTTTTTTAAAACCTTAAGTGTTGTAGAATATCAATACAGGCTTCTGGGGGAGAACCAAGAATGGAGTACATGGAGTAAAGTGAATAGCACAGAGTTGAAAAATTTATCCTACGGAGCATACACATTTGAGGTCCGTTCTAGAGTAAATACCCTAATATCTGATAATGTTGACGCCGTTAGCTTTACCATTGCACGGCCTTATTACGCAACTAATACCGCTATAGCTTTTTATATTTTCGTTGTAGTGCTCATTATTTTACTACTTAATGGATTTTACATTTGGTATTTCAAAAAGCAAAAACAGATAGCGCTTCAAAAGCAGCAAAAGGAATTAGAGTTAAAAAGCCTGACTAATGAAAAGAATCTAGTAGAGTTGCGTAATGAAAAATTAAAAAGTGACATCGAACATCGAAATAGAGAACTTGCTATATCGACAATGGCGATGATTAAGAAAAATGAAACTCTTAATGAACTAAAGGTGGAGCTGGATAACTTACCCAAGACTGTAGCGTCTAAATCTTTAAAAAAGATGTTGGATAAAAATTTAAACAGCAGGAAAGATTGGCTCACTTTTGAAGAAGCATTTAATAATGCGGACAAAGATTTTTTCAAAAAAATTAAGGAATTGCACCCTTCACTTTCTTCTGGAGATTTAAGATTATGTGTGTATTTAAGACTTAATTTATCCTCAAAAGAGATCGCTCCACTCTTAAATATTTCCCCTCGTAGTGTGGAGATAAAACGATATCGTTTGCGTAAAAAACTAGCGCTTTCACGCGATGATAGCTTAACTAGTTACATTGTTGAGATTTAATTCTTTGTTATTTTGTTTTAAATAACACAACATAGCTACATCAATATTTGAGATCAGCTATAAGTTTTTTTAAATATAAAATTATAAACACTTATTATTAAGGGTTTTATAATTTTATTGGAAGATCATGACAGAATTATATATATTTATATGGATGTATATTTTTTGTTGTGTTTGAATTTGATTGTTCAAGTTTTCCAGAATATATATTTAAAAAATTAAAATCAGTGCGATTAAATACATTTAAAAAGCAATCGTTTTAATCAATCCTTAATTAACAACCTATCTATACCTCTTTATATATGAAGAATCTTTTATTAAGTATTTCGTTGATCTTTTTTGCATTTTTTGGTTTTTCACAAAATCAAAAAGTTACTGTTTTAGAAGACATGAATGGTCATACCCTAATGGTGGACGGCAAGCCTTTTATTGTTAACGGTATGAACTGGGATTACGTTCCTATTGGTGAAAATTACTCTTATGATTTTTGGGCAAAATCAGACGACTTTATTAAAGCAGCACTCGACTCAGAAATGGGTTTATTGAAGAATATGGGAGTTAACACCATTCGTGTATATACAGGTATGCAGCCTAAATGGGTATCCTATATCCATGAAAATTATGGTATTTACACCATGATCAACCATTCCTTTGGGCGGTACGGTCTTACTTTAGATGGTACTTATGTTTCCAACACAGAATATGCCGATCCAAGAGCCCAAGCATTGCTTTTAAAAGAAGCGACTAATTTAGTCAAGGATTTTAAGGATACACCCGGCCTATTGATGTTTATGCTAGGTAATGAGAATAATTACGGTTTGTCATGGGGAGGTGCTGAAACCGAAGATATACCTATAGAAACTGAAGGAACAGTGATCACTAGGGCTCGAGCCATGTATAAACTGATGAATGAAGCAGTCGTTGAGATGAAAAAGATCAACAGTGACCATCCTATTGCTATTTGTAATGGAGATTTATTGTATTTGAACTTAGTTGCCGAGTATTTGACGGATATGGATATTTATGCCACTAATATGTATAGAGGTGTTTCTTTTACTGATGCCTTTGATCGCGTTAAAAATGAATTAGGTAAGCCTTTGATGTTTTCAGAATTTGGCTCTGATGCTTTTAATGCGTTAAATAATAAAGAGGATCAAAAAATGCAAGCGTACTATATGGTGAATAATTGGAAGGAAATTTACCAAAATGCGGCCGGTCTCGGTAAAGCTGAAAACACTATTGGGGGTTTTACATTTCAATTTAGTGATGGCTGGTGGAAGAAAGGCCAAACCAAGGATTTGGACATTCATAATTCAGAAGCAAGTTGGTTGAGTGGAGGCTATTCTCTTGATACTGATGGGGTATCTAAAAATATGAATGAAGAGTGGTTTGGTATTTGCGCTAAAGGTCCTTCTAATGAAAGAGGTTTATATGATCTCTATCCACGAGCAGCTTACTATGCCTTAAAGGAAGTGCATCAATTGAACCCGTATGCTGGAAATAAAACCTTAGATGTGATAACCAATTATTTTGAAAAAATCCAGTTGATGGATGCAGTACTTAGGGCAAGAGGAGATAAAGCGGCTCTTGGCGGTAGTGATTCAGAGAAATTAAGAATTAGTCAGCTCACCGCTAGATTCACTACTTTCAATACAGGAGGTAGCTTGATAACAACTCCAGATACTCCAGACCCAGACTCTAATGTGTATCCCAATCAACTGGGTTTTGATCACATGCAATCTTATTTTGTAGGAGTAGAAGGGAATCCTGCAGCCAACATGCGAGCTAATGTTGTCTTTAATGTTATTGGTAAAGTTGCTGAAAACCCTATTGACGAAATATTTTATGAAAATAGAGCAAGACCTGTCACCTCATTAGATGCAACTAATCAGCAAATTATTGAAAGTGACATCAATCGTGTTAATGTATACAATGCAGAATTTGAGTGGAATGCTAAGGACTTTGATCTGAGAGGATTTTACCGTACCGGTCATTATCATTGGGGATACGAGGGTGACTTTTTTGGATTGTATCCTGAAGCAAACTACGGTCCTAATCTAGATATCTACGGTGGTGAAATTCTAGGATTTGAAGTTGATGGTAAAGGAGCAGCCGCTGGTTTGAAAGCAGCTTTCGGTCCACAATTGTGGTGGGGAGCAAACCCAACAGCATTGCTGAAGTACAGTCGCCAAATAGGTAACTGGGGTGTTACGGGTATTTATCACAGGGATCTTCAAACAGAACTGGTTTTGGATGAAAACGGACGTCGAGTGCTTGATCAAAATCAGGTGAGAAGTGGTATCATACCTGCATATCCTACAGAGAGAGCTACATTAGTAGTAGAAAGAAACTTTGGTAAATTTGGATTTACTTTTGGTGGCCTTTGGGGAGGAAATCCTCTTAATGGGAGTGTTTTTCAAATAATGGATGCAGGAGAAGTCAAGAATGATAAAGTTCAATCATCAGACAATTGGGGTGGTAAAGCAAAAGTTACTTATCAAGGCGGAAAAGTAAACGCTTATATGCAAGGTGGAGTTATGGGACTAGTTGCCAACGGAGGAGCAGATGCTACACAAACTTTTACCGGGTGGAAATTAAAGGATAACGGTAGTGGAAACCAATCTAACTTCTTAGCTGGGATGACTTATACCATCGGAAACCTACAAATAGCACCTAACTTTTTATGGCAAAAACCTATCGTAGGCGCTATGCCAAATGACGTGGACGCTCCAGGAGCATTAAGAAACGTTTTAGATGATCCATTTGCAGTGAGAGGAAATAGAGAAACTACAGCTGGAGAGTTGTTATTGACTTTTGATCCAACACCTGGAACATGGATGTATCAATGGGACAATGATAGAGCTGAGGATGCAAAATTTGCCATGAGTGCCGGCTTTGTATTTCGTCACCTTCCTACCACTCAAGATGCGCATATCGGATTTTTAGCAAATCGTACGTTCTTTGCCTTCCCTAACTCGGCACCTGCTGAAGATTTGTGGGAAGCTCACACAAGAATAGTTTCTAAATTAAGTCCTAATTTAGGGATTATCGGAAACTTCTTCTACGGTAATGGGCAAGCTAATGGTGATAGTGAAAGAACAATTACTCGCTATGGTGGTGATGTAAGAATGATTTATAATAAAATGAAAATACAGACTCACGTGAAGATCAATGATTGGGGGCCTTTTGATTATCATAGAGATTTTAACTTAACTTATCCTGTTCAATTGATGCTGGATGTTTCAACAAGTCTTGGAAAACCAGATTGGTTTATCTTACCTAGTACCGTAGTAGGTATTAGAGGTACTTGGAGGTCTATGGATGTGAATTCACCTAGATACTCTCCTAATCAAGCCCCTGAATTTGGATTACCACCTGTTAGTGCTGTAGGATTTCCTAATGGAACGGAGTGGGAAATAAGAACCTATGTTCATATCAATATAGGTAACTAAACACATGAGCAATGAAAAATAGAAAACCTACTTATTTTAAGGACTTAAGCCTTATATTTT
>Ga0129324_10002352_pt1 | contig 11686 bp, 9 predicted proteins | sample CPBDNA_7_FD_96879 | JGI IMG/M metagenome (GOLD analysis project Ga0129324, IMG submission 96879) | Freshwater to marine salinity gradient microbial communities from Chesapeake Bay, USA - CPBay_Spr_15_0.2_DNA | ecosystem: Environmental > Aquatic > Marine > Coastal | place: USA: Chesapeake Bay... | reverse complement strand
GACCGCGTCGTCGCCTTCGCACGAACGGCACCCGCAAACCTCACTGATTCTGCAAAGGCCTCAACCCGGGGGACTTATGAGAGTAGGGGCGCGAGAACAAAGGGCGTGCGCATTGTCGAGCATTTCGTTCTCAACAACGCTGACATTCAAAGTGTCATCGGCAATAAGGAATTGATTGCACTCGCCGAAAACTACTTTCGCACCAAAGTTTTGGTTCACCCTCCGCAGCTCTATTGGTCATGCGCACCCAGTGGCATTGATGCGCAAATGCCTGATGGTGAAGATGCTCTGCAATCAGCAGAAGAGTTCCACTGGGACTTTGACGGAGTTGGCGGGGTGCGGTTGCACATGTATCTCACCGATGTTGACCAGGACAGCGCACCCATGAAATACATGCGTGCCAGCCACAAACCCGGAACATTGAAATCAAAAAGTTTGCGCAATGCTGATCGCGGCGTCAAGGATGCGGCGGTTTGGCAACGATTCTCGCCCGATGATGCAATGACCGTGACCGGGCCCGCTGGAACGACCTTCATGAGCAACTCACACGGCCTACACCGAGGCACCCCGGCCCGAACCCGCGACCGACTCTTTCTTGTTATGCCTTTCCAGGCAACAAGTTTTGCGGGGTATCAACTCAAGCCACGCCCTGTCACGCCGAAGGATCCTGGCTTCGCAGCCCTTTTGGCGCAAGGATCTCCAGCAATGCGCTGGTTTCGACCAACTAATTCATACACGGGCAGTCGGTAACATTGCAGGCTAGAGAAGTCAGGGGATATCAATGATCGAGTTTGACAATCTTGGTGGGGAATGGGATCAACGAACGGTAACTGCTGCAGGTGAGTCCGTTCAGTCAAAGATCGCTGGGGTTCTCACTCGCGTCGTTGCAACGCATCCTGATCACCGCGGCCGCCTTTTTGAGGTTTTCAATCCAGCCAATGACCCTGAGTACTGGATTGAACCGATCGTTCACGGCTACGTTTTCACAATTCGTCAGAATACTCTCAAGGGTTGGGGGGTGCACGGACACAAAACGGATCGCTATTGTCTGATTCATGGAGAAGTAGTGGTGCTTCTCTTTGATGCCCGTCCAGCGTCGGAGACCTATCAACTCGTTCAGGTGGTTGCGCTTTCAACCGAGGGAACACAAATGGTCCAGATTCCAGCCGGTGTTTGGCACCTCAGCATCAATGTCGCACCCCATGAAACCCAAATACTCAACTTTCCAACGGCAACGTATGACTATGACGAACCGGACCGCATCACGCTGCCCTGGGACACAGATCAAATCCCCATTGATGTGGCAAGGTACTTTCCACGCCAGATGCGTCCAGGTCAGTGAATGGCTTGATGATCTCGTGTGATGTCGCGGCTGTTGTTGTTACGTTGAAAGACTCCCCCCGCTTGCATGAGGCCATTTCATCTATTAAATCGAGCGTGACGCATGTCAATGTCTTGGTTATTTGCGTGATAAATGATCCCTCAGTTTCGGGCACCTGGCAGCGTGATGGTGTTCGGTACGTGGGTGCGGGCATGAATTTGGGGTGGGCCGGTGGCGTGCACGCGGGACTTATCGATGTTGACAGCAAATATGTCTGGGCCATACAGGATGACATGATTGTTGACCCACATGCTTTGGAGGTTTTAATCCGCTCACTTGAAAGCAACCAGGCGCTTGCGTCAGTTCGACCACTCAATGTTGATGCTCGAGGAGTTGTGGCTGCATCCCAACAGGGGAACCTGGCAAATGGTAATGGGCGCTTTGTAACTCGTTTGCCATTGCGGCCAACGCTGGCCCAAAATCTAATCCCCATCAAAAACGAGGGGTATTTGGCCAGTTCTGGGCAGTTAATACGCCGAGAAGTCTGGGATGCACTCGGTGGGTTTGATCCCTGGTACTACCCGTGGGGCCACATCGATGTTGATTTCGGGCAGACGCTGAGGACAACAGGGTGGCAGTTCCAAACTGTCCTTGAGGCACGTATGACCCATCAGGGCCAGGCATCAACAACCTCAAACTTTCGATCCTTATGCATGGTCAGACATGACTACCTCTACGACGCAAAGTGGGACCCATCGGTTATTACTCATGAAAACGCGGCCATTCCCGTATCCGCATTCATCGTTCAAGAATCTCGCAACGGCGCTGCCAAACCTCGATCAACTGACCTTGAGTCCTTGCGCAACGTCACTGCTGTCGCGGCCGCTGACCTTGCACTCTGGATGTCAAGGGCGATGTCTGATGAACTGTCCTATCTTTCTTTGAGGCAACTGGTGCTCAATTCAAGTACTCGCAGAAGTGTTGGCAAACGAGCCTTCGCAGCACTTCGCCGCAAAGTCAAGGCAAATCGCACTTAGGTCCTTGGCGCTGCCTTCAAACCTGGGCTCAATGTTTGTCAAGTTTTACAAGATACTTCCTTTCGAACTAAGTTCGCCCCAATCGGTCAAGTACTGCACAATGTCACCATGAGCGATTTGCAATTTACCTCGCCCGAGTTCCGAGTCACCATGCTGCTCTGTGACCACGTGAATGTGGCAGAAGGCAAGCTCTATATCAATGGTGGTGGGTGGACGCTTACCGGCCCAAACCCCACACCCATGGGTATTGCACTGCTCATTGGTGTTCCATGGAGTTCGGTTGATACCGACGTCAACTTCACGTTAACGCTAGTTATGACCGATGGACAGCCGGTGTTAGCTCCCTCGCACCTTGGTGGTGCGCCTATCAGCATCCAAGGCAATGTTCACGTGAACTCCCCCGAAGGCATGAGTCTTGGAGCTCACGTCGATGTCCCACTGGCAATCAACTTCCCAGCCTTGGAATTGCCATCTGGCCAGCGCCTGATTTGGGAGTTGGAACTCAATGGTGGGCGCGATAGCGACTGGCGATTGCCTTTTCACACTCGCCCATAGGGCCCTATCCTCTTGATGCCTATAACTTTGTCATTACCGTGTGAAATGAACATAAAGTTAGTTTGCGCATGAACCATGCAAACCACTTGAAAGGAACGGATGCCCAATGCAGGTGAGCGTCGTGATAGCCGCCTACAACAGCGCCGCCAGATTGATATGCGCTGTTGAATCCGTCCGCGCGCAGGACATGCAAGACTTTGAAATCGTGGTCGTGGGCGACGCGGCCACCGACGACTCTGAAGCACGGTTGACCTCTCTGGGCGACAGTCGAATTCGGTGGGACAACATGCCCACAAACTGGGGTGAACAGTCCGTTCCTAGCAATCGCGGTATTGAGCTTGCCACTGGTCGATATATTTTCTTTCTGAATCAGGATGACCTTTGGCGCCCTGACCACCTGTCCAATTCATTGGCATTGATGAGTACCGATGGTGCCGACGTGGTCTGGAGCCCGTATTTGGTCATTCCACCGGGATCACGCCCGGATGCGCGGACCATGCCCCCTGCGGATTTAGGGGGCCTGAGCCCCCACTACCCACGATTTGACCCGACCACCTTCATACCTGCGTCGTGCACTGGATGGCGCAGGGACGCTATCGACCTTGTCCAAGGTTGGCGAAATGCAGGTGAAGTCACCGTCAGCCCATCTCAGGACCTTCTATGGCGGGCACATCGGGCTGGCCTGAAAGTTGTCGGGACCGATAGGCCCACGGTGCTTGTCCTTTGGAGTGGCCAAAGGAAGGGGTCCTATCAAGCCTCCTATAAACCTGAAGACAATCAGGCCTGGCTTTCGGCGTTGACGCACGCTCCATGGCTCGTGGATCAAGAGATGGCCCGCGCCTCAATCGCTAGAACTGTGGCGCTCTCGGGAAAAGCTCCATGGCACCAACTGCCGCGGTGGACGGCCAGGAAAATGTTAAATGGGATCTGTCGCCTGCTCCGGATTCACCCAGCGGCGCCGCTGGTTGCACTCAGGTACTCCAAAAGCGGAGGGTTCATCAATACGATCAGGTCAAAGAATGACCTCGAACCTCGTGATTTCGCCTCGCGCTTAGAAGGAAGCAATTGATGCCCCAACGCATTGCGATTGTCGGCGCCGGTATGACAGGAACACTTGCGGCTATTGGGCTCGCTCAACAAGGAGTCACAGTCGACCTCATTGATCGATCCTCCGATGCGCTTTTCGAGGCAAGTTTCTTCAACGAAGGAAAAGTGCATCTGGGTTTCCTTTACGCACATGATCCCACGTGGGCGACTCCTCGGCTCATGATCGATGGTGCCCATACTTTCCGCCCGATAATCCAGGCGATGACGGGGTTTGATGTTCAATCCATCCTGTCAACACCGTTTTATTACGCCGTTCACCGAGATTCATTGGTTCCAGTAAATGCTTTTGAGCAACACCTCATGAAATGCTGCTCGACATTTAATGAGTTAGTCACCGCTCAAGCCGGATCCTATGTTGATGGGTCTAAACAGGTAACGGCGCGAATCTGTCGCCGTGAAGAATGGGAGGAACTCTTTGATCCCAGTGTTTTCACCGCATTCTTTGAAACATCTGAGCGCGCCGTGGACCCTCACCTACTTGCCCCTGTCATCCGAGCAGCACTCGCCGCAGAAGATCGAATCGACTGGTGGTCGGGCACACATGTAGAGCGGATCACCCGCGGCACCGACATGAGTTGGAAATTGATAGGAATCAATGGAGAACCCGTTGCCGCAGGGACCTATGACATCGTTATTAACTCAACTTGGAGTGATCTCATTCGACTTGATTCCCAAGTGGGTGTTGAGCCACCGGCAGACTGGTCGTATCGATACAAATTGAGCAATCGAGTGCAGCGCGCGGTGAATCCCACAGACATTATGTCTGTCACAACAGTGCTTGGTGCGTTTGGCGATTTGGTCAACTTTGGAGAGCGTGGAGGAATTTTTCTCAGCTGGTATCCAAATGGTCGGTTAATGATGACCAACTCGCTCGACTTTCCCGACTTGAATGGATCAGACCATGACTTTGCCCGAGCAAGCGCATATGAGCAGTCGCGCATCGCATGGGAGGAAATGTCTCCCCAACTGAGGGATCTCAAAATCGCTGACGATCCCGTAGATGTCCGTGGCGGCATAATTCTTGCATCGGGGCGTCAAGATGTGGACGACCCTGGAAGTGCACTACATTCACGCGTCCAAGTGGGCATCAAGCGCTCCGGCACTTATCTATCCGTCAACACCGGAAAATATACGCTGGCTCCACTCATGGCTCAAAAGGTGGTTTCCCAAGTGACATCGATGCTTGGGTGATATTCGCCAGCCAAGTTGGCCGTGACAGCACGGCCAGGCATGGAGTGTTCGACTCACGCCGCCATGAGTACGCTACCGCCGGGGACTTGCGAGGAAAGGATCCCAAAATTGCACCCGAGAGAGTACTCAGTCTCGACAGCGCCACACGATGTCCAAGTGTTAATGGCGGTGCAAAATGGAGATCGCTGGTTAGCGCCTCAAATTGCGTCAATTCTCGCTCAAGAAAATACATCATGCACTTGGGCCGTCACTGACGATGCATCCAGCGATAATTCACTGGAAATCATTCAGAACATGGTGTCTCCTGACAGACTTGTGCTCACCTCACTCAACAAAAAATCAGGTTTGCCAGATGTTTTTCTCAACATGCTCCATGGCTCCCGTACCAATCACGACTATTACGCGTTCGCCGATCAGGATGATGAATGGTCTAACAACAAATTGGATCGCGCCTGTCATGCACTCAATGCCCTACCTCCAGGTCAGGCCGCCTTATGGGTCTCCTCCATAACAATAACCTCAGAATCTGACCACGTTCACAGGGAACCCACAAAAAGGCCAACATTGGGAAATGCCTTTGTAGAAGGCATTGCCCCCGGTTGCAGCATGGTCTGGAATGCCGCACTGCATAACCAACTGGTGATTCCTGGCTCCAACAAATGCAAAATGCATGACACTTGGATGTATCTCTCAGCATGCATCCTCGGCTCGATAATCGTGGAGTCGGACTCCATGGTCGACTTCAGACTTCACACCAGTAACGCAGTAGGCAATCGAAATGACATTATGTCCCGCATCCGTCGATTTTTTGGAGAGATCAGAGGGGCTCGAGTATCCATGGAGACCCAAGCACAAGCCTTCATTGAAGCCTACGGATCGAGACTTTCGCAAGACGAATTGGCTTTAGCCCAAACTGTTGCCACCGGGACTCGACGAAATAGGTTACGCGCACTAGCGAAAGGTGATTTAGCGCGCACCACGCTCCGAGACAACATACTTCTCGCTTTGCGAATACTCATAGTCCTTACACCGCAACACATTGATTCCCCGCCCCTAGAATAAAAAATCTCTCATTGCAATCAGCCGAACACTCCTAGGAAGAGGCGCTTAACAAATATGGTGCGGTGAGCACCGGGTGGAAATAACCACACCGCTAGTGAGGTATTTCGAAGCCTCCTCATACGAATCACGACAGATCCCTTGTCCGAGACCCCTAAAACCCATTTGCGAACCGTTATCGGCACCGCAAGCGGTGAGACCGCTGTTTGTTCGAGAAACTCTCTCAATTTAGTTCCTGCAATTTCCCACGTCAGGTATTCACCCTGATTCAGGACATAGTCGATTTGGTTCTGACTAGCGACCGGGTCCGATAACAGTTCTTCCAGCACGAGGGCATCGACGGCGACGTCTGTAAAATTGAGAGCATAAGGTGGATTTGGAAGCAGATTCGCCATTGAAGACACTGGCGCAAATAGCGGAGCAGCACCTGCACGAGCGGCCTCATATGGCACTAATCCGAATCCCTCAGAGACGCTCGGGTACAAAACCACTCTAGCTTGATCCAAATACTCTCTAAGCCTGTCGTCCGCGCACCAAGACTCAAATGTCACCGTTGAGGAAGTCGAACTTCTTAGTATTTCTAATTCAGCTTGCAGCGACGTACCCCCGAATGTGGGCTCAGCCCCCACCATGTCTACGTGAATCGGTGAGCAACCCTGACGATCCAATTCCCGTACAAGTTGCAAAACATAACTTCGATTTTTGTGTGCAAATGCGGTTCCAATAACAAGAACTCTGCGATCACGCTCATCAACCCTGCTGGGTAGTTTCAATGGCTCCACATGGTCTGAACCGCAACCGATTACTCCATCAGACAGCCTAGGAACTCGAGCCGAAACCCGATGACTTTCGCTCAGGATTGCAGGTGACAAATACATCATCGAATCTGACAAGAGATTTGCCGCTTGAGTGACGTTCCTAAATTCTTCATATAGAGCTTGGGAACCATGATAGGACCAGTTATCAAATGAAATGTAGTCAAGTTGCAGGATTGCCACCCTGCGCGCCCACTCCCACATGCGTCTCAGTTCGAATCGACTCGATACCTGTCCAGGACGGAAAAGAACGTCAAAGCGAGATGTCTCCTTGACATGCTGCTGAACCTTTGATGGAGACAGCAACCTAATTCCTTGCAAGAATTCGGGGAAATCATTCATTCCCTCTTCACGTCCTACTATGGTGACTGAATCTTGGCCTAACTGGTTAACCAGCGCGCTCGTGTATTGAAGAGCAGCAACTGAAGATCCTGTTTTAGTCGAATTAAAGTCCGATAAATCCACGAGCACCCTAAGCTTTCGAAGCAGCAGAAATACGCGTGTAAACGCCGCTTCTATAACTCCCGAGCATGACTGGTCGGTGTCGACGTAGCGACTGTAACCCTTGTACTTACTCCACAATATTCGTTCATGGTCAACTCTCAATTGAGCTGACCTATCGCCAAAAGATTGACTCCCCAGGTGCCAAACTAAAACGTTAGTTGCAAGTACATTGATAAATCCATGTTGGACGGCACGCATGGAGAAGTCTGCCTCTTCACCATAGCCAGGGCTGAATTCCTCTGAAAATTTCCCAACAACCGTAATGGCTCGCCTCTTGATTAACATGCAATGCCCAACACCAACGGGGATGACGGCTTGAGGCAAAACCGCCGTCTGGCCAAGTTGATCATTCACTCTGCTCAACTCGTCCAGGGTATCCGATGATAATTCCTCGCTGTCAAGCGAAACGGTGGCAACGGACCCTGAGTTTGTCATTGCAGTGACTGTGGCCACAAGGTCCGAGCGACTCGCTTCAGAAATGAGGCGTTCAAGCCAGTCAGCCTCTACATAGACATCAGAGTTCACAAGTACAACGTCATCGTAACCCCCGAGGTCGATGCCAAGATTTACCACGGCAGGGAAACCGAGATTTCTATCGTTTCGAACTAATCTCACTCTGTCCTTGAACGAACTCCACCGAATGAGAGTTTCAAGACACCCTTCAGAGATAGGAGTTGCGTCATCGATCACAAGAATCTGATGGCGCAGCGAGGTGTGCTCCACGACCCGCCTTATGCATTCCATTGTTAGGTGGAGCTTCCCGTAAACCGGGATTACAACCGTTGCCATTCCTCTTGTTTGCTCCTATGTAAATGCAACAACGAATTCAGCCCCTAGAGCCTGCAGCTTTGGAAGGCTACAGCACGTAGCGAAATGAGTTGTATGGAGTTCCCAAAGACTAGTTGACACCATGTATTTATCATCTCTGAGACGACTTGAGGCGTGTCTGTCGCACCTTACGCTTCTCATAATGAGTTGCATCATGATTTTATTGAACTCGCATGTGGACATTGGGTGCCTGTAGATCACCCAATGTCAGTACCAAATCGCGGAACCAAAGCCCCACGCCCTAATCTGTCCCACAGAATGCGGGAGGAACAATGATCACCAGCGCTAACAGCGAGAAGCGATCGACCACGGTCGGAGTCCTTGGCTTGGGTTATGTTGGCTTGCCCGTGGCGCAGCAGGCTGTTGCCGCCGGTTTCGATGTCACAGGTTTTGATCTTTCTGAGCGTGCAGTCATTGGTCTCAACGAGGGTCGTTCCCATGTTGACGACATCAGTGATTCTCAAGTTCAAGCCATGATTCTGGGTGGGTTCACTGCCACCAGCCATGCCGCTGATTTAGCGGGTCTGGATATATATGTGATTTGTGTTCCAACTCCTCTCTCAGATGGCGGCGGCCCGGATCTCACCGCGGTAAAAGCTGCCGGTCACACCGTGGCACAAGGCTTGACTCCTGGCGCACTTGTCATTCTTGAGTCAACGACCTACCCCGGAACGACTGACACAGTGCTACGACCAATCCTCGAGAAAAGTGGCCTCATTGCAGGTGTTGACTTTGCACTGTCCTTTTCCCCGGAACGAATTGACCCGGGCAATGAGAAATACACATTTGCCAACACACCCAAAGTTGTTGGGGGTCTGACCGAGACCTGCCGCGATCGGGCAGCCGAGTTTTATGGCAGCATGGTTGAACGCGTTGTCCTCACCCGTGGTTTGCGGGAGGCCGAGACCGCCAAATTGCTGGAGAACACCTACCGGCATGTGAACATTGCATTGGTCAATGAAATGGCCCGGTTCTGCGCGGATCTTGACATTGATTTGTGGGATGTTATTGACGCGGCCAGCACCAAACCTTTCGGTTTCCAAGCGTTCTACCCAGGTCCTGGCGTGGGCGGACATTGCATTCCCATTGACCCGAATTACCTGTCGCATTTTGTGCGCACCGAAACCGGTTACTCATTCCGGTTCGTTGAACTCGCCCAAGAAATTAATGCATCAATGCCGGGCTATGTTGCAACGCGTGTACAAGACAAACTCAATCGAGACGGACACGCAACCAACGGGGCTGAAATCCTCCTTCTGGGCGTGACATATAAAGCAAATATTGCCGATGTCAGAGAATCCCCCGCCATCCCCGTCGCTCGCGCCCTGCGTCGAATGGGGGCAAGAGTGAAATTCCACGACCCACATGTCAGCGAATGGGTTGTCGATGACCTCGAAGTGGAACGCGTACAGGACCCGTTGGTCGCAGCGGCCGAAAGTGACTGTGTTGTGCTACTTCAACCTCACAGTAGCTACGAAATTGCGAACCTTGTCGCTGCCGCACCGCGCTTCTTGGACACCCGTGGCGTGACCGAGCCCGGCACCGCCGAACGACTTTAGCCGGATCCTTTTTCACCGATGCTTCGCGTCCAAACTGAAAACCCAGCCGTCCGAACAGTTGTTGAAAACACAGCGCGAGTTCTGCTGGCAAACGGTGCGAGCATCCGCCCAGATGTTGTGATTCATGAATCCCAAGGAAACTTGAGTGTGCACTGTGACAACGCACTGCCATCACCACTATTTTTCATCCCCTCACACCTATTAATTCCTATCGGCGATATCGAGTGGGGTATTGGTCCGCAGTTGATTGTTGACCAAACCCCAGGACTCAGTTCGACTCAACGCGAACTCCTTGATCTGCACGTACAACTGTTTAACAGTGTGGGCAAATATCGATGGTTCTGTCAGGAGTTTCCTCGTGGTGCCCTCGCGCGGTATCCAGATGTTGCGACGCTTTTTTCACGGATTGAACCCCGATTCACGTTGGGGACGACACCTGCTGATTTCATCCATACACGCATCTTGTCTTACAAAGCGAAGTCCGATACGAATGCAGCACGCAAGCCTGTTCTCATGCCACTTGTTGACACCATGAATCACCATTCCCGTGGGACACCCTTTGAAGTCGATGAACAAGGTCTGCGAGTCTCGCAGTTCCAGCTCGAAGATGGTGGCGAATGCTTTGTCAACTACGGCCACCTACGGGACGCCTTGCAAATTTACTCAACCTATGGCTTTTCTGATTCCAGTGTGAGGGTAGCGACCAGCGTCCCCTCCAAAGTGGCCCTGACAAATGATGGCTTCACTGATTTTGGCACTCTCGTTGTCCGGCGCGAGGGATCAATGGGTTACCTACCCAACATCACCACAAACGAGACGCGTATAACGTTGAGCAAAGTAAATTTCACATCTGGAAACCTGGGTCGATTCACTGCGGCTTTCACACTTCCCGTGAAGTCCTTTGCCATACAACAGGGTGCCTCTGCTGAGATTGCTGATCTTGTTGCGGCGAATGCAACCCAGCAGTTGTTGGATAACAACCGGGTCCGCATCGAGCAACTGCTCCAAGTTCTCAGCGAACAAGTTGAACCTCATTGCGCACTCGAGGATTTAAAGTCTGCTCTAGAAATTCAACTACACAACCTCGATCGGTTCAGAGCGGCAGTGAGTTAGCTGCATCTTGTGACAGCAATAATTCGAGCCCCAACCACAACTTCACCTAAAAAAGTAGGATTGTTGCCACTACATTGTCGAGCAACCCCTACTTATTGATTCTTCCAGCGAGTTCGCTGGTAATGACCGCATAGCCCGGCTTGATTTGCTTATTGATGATCTCCAAACGCTCATCAAAACCAATGAACGCGCTTTTCATTGCATTGACCGTGAGCCATTCCATGTCAGCCAGTCCCCAACCAAATGCTTGACTCAATAGGTCCATTTCATTCGACATCGATGTTCCTGACATCAGGCGGTTATCAGTGTTGACTGTTACTCGGAAGCCGAGTGTGCGCAGCAGACCAATGGGGTGGGTCGCAATGGAATCAGCGGCGCCTGTTTGAACATTTGATGTGGGGCATAACTCCAATGGAATCCGGCGGTCACGAACATACGCCGCCAATTTACCCAACGTGACGCTTCCATCGGGGGCAACGGTGATGTCATCCATAATTCGAACGCCGTGACCCAACCGGTCGGCCCCGCACCACTGGATTGCCTCCCAGATCGATGGCAGACCAAAAGCTTCGCCTGCGTGAATTGTGAAGTGAGCAT
>Ga0129324_10002351_pt1 | contig 11690 bp, 5 predicted proteins | sample CPBDNA_7_FD_96879 | JGI IMG/M metagenome (GOLD analysis project Ga0129324, IMG submission 96879) | Freshwater to marine salinity gradient microbial communities from Chesapeake Bay, USA - CPBay_Spr_15_0.2_DNA | ecosystem: Environmental > Aquatic > Marine > Coastal | place: USA: Chesapeake Bay... | reverse complement strand
TTAAAAAGAGCATGGGCCTTCTTCTGCTTGATAATATTGGAGGGTCTCTTCACTTTGCGACTAATTCTGTGAATTATCTACCAGAGATGGAAAGTGGCTGGAACCCCTACCGTTACACTACAATTGAGGCCATGCAAAAATCTAGTGGGGGCTTTCATTTAGAACCTGAGCAAGAATTATTTAACGCCAAAAACTATTCATTTAATAAGCTAAGAGTTGAACAACCCGGCTCCTTTCATCATATCTACGTTAGTGATCTTGATAATGATCAATTGGCCGTTGTTGGAAAAAAAGGAAGTGAATCCTATCACTGCCTGATGACAAAAAATAGTGAGAGAAAAGAGACGTCTTCTGAAGAGGGAATCCCTATCTCCTTTGGTGAAGATTTTTGTGATTTTGCTTATCGTTGTGTTCCAAGAGCGATCGATACGATGAAGGCGTACCATGAACTTAATAGCGTTGACCTAGAAAAGTTTGTCGGAAAAGCGCTGACGGGAAGCTGTCAACTAAACTCAGGACGAGGAGGAGATAGCTTTGGCCAGATGGCCCACCTACTGATTCGACTTGATAAGTTTCCAGAAGGAATTGGTATGCGCCAAAAACTCACTCAAGGCCCTAAAGAAAATCCTTTTGCCACGATGACTTCAAAAGAAAAGCAGAGTGCTCTTAATAAGGTCACTTCTTTCCTTCCTATTTTAAAACTCAATAGCTTTGCCATAGCACTCTCACCAACCATGAAGGCGTGGATGCGAAGTGAGGATAATAGGCTCATTATTTTAGGTAATTGGATGGGTAAGCAACTTACTTGTGAGCTGGATTAGGAGGATTCTCCCACCAATAATCCTTATGTTCTTCAAAGAGTTCTGGATTGTAAGGATAGAAGTATTTATTTCCAGGCTTACTTAGCTCTCCCGAAAAAATCATGACAGATTTTTCTAACGTTTGATTGTCGATTGTGTGAACCAGACCAGTTCCAGAAGGAAAGGCCACGGCCGAAAGCTCCTTTAGGGGAATTTCCTTATCGTGGTAAAAGCAATTAGGCGCTCCCTCTAAGATATAAACAAATTCTTCTTCAAGTAGTTCAGCATGTGGATAACTTGAGCGCATCTTTGCGGGAAGCTCTACGATTTTAAAGGCGACCCTCAAGGCACCCATATGCCTGGCAAAATCTTTTATTCGTCCAAAAACTCGATCTTCATCTTTTTCCCCCGAAAACTCTTCCCAAGGGACTTCATCATAAGAGCAAATGATCTGATCCCAGTTAACGGGACTAGCAGAATAGTTTTCCCAAAGAGATCCCTCTTTTCGACACTGCTCGTTTCTTTCCGGATGCTCGGGATAGAATACCTTATCTAAGGAATTCTTTTGCTCTCCTAGAACAAAAATTTCGCAATCGTCTTTATCATTATCATTATCATTTTCATTATCATTTATTTTATTTTGCAGGGTATGGGCCCAACCCGTGCCAGACTTAAAGAAGAGAAAATCACCGGGTTTTAGAACCTTAGATTCCCCATTAACGACAACCTCAGGGTGACCCTTATAAATAAAGACAAGCTCTTCTTCGTGAGAATGAGCATGTGGCCATGAGCTTCTTTTTCCAGGAGCAATGAACTCGTGGTGAAAAGCAACCCGCTCTAACCCAAGATTAGCACCAAGACTACTACCGTAGCTGAAGGTTTCATCAGACTGAGGATAGTAGGCATAGGCCTTTTGATCGTAAAATGACGAAAAAAAACCAATATTTTGATTTATTCTCTCACTTTTTTCAATAGTCCTACCAATTAACTCACTTTTCATACTATCCTCTCAATTAAAGCTAGCATTTCATGCACACCTTACCAAAATCTTTTATACTAAACAGATGCTATCTTTAGAAAAGTTGTCATTCTCCTACCCAAATGGTCTAGAAATCTTTAAGGATTTAACAATAACATTTCCTAAAAAGGGCTTGGTTCACTTACAGGGATCAAATGGTAGCGGGAAGACAACACTTTTTAGAATTCTAAGTCATCTTATAAAGCTAAAAGACGGTCAAATGAAGTTTAATAGCACCAACTTCTCTAAAGAGATGGTCAGCTTTATGCCATCTGATCCTAATAGCTCATTTTTCAACCTAACTGGCAAAGAAACTATAATGCTTTTCAACAGATTAAACTTAGAGAGAAAAGATAATATACCTTTTGAGGATATTTTAAAACCTCACCCTATTTTCAATGAGGCCTTAAACACTGAGTTCTATAAGTCCTCTACGGGGATGAAACAAATAATCAATTTGCTACGAACTTTAACAAAGAAAACAGATGTCTATATTTTGGATGAACCACTAAATGGAATAGATAAAGCTGGAAAAAGTTTAATCTACGAAATCCTAGATGAGCTTAAAAAAGACCATCTTGTCATTATGTCATCACATGAAAACTTAGATTTAAATTTCACGAATCGTTTCCTTTTAAAAAACAATGACATAAAGGAGATTACCTAAGTGCTAAAGGCAATTATATTTTTTTTCTTAAGAGAGAAAAGAAACTTATTTATAAATAAGTATGTCTTACCAGGTCGTCTTTTCACGAGTCTATTAAATATTCTTTTCTATTATTTTGCGGCCAGTGCTTTCCTTCCGAACAAGGTCATTTTTCAACCAGATTCAAATTGGTCTCTATTTGAATTCGTAATGATTGGAGAGCTCGTACTTTTTTATGTTACCGACTCCCTAATCATTTACACTCATCAAACAAAGACAGTCATCCAACAAAACATTCTAGACCCTCTCTTAAACACCAAGACACCGTTATATAAGTCTATCATTATGATGGGTTTCTCTTCTTATATTTTATCTAGTGTCACAATTGCTTTTGACATAAGCGTACTCTATTTTTTCTTTGATTTTTATTATCCTTTAATGTCCGTGGTAAAAGTCATTTCGTTAAACTTATCCTTTCTAGTCATTTTCATTGGTATAGGCATGATGGCATCGGCCTTCCTTATACTATTCAGAAGAGGAAGTTCCTTTTTTGGAACTATGATTGGAACCCTCTCAATCGCCTCTGGTGCTTACTTTCCCATTGAGGTATTTCCATTATGGATAAAGAATGTCCTTAGCTATGCAAATCCCCTCTTCATTTTACTAGCTGAATCTCGAAAAATATTAAAAGGCAATCCAACAGAATACTCTGTGCTGCTCACTTGTGTAATAGCAGTTTTTGTCGGGATACTTTTAGTGACCACCTCATATTATGTATTTAATTACTCAATCTATAAATATAGAGAAAAGGGCCAGCAAATCATTTTGGGTACATAAGATGGGAAGGTTAGAGCAAAAAGTATTTGAATCTTTAAAAAGTGGGAAGATAAATGACCCATCCGACGAGATTTTTGATATTTTGGAACAAAATAAGCTACTAGGTTATTTCAAAGAAAGTTATCCTGAACAATTCAAAGGTCAGTGGGTGCTTAACATGGCCTATATCGACCTACTAAAAGAAATTAAAGTCCCACCGCACTTAAGCGCCACAATTCTAAAAGGGGCCCATTTAATTAACACCGTTTATCCATCTGAAGGACTGCGTTTTATGGGCGACGTTGACCTTCTCATTTCAAAAGACTCAATGAGTGATTGGAAGCATTATTTAACAGATATTGGTTTCAAGGATATAACTGGAGAGACTTGGAGTGCGAATCAATTCAAAAGTCTTCATTTACGAAACCAGCATGGTCTGGAGCTTGTAATAGAATTACACACGCGACTTTTTTATCAAGAGAATGCTGATCATGAGTGGGAGACTCTTAAGGCCACGATTACTCCCTTTAATTATCTGCGAGACGAGGATTTATTTGTTCATCTATGTGGGCATTTAGGCTACCAACATACATTTATAAGTCTTCACTGGCTTTTTGATATCTACCTACTATTGAAGAAAGCAGACTTAGATTGGGAAAAGGTCAGAGTAAAAGCTAGGCAGGCCAACGTTTGGCGCTCTTGTGAGATTATTATTGAGCTACTTAAAAGACATTTTCAATTCAAAATCCAATTACCTTACAACAACTCCATTTACTCAAGGTTAATGACAAGAGTTTTAATAAATGAAGAATTCTTATGTAATTCTCATAGCGCTAAAATTAGATACTTTCTAATCAAACATTTCTGTAAAGATAGCCTATTCCAAGCACTCACCTATGACTTCAACTGGTGGCGCCACAAGAATAAAAAGAGCTAGAGAATACTTCGTTTCTCTTTTTTTCTTATTAGATGACCAACTATTCTAATCATTGCCGCAAATAATCGATGCGTAAATTTTCTTGTGTGATGGTTCCTGTGAGAAAGAAAAATGAGAAAGGGCATCAAAAAACCTTGATAGATATTTACTTTTTTCATTTTAAAATCATGATGGGTGACGGTCCCTAGTACAGTACAAGAATCACCAAACTCTTGATCATACATTTTTTGATAATCACCCTTAAATAGATCTTCTCCAAGAAAACGATGGACGACTAACTCTTCTGCACACTTAAATAGAATTAAGTCACCTAGTCCAGGTGATTTTGAAGAATCAACCCAAATTCTATCCCCCGATTTGAGATAAGGGTACATACTAATCCCTTCAATTTTCATGGAAAACAACTCAGTATTTTTCATCTTTTAATTCTTCTAATAAAGATTTTCTTTCTAAATCTATAAATGAAAGCATAAATTAATAATTCCAATACAAACTCTATACTGTCTAATGGACCGTTAGTTCCACTTCCATCAGCAGCACCAAGAGAACAACCAAATGCTCCGCCTTTATCATAAGCAGGCTCAGCTACTATGGGAGCTGCTTCTATTGGAGCTGGAGCAGGTTCGCTGAATGACCCCTCTGGTAACTTAAGTGCGGGATCTCCAAAAAGAACCCAACTCATGGACATATCTCGCTCTACACCACTCTTTGCCATTGAGGACTGGGCGGCCAGCATTACCTCTCCTAAACGAGAGTCTATTTGATAGGTATTGGATCTTTGACCAAATTCATTAAAGGCATTAGTCGCCAATTTTAACTGTGATTGAGGAGATGTAAGCGTTGTTGAACCCCAAAAGGCAATGGCCCCACCCTCGGGATTTAAAACAAGTCTTTCTGCCAAAGAATACCAGGAAGTATCGGCGTCATAGAAATAACTATTTAGACAACCGAGTCCCATAACGATAGGTAACTCATTGTTTGATAAATCATCCGCATCATCCGTATCAAAGAATCCGCCTAGGCCCCAAAGATCCTCTGCACCATGGCCCATATACGTCAGGAACAATGGCCCTTCATCGAAAGCATCAGTAACAAGCTGCCTTGTTTCATCATCGTCTGACAAATTATTACGATCGACGAGACTTATTTGAAACTCAGGATTACTCGCAATAAGTGTTCCGGCCAAGCTAGTGACTGGAACACTAAAGTCTTCGTTCTCATCGCCTTCACCAATGATAAAGGTTCCGTGTTTTGCTTTTAAGCTCGGAGCCTTACTTCCATCTTCATAAGCAATAACTTTATCAATATACTTTTCTAGCAGATAAAGGTTACTTGTCGGTAACCTACCAATTGAAAGTAAAGGTATCCCAGATTCTTCGTCGCCACCAAGATCCGTTAACCCATGGGCCAAATCACTGGCAAAATCATTTTGAAGACCTTTATAAAGTAAGACTGGCTCCATTTTGTCGCTGGCCCAACCTAAATTATTTTTAGGATCATAGGAAGCATCCCCCATTATCAATACAAAACGAGGAGACTTCGACCAGTTCTCCACTGCAAAATTAACAAACTGATTAATCGCCAATGAGCTTTTTCTACCATGGCTAAACTCACCATAAATTTGATCTGTCGTAAAGGCCACACTGCTTAATCCATTTATTGATCTATATTCTGCTAGACGTTTAGCTGCGCTAATGATATTTTTTTCTGCAATAATAATATGATCAAACTCGTTTTCAGAATTCTTGATTAAGTTCGTCACACCCTTACTTAGAATGATTTCATTAACAGATAAAAACTGATCGTCTTCTACTAAAACACGTTTTGCCCCACCTTCTCCAAATCGACCAAATAGATTTACGAAACTAACTTGATAACTTGCCCCACTATCAAAACTATCAACAAACAAGTCATTTACTTTAAAGACATTCCTATTGGACGACACATCGTAGGCAGAAACATTACTTGTTGCATAACCGTTTGATACAAATTTATTACCAGCTACACCTCCATCAAATACACTTTGCACGGCCTTCCTATAATTAAGCGCATCGTATTGAATACTTACATCTTGAATATCAAGCATGTCGTAGTCACCAGCACTTATTTGGTCACCAAGGGTACTAAAAGTAAAAGTATTAGCACCTGAAACAAAGTAAGAGATAGGAACATCAAATATTACAGCAACGGGAACATCTGTTTGGAATATTTTACTTTCAAAAACTACGTCATTAACCTTTAACTCCAAATGATGATTTGGGTTTTCTGATAAAACACCTCTATTTGAAACATTAATAGTGACCCTCACGTTAAGTGAATATGGATCAACATCAGAAATACTTTTTGAGATCGAATAACGGCTAGCTGCTGTAAGCGCTGCTCCACCCTGGGTTTGAATTCTTTTAAGGAAGAGATGATCTACGCCAAAGCCAACTGGCACATCGAATACAGCATAATTATCATCATCAATAATTAATTCAGCGTCATGAGTTTCTTCTACTTGATTAAAGCCGTTAAAGTCTGGGCTTAGGGTGAGAATTCTCAGCGAATCTTCACTTACCCCATCTTCAACATTAAAATCAAAAGAGCTGATAACAACTTCATCCTCATCATCATCAATAGATTTTTCGTAGGCACCATAGAAAATTATCTCATCACCACTAGAGAAACTTCCGTCCCCCGTAACAATTTCCAGTGGGATCTCTTTACCATGATAATAGCCACGGATGGTATCTGTATCAATGCCATCTAATGGACCTTCCATATTTAAGGCCGCAAGATTATCATAAGTTACTCTATACATACCCTCTGCAGAGTATCTCAAGCGAATCGTCCCCTCCGCCACACTTGGGCTTAACTCATAGATATCGGCTGGAGGAGTATAATCCCATGCAGGTGCCCCGAGTCCGATATCTAAAACTAATTGATCCAACCTCTCTAGGTCATTATTGGCAACTTCATACTGAAGAGGATAAACATAAATTTCAACGTAATGCTTCCCTAGTACCGAAATAGTATTTGGGCTTATCGTGTAGAAGCTCCCAGGATAATCGGTACTTGATGAATAGTAAGCACTATCTTCTGCGTATTGAGGGATAAGCTCCCCACTGCCATTAACTGTAAAATATGGGGCTGGCGTTACTTTTTTACCGCTTAAAGAAGCACTTATATCTGATAGTGTTTGTGAGTAAACAGTTCCTTGAACATTTGTGTAGGCATCATTTACAGGAACAAGTACACGCCTTGAAAGAAGCTCTGGCGCCCTTTCTGTTGATAATTTAGAGTACCCAGGGATTGCCACATCAACGTAAGAACTATTCCACGAAGAGGTGGTCATAGAAATAGTACTTGGGTTAATTGATATTCTAAAACTACTATTTGTTTGAGTAAGAAGAGATATACCACTCCCTAAATCTAAACTGCCAGGATCATTAATGGGCGTATTAGTGCTAGAGCCTGCTGCAGGAACAGCACCTGCTGCTGAATTAGGGAGAGCAAAAACAGGTCCATGTAATTCCTTATCACCATTAATGGCGACATCTTCAATCATATAATAGTAAATTTGATTGTTTGTAAGCCCTGGATCAACAAAGCGATAACGTCCACGAAACTCACCTGAGGTTAGATAGTTTCTAATTAACTCATTATTGATTTGAACAAAGCCACTAACAGGATCATTTGAGCGATAAATATTGAACCCCAGGTGATCCAATTCGGAGCCTGTTACCCATTCAATTAATACAGATTGATCGTAACCTGTCGCCTCAAAATTCGTGATAGTTACTGGAGATACTGCAATATCCATCGAAACATTACAATTTCCACCATCTGCATCGTCATAGATTTTATCTTCGGTATTAAAAGAGGGGTTAGCCCCCCAAAAGTCACCAAACCACTGATCGAAGATTAAAGTTCCACCACCGCAATTATTAGCATAAACCGTATAGTAATTATCACTTGGTGGGGGGTCTCCAGCATAACCTGTATTTGCAGCTCCCCAATTAAACCCTATATTTACTGCAACCGACTCACTGATTGTTGCGGAGGTATCTAGATGTAATGCCTTTACTGGTGTTACATAATTTTTTTCAAGATTAGTAAACTGACCGCCGTCAAAATTTATCAGGTTAGTGGATCCACCTACATAGAATCCATTACTATCAATTGAATCAATAATAAAACCAACCAAATCAACAACTCCTGAGGTTGAGTTAAAAGTCCACCTACCGCTGGCCGTTGCTTTAATTTTTGCTTTGAGGGCCAAGTTTTGTCCGACAGTCCCTAATGAGTCATTTATCCCTGAAGTTTTAAAAATTCCGCCATTTAAAAGTATCGTTTGATTATCACCAATTTCTAAGGTTGAACCCTGCCTTAAATTAAGAGTTCCGCCGCTTATAGTGATGCCATTAGGGGCGGTAACGGTCATATTCGTAGAGACTAACAATTCAAAGTTTGATCCTGATGGAATGACTAAGCTACCTAATATTGCATCTGACATAATTCCAACAGAGCTACCAGCTGTTTTATTAAAACTGAGATTCACTTCTTGGCCAATCACATTTAATTGTTGATTAACAGCAACGGAACCATTATCAGAGAATATAATAAGTCCATCATTGATGGTAATTATTCCACTGGTAATTAGGACATCATCAAAAATTGAGAGCTGAGCACCAGAAGCACTTTGAAATTCTAAATTACCAGTTGTTATTTTAAGAGATTTACATACGGCACCAGCACCAACAATTACAGGATCATTTACTTGGTCAGGAATAATACAATCTAAGCTTGAAGTAGGAACGCCGGCACTCCAATTAGAGGCATTAAACCAATCAGTACTAACGGCTCCCGCCCATTCTGTTTCTGAACTAACCAAATTCCACTTCGTCATCAAATAATCTTCTACATCTGACACTTCTGCTGGCGACAAGGCACGATTATAAACAACAAGCTCTGCTAAATTTCCACCAAATGTCCTACCACTACAACAACTGACTCTATCGCGAGAGAAAGATCCTGCTCGAACATTTCCTGTCGTAACGAGAGAGAGGACACTGGGCACAGTCGGAAGATTCGTGATAGTGCCATTATTGGCCACTTTATTAATTTGCAGCGTACCACCGGTCACAGATGCTGAAGCATTGGCATTGCTAAAGATTGGACCGCTAGTCGATGCCCTGTGAAAATCTGAAGTGCTTCCACCTGGGTCCCCTAACAAGAAGGCCGTATCCCCAGGGTTAGCGGCATCTTCTTTTAAGACCCAAAAGACAGTTCTAATATCAGTAATTGGTGAAGCGAAGTTTAGAAACTCATTGGTTGCACCATCAAAGTAAATGGCCGTTTTACCGTTAAAGCTATTCGTTCTAATAATAGGCTTATTAGAGCTTAAGTTTGATGTAATATTATTATCATTTCCACTTAAGTCTTTAACACAACCAACTTCAGTATTATTTCCTGAAGCGCCTAATGTACAGGCGTCATTAGTAAATAAGGTACTACCCTTATCAACATCGATCCACAAAGATAGACCAGTTGCTGAAACTGACGCTGGGCCGAATAATTGCCATAAGGCACTAGAAGAAATGCCTGAGAAGTTTCCTGCCTGATCAACACTTCTAATATTTATATAGTAAGATGTGTCATAGGTTAAATTACTTGCTAGTGAGTTAAATTGATAAAAAGTCTGAGTCCCTATATCTAGCCAACTAACGATATTATCAGTAGACGTACTCGTACCAATTGAAATTTCATGGTGAGAAAAGCCACAAGCATCACTTCCTGCTACCCAAAAGGCAGTTGGTGAAGAGCGAAGCTCTGGAAGTCCCGAAAGAGATATTGAAGAAGGTGCAATAGGATCGGTAACATCACTTGCAACACAACTCGCGACCTGCCAAGAAGTCGAGCTAACGGATGAAGAAGTATTTCCGGCCTTATCCAAAGCTCTAACACTTATATAGTAGTCTGTCGCCGACGATAAACTTTGTCCTGTAAATTGAAAAGAATTAATAAGACCAACATCCGTCCAAGCAACAACCTCCACTCCTCCAGAAGTCGTCCCTAGTGCAACTTCATAAGAACCAATTTCACAATTATCAGGAGAAGAGGCCCAGGATAATACTTGTGAATTAGCTGATGAAGCGACGCCCGATAAACTTAAAGAGGATGGTATACTTGGTGCAGTTCCATCATACTTAAAGGCAAGAGAGGATGATAATTCCCCCTTAAAACCGTCAGTATCGACAGCACGAACACTAAAAAAGTAATCGACACATTCGTCAAGGCCTGTGCCAGAGAATTGATAATTATTATTCGATCCAATATTAAAATAACCTGCAGTATCATTAACCCCTGCCGTTTTACCAAGTCCGACTTCATAGTAAGAAAAGTCAGATGCATTAGAGTGATCCCAAGATAAAGTAGGCGTAACAACTTGATTAGATGTAAAATCAGAACTTAAAGCTAAGTTCATTAAAGGTCCAGGAGCTGCACTAAACCACTTATTATAAAGATAGTCTTCGACATCAACCACTTCTGATAATGTTAAGGCCCTGTCGTAAATTATGAGCTCTACAAAGTCACCGTTAAAAAACCTTCCACCAGTTTTTCGATCAGAGCTAATGTGGTCGGCTTCAACATTACTGGCAGAAACAACACTATAAAGAGAATATTGACCATTTTGACTTGTCGTTAATGGATCATTGATATCTGATTTATTTACTCTCCAGGCACCATTTGTTAAAGAGGTACTCGCCCCACTTGCAAGAAGAGAAGTATCATTGGTGAACCAATTATTAGATGTAGCATCACCGAGCAATGGTTGGTAAGTCGTCCCTGATGATTTGTTTACAACAAAGACAGTGCGAATAGTGTTGATATTAGTAAAATCTAGAGCATCATTATTGCCATCAAAGCGTATAATGGGTTTGCCATTAAACTCATTTGTTTCATAGAGGGGTCGATTATTATTAGCAATTGATGTGGCATTAAAGCCTGATTGAGACTTATCTTTCCAACAGCCAACAGGATCAGAGTCCACATTAACTGGAGTAGTGGAGCAATCATTCGATTGAAAGAGAGTATTTGTGTCTTCAGCGTCTAACCAAAGAACGAGTCCCGATGAAACGTTACCAGGTGCCGGCAATTGCCAGCTAGCAGAGCTGATAACACTTGATTCATTACCTGCCAAATCGACGGCCTTCAAACTAAAGAAATAATTCGTATTCGTATTTAATGGAGGGGTTATCGAAAAGAATTTATAATTAAGAATATCTCCAACATTTGTAAAGCCAACAACATCACTATTGCCAACCGTTGTTCCTAATGCCACTTCATAATGGCTAAAACCACAAATATCTGTACTTGTTACCCATGATAAATTTGGTGAGGCATTTGGGCCAGCAATACCAGACAAGCTTAACCCACTTGGGTCTGTAGGTGGTGTTGAATCACTAGCGACACAAGTATCAATTTGCC
>Ga0129324_10002348_pt1 | contig 11710 bp, 22 predicted proteins | sample CPBDNA_7_FD_96879 | JGI IMG/M metagenome (GOLD analysis project Ga0129324, IMG submission 96879) | Freshwater to marine salinity gradient microbial communities from Chesapeake Bay, USA - CPBay_Spr_15_0.2_DNA | ecosystem: Environmental > Aquatic > Marine > Coastal | place: USA: Chesapeake Bay... | reverse complement strand
GTCTTACATCTGTTCCGGTAACTTGATTAAGAACGCACAAGATCAAGGCATCTATGTTATTCTGATTGACTCAGAAAACGCATTGGATGAGGCTTGGTTACACGCATTGGGTGTCAAGACCACAGACGATAAAATGTTGAAACTCAATATGGCTATGATTGATGACGTGGCTCGTGTTATCAGTGACTTTGTTAAAGAATACAAAACTCTGCCAGCCGATGATCGTCCAAAGGTCATGTTCGTTATTGACTCACTTGGCATGTTGCTTACTCCTACTGATGTGAATCAGTTTGAAGCAGGTGAAATGAAGGGTGACATGGGTCGTAAGCCTAAGGCATTGACCTCTCTTGTTCGTAACTGTGTGAATATGTTCGGTAGTTTGAACATTGGTATGGTGTGTACTAATCACTCATACGCATCACAAGACCCGTACAATCCTGATGACAAAATCTCGGGCGGCGCTGGATTCATCTACGCAAGTTCTATCGTTGTAGCTATGAAGAAACTCAAGCTGAAAGAAGACGAAGATGGTTCTAAGGTATCAGAAGTTCTTGGTATTCGTGCTGGTTGTAAAATCATGAAGACTCGCTACGCAAAGCCCTTTGAAGATATTCAACTTCATATTCCATACTCAACTGGTATGAGCCCATACAGTGGATTCTTTGATCTGCTTGAGAAAAAGGGAATGATTGCCAAAGAAGGTAACCGTTACACTTACATTGATCTGAATGGTGTTGTTCATAAGTACTTCCGTAAGGAATGGAACAAGAACGCCAATGGCATTTTTGATCTGGTAATGCTGGAGTATGAAGAAAAGAATAAATCAGTAACTGCGTTGGCTACTGAGGATGAGGAAGAAGAAGGAGTAACTGAATGAGTTTAGACATGATTTCTGAAGTGTGGGAAACATTGCGTTCTCACATTGATGCTAATGATCGTAAAGATGCCGCCGATTCGTTGATCAATTTATTGATTGACCACAACTACGAAACAAGTGATATTAAATCTGAATTCAAGGGTGATAAAGATGTCATGGCCGCGCTGAAGTATTATGCTGAACAACATGAAGTTGAAGAAGAATACGAAGATGACGGCGACGACGATGAAGACAACAGCGACGACTATTAAATGAATTGGTATACGCAAATATCATCTGACCTCAGTGTGATACCTGATTTTATATCTCACCACGATGCGCAGTTATATGCTGCTAAGGTAGATGTAAAAATCTCAGGGAACATTGAGAGAAATATTGCTGCGTTACCGGGTATCACTGAACGCCTCTTCAACCAACTACAGGAAGTTGAAGCGGTGCTTGAATTTTTAAATCTACAGCTACGAAAACTACGCCGTAAGCATTTTCAAAAGTATCTGGAAGCGTACAACCGAGCATTGACAAGTCGTGATGCTGAACGATACACAGATGGTGAAGAGGAAGTAGTTGACTTTGAAACACTAATCAATTCAGTTGCTTTTTTACGCAATCAGTATCTTGGAGTCATCAAGGGTTTGGAGAGTAAAAACTTTATGCTAGGGCATATTGTTCGTCTCAGGGCTGCTGGTATGGAAGATATCTCACTTAATTAAATCGGGTAAACCTCATATTGACAAGATATGAGGTTTCCGCTATAATAGTCGTATCTTAACACAGGTACCATATGGCATACTCTCCCCCTAATCTCTCATCCATCAATACTGTTTGGGAAGACCTCTCACTGATAAGGTCTAATCCAGTAATAGACAATCCGTGGGTTCATTCAGGTCTTAGAAAAGTAGAATCATTTCAATCTACTGAAGATTTACTGGCACTCGCGGTAACTTGGAAACGATTGCGAGACAACAATATCACACACAATGTCAGCAGCTTAAAAGATGATGAATTATTTAAGTTCGTCATTGAAGAAGACCGCATTCTTGCTAATACAATCAGGGATTATTACAGCAAGAAATTAATGTTGACGGTTCTGAAGGAAATACCTCTTACTAAATTCAGAAAAGACCTGAACACCTTTATTCATGGGTCTGGGTTAGAGTTCACCGAATCAACTATTCCTCTGGTTTACCGTCTACCTGAATTTTATGAATACGATACCGCAATGGATGTATTACGAAGAGACTTGGTCAGCATTCCCTCAACGCAAAGCTTTAGTAAAGGATCCGACTCACTTATCCCAGTAAAGTATTTTAAGAGAAAACTAGCAGGTAAAGTGCGACATGAATATTGGCTCAAGACAGCCAAGAATCACAGTGCTATGATTTTAATTGATGATGTCAATCCACTTCAGCATATGTGGGACCGTGAATTTGCCAAGGACCATATTGACATTGCTGCCAATTATATAATTACCAAGCGTGATGACTTTTCCTTTTATACATTGAAGAAATGGCAATTAGTGGTTGACTGATAATCCAAAAGGTGTTATAATAGATACTTAAACAGCAACAAGGTCACTATGAAATCACTGAAACAGTCACAAAAAGTTCGCATTATCGTATCCGGTGTTGCGATTTACACGACAGTGAAACAGCTTCGCTTTGGTCTGTTTGGGTTCGCAAACCAAAATCTTGCTGCTAATCAAGCCTTGGATGCTCTTGAATCCATGCGTAATAGCAAGGGTTCAGCGGCTGACAGCACCGTCGGTCTTGCTGGAACTTGGTCACAGCTTCAAATTCAATTGGATATTCTTTAAATTTCGGTTGACATTAAATCATTTTGGTGATATAATAGACTCATAGACAGCGACAAACAGGACTTAAAATGAACGAACGCATTAAAGAACTCATTAATCTGAGCGGCATTGAAATTCGGAGAAACTATGATGAAAATGGGTCTACCCCTGCTGAATTACAAAAGTTCGCCGAGTTGATCGTGAGAGCGTGCGCCGATGCCGCAGACATGGCGTATGATGCCCGGTGTAGTGACGTAGGCGACTATGTTGGAGAGCAGCTTGGTTATGGTGAAGAACACGGCATCACTGCGTGGCGGCACAGAACCGAAGAATGAATTGTTGGCAAATTTCGGTTGACATTTAATCCGAAATCTGATATAATAGATACTTAGACAGCAACAAACAGGACTTAAAATGAACATTGGCACTATCATCAAATCGTTTGACTTCCCCGGTAATTTGAACTGCTACATGGTTGGTACAGTGACTAAAGTAGAAGGTGACTTTATCACTTGTGATACAATCAAGCAAGTATTCGACGGTAAAGCATTGCCCAATGAACAATTCAACAAAGAATTCCGTACAGTAGCACAAGGCTCTGGAATGTTTGATGCTACATTTCAACGCATCGTTGAACTGGCATAATATGTTTCGCAAATTACTTTCAATCCAGTGCGTTGAATGTCAGGAAGTTCGCGTTTGGTTCTGGCAACGACAATGTTCTTTTTGCGATCCTGGCGAAGGCAAAGTATCGACTTGACATTAAATCACTTTTCTGCTATAATAGACTCTTAACTTACTTACTCTGAGAAATAAAATGAATCAAACTACTAAACAATCTTCTACTGGTGGCGTTATCACTTACACAAAGACCGGATTGATTCACAAACAAAAATAAAGATTGACGATAAATCATTTTTCTGATATAATAGATACTTAACAACAAGGAATCAACATGAGTAAAATGAGCGAATTGGATCTGACTATTACTGAATACCTGGAAGAAGGTGATAATGTTTATCGTATTGCGTCAGTGCTGAATGTTCCGCTGGAGCAGGTTCAAGAAATTGAAGCACGATTGTTCTCACTTGAAAATGTGCCATACGAAACTTATATTCATTACGGTTGACATTAAATCATTTTGGTGATATAATAGATACTTAAACAGCAACACATAGAAAGTTATAAATGGCAACAGTTCGCATTCTCTCTGGCATGTATCGTAATCAGGCAGTTATTGACAAAAGCTTTACACTTGTAAAGGGATTTCAGACTTCTAAAACTGGCAGTTATGTGACAGTTCAGAATGATGGACAGTTTGCGATTGATATCGCAGTTGTTAAAGTTAAAGTAGACAGCATTGAACAAATTGAATTTATTGATGGGGCTCCCGAGTTGACAACTAATATTAAAACAGTTACAGAGACTGATGTAGAAGCAATGGACCGTATTGCTAGTCGTTTTTCAGTTCTTGATGAAATGTCCAGCGCATGTATCGCAGGTAACATTCGTGCGATGATTGTTACTGGTCCTCCGGGCGTAGGTAAATCTCACGGTGTTACTTTACAAATGGAAAAAGCATCTATGTTTGACAAAATTTCTGGCAAGCGTCCTCGCTTTCAGATTGTCAAAGGTGCTATGTCAGGCATTGGTCTGTTCGCAACATTGTACAAATACTCTGATGCTAAAAATGTGCTGGTGTTTGATGACTGTGATGTTTGGGAAGATCAAGACGCATTGAACGTGTTGAAAGGTGCTCTTGATTCTGGTAAGACTCGTAGAATTTCTTGGAATAAAGATTCTCGTCTGTTGCGCGAAGAAGGTGTGCCGAATACTTTCAACTTCAATGGCTCTATCATCTTTATTACCAATCTCAACTTCAATGATCGTCGGTCCAAAAAGATTCAAGCTCACTTGGATGCGCTTCAATCTCGTTGTCACTATCTTGATCTGACTATCAATACTGAACGCGATAAAATTCTGCGTATCAAACAAGTACACCGCGATGCTGATGGTGGTCTGTTTGCTAGCTATGATTTTGATAACAACGAAGGTGATATGATCGTTGAATTCATGGAGCAGAATAAAGATAAATTGCGCGAAGTGTCGATGCGTATGGGACTGAAGATTGCTGACTTAGTAAAAATTAGCCCACACAATTGGAAGGCACTTACTCAAGCAACTTGTATGAAAGCATAACAGTTTCTGTCACACATTAAAGGGACTACGGTCCCTTTCTTTTCCTTTATACTTGTATTATTTTTTAGAGTCTGTTATAATCATAGTATGGAATTACAAACATCAGAACATCTAATATATTTTATGAAGCATAATCTACGCCTGAGTAGATATGATCAGAGATTCTTAGAAAATTTAGAAATACTAATTCTTCATGAAAATAGAGTTACCACCAATCAAGTAACGCTATTACATAAAATAGTCAATACGTATCATAGACAGTTTATTAAATATGACATGTTTATTGAAGCATTAGTAAAGCTTCCGTGGAACGTGCCTCTTGTAACTAGCTCTCCTGAATATGTTGATACATACATCACAATTGAGGCTGCCGGCGAGGTGATAACGTGTAAAACTCCTTATCATAGAGCCTTTATACAAACTTTTAGTAAATCAACTGAGCATTCATTTAAATGGGACAATGATGCGAAAATTTACAGCACATCGTTCAGCACTGGTAATCTAAAATTCATTGTTGATACAACTAAAAAACACTTTAACAATATACACCTCTGCCCAATAACTACACATCTTCTAGCTGAACTATGCGAATTTGAAGATGTTAAATACTGGACACCCACGCTGGTGTATTCAAATGGGCTATTGTTTATTGCGGCAATCAATGAAGCATTGTATAATGCGTTATCACATATTGAGTTAGCAGTTGATCCGATAACACTGTCTGAGCTAGTACGGTACGGTATCACCATAGATAAATCTGCGTTGGAAAGATGTACTGATGTCATAGCATCTTTCGCCTCACTCTATAGCCCAGTAGTTGAACTAAGTGAGGTACAAGACATTGTTCCATGGCTACAACAATTAAAATGTGATTGTGTTTATTTCTCCGGCGGCCCTATATTGACAACAGGTAAAGCAGCACTACGTAAGTTGCTACATAGCGTAGATATAGCGTGTCATGAAGTTGGTGACCCAAAGACTGCTGTTGGATCATACTTCTTTCCAGTTATACTGAGATTTAGGGCAGTGTCCGATTTGTCATATGAGCCATACAAAGTGGCTAAAGTAATTAAATTAGTGGACTCACGTCCTATAACAATAAGGTAATAATGAAGAAATGTACGATACATATATCTGATGAAGTCAATTGTAAGATTTCAGGATTAGAATTAAGTGAACGCAAGGCACTTATGAAATTATTTGAATATGAAATCCCCGGGGCACGATTCTTGCCTGCGGTCCGTCTAGGTAGATGGAACGGTAAGATGAGTTATTTTAGCCTTGGGGGAAGTACTTTCGTAAATCTCCTGGAAGAAATTATCCCTGTACTTGATCGTATTGGATATGACATTGAGTTGGATGATACCAGAGAGTATCGCACTAACTTTGAGTTCTCTCCTTGTACCGAAGACACATTCAAGCACAAGACTTGGCCCGTTGGTCATCCAGTCGCTGGTACACCTATCGTATTGCGTGATTATCAAATTGAACTAATCAATAACTTTTTAAGTAACCCAGCGTGTCTACAAGAGATTGCGACAGGCGCCGGTAAGACAATTATGACTGCGGCACTTAGTTACAATATTGAGCCATATGGACGTAGTATTATCATTGTCCCTAACACCAGCTTAGTAACACAGACCGAGAAAGATTATATCAACTTGGGGCTTGACGTAGGTGTATACTATGGTGGACGCAAAGAGATTGGCAAGACTCATACAATTTGTACTTGGCAGAGTTTGAATGTGATGTTGAAGAATACTAAGTCAGGTGAAGCAGAAGTTAGTATTCAAGACTTCTTGGAAGGTGTTGTATGCGTTATTGTTGATGAAGTTCACCAAGCAAAAGCAGACGCCCTGAAAACATTGCTGACTACGGTAATGGCTCAGGTTCCTATTCGTTGGGGATTGACAGGTACTATTCCTAAAGCAAAGATGGAAAGTCAAGCTCTATTCGTTAGTCTTGGTCCAGTTATCAACAAGCTATCAGCAAGCACTTTACAAGAACAAGGTGTACTGGCAAACTGTCATGTCAATGTTGTACAATTACAAGATAAAGTTGAGTTCCCTAATTATCAAACAGAGTTAAAGCATCTGCTGGAAGACTCTGTTCGTTTAGATACAGTAGCAGGTCTTATCAACAAACTGAAAGAAAGCGGCAATACACTGGTTCTAGTTGACCGTGTGAATGCTGGAACTGAATTAGTCAATCGTATCCCTGATGCTGTGTTTATCAGCGGTGGTACCAAGGCACAAGTAAGACAAGAAGAATATGACAAAGTGTCCGTGGAGTCTGGATTAGTGCTTGTGGCGACATACGGGGTGGCAGCAGTTGGTATTAATATTCCTCGCATTTTCAACGTGGTTCTTATTGAACCCGGTAAGTCATTCGTGCGTGTCATTCAAAGTATTGGTCGAGGCATTCGTAAAGCAGAAGATAAGGACCATGTTGAAATTTACGACATTACTTCAAGCTGTAAGTTTGCCAAGCGACATTTGACCAAGCGTAAAGAATTCTATAAAGAGGCCAATTACCCGTTCTCTATACAGAAACTAAATTACAAATAAAGCTTGACATTCCCACAGATATAGACTATAATACATTAACTGAAAGACATCCCGTGCGTATATTAACCCTTGACAACACCTTCTATGATTTAGAAACTCTGCCCGAAGAGATTGATGATTTGCGATTCGCAATCCTAGATAATAGCAATCCACTTAATGTAGACTATCATTACATTCCGCTGATCTTTCTTGAATCATTTAACTCGCCGGCACTTGTTTTGAAGATTGGTAAGCATACGATTAAAATGCCAGTTGATTGGCAGATTGTAATCGGTGAGAAAGAACACGGTGATCTGGAGACATTACCACTGACAAGTATTAATGATCGTGGATTCAATGCGTTTGAATTCAATCCACTATCATCATTCAGTCCATCATTTCTTCCCATTGAAATCGTTGATATCTACAATGATGTTACTTGGTTCGCCCCACGACTGAAGAACGGTCAATTTCTGTGTGTACCGATTGAAGATGGATTGAAACCCAAGTGTGTTTACTTTGTTAAAGAAGTAAGCCGTAATTGTGAAATTGTAGACTACTCCCAAGCTTTTTAATATGAACGAAACATTTTTATTCTTTTCTTATGGTATGCTGACTAACAATGATGTTATGCCTCAGGGTGCTGAAAGACTTGGCCCAGCTGCCTTGCCCGGATTCGAATGGGAAATGTTATGCTATGCCAATGTGTATGACAAGCCCGGCAACATGGTATTGGGTGTACTTTGGGAAATTGATTACGACATCCTGGATGATCTAGATCACCGAGAAGGGTACCCCTCATTCTACGGACGAGTATATGCGGATATTATCCATGAAGGCATTCCTAAGCAAGCTTGGGTTTATGTCATGACAGAAGATTATCGCAAAATTCTTCGTGATACGCCACCGTCGGCTTCGTATGTCAGAACTGTTATCGAAGGATTCGCAACAGATGGCATTACCATGCCAAATTTAAATGTAGCTGAACTTGGCTACGAAGCATACTAGTATGGCAACCAAAGTAACTAAAGTAACTAAATCTAAAACTCCAGCTGATGAAAAATTCGGAAATCAAGATTTTGATTTATTCGAATCGCTGGCAGCAATGGATAAAAAAGACTATGGATATCTTGAACGCCTGACTGAAGAACAACAAAAAAAGTTTGTTCCATTTATGATGACTCATTGGATGAGCGCGGTATCAGGTAGCGGTGATGTAGCTGGATACTATGTTCGCAGTGTGGATCATTATGCGAATACTCATTTGTTCAATGAAGTAGTACAAAAACATCCTAAGCTTCAATGGTTGATGCTGTGCGCTTCAAGTCCTAACTTAGGTAAGCAATTTCACAAATGGATTCCCCACCTTAGTGGTAAAGTAAGTTTGTTAAAAGAGCCAGCAAAGACTAAAGATGTCAAAGAGTACTTTAATAAGATTTATCCCAAGACAAGCGAAGATGCCATCGATGGCGCAGCTAAAGCGTTTGTATCCGATCATAAACGCAAGTGTCATTTAGCTGAACTATTCCCTAATTTAAAGCAAGCTGATATCGAAACTCTTAATCAACTTATTACAGATGCCGACATTGCTCAATATGATAAAGACCGCGGAAACTAATCCAGTAAAATATGAATGTGAATTTTGTAAGAGAGAATTCGCAAAGGAAGCCACGGTATTCAAACATATATGCCAATACAAACATCGTTGGGTTGAACGCGACAAGAAGGGCAATCGTATTGGATTTCAAGCTTGGCTACAATTCTATACTCGCAACAGCACAAGTAAAAAGAATAGGACCGTTGAAGAATTTATCAAAAGTCCGTACTACAACGCATTTGTAAAATTTGGCAATTACTGTGCGGAAATTAATGCGATAAGCGTCAGTAGATTCATTGATTGGTTACTGAAAGAACAGATAAAAATTGACACCTGGTGTCAAGACAGTGTTTATACAAAGTTTCTGATTGCTTATACCAGAATCGAAGATCCAATGGACGCGATTGTTCGCAGCATTGAAACAACTATTAAATTAGCTGAAACAGAATCAATTCAATCACATGATTGTCTACGATATGGAAATGTAAATCGAATTTGTTATGCCATTACCGCAGGGAAGATAAGTCCATGGTTGTTGTATCAAAGCGACAGCGGAACAACATTTCTGTCTAATCTAACTTCTGATAATGTTTCAATGATTCTTGATTATATCAACCCAGAGCAATGGGCTATTAAGTTCAAAAGATACCCAGAAATTGCTGCTGAAGTCAAAGCATTGTTACGAGCAGGTGGCTATTGACATTTAATCCATAATCTGTTATAATACAGATATGAAGACATTATACGACCTTGAAAGTACGGGCTTACATAGTTTTAAGCGAGGTGAACTAACATTGTTCACTGCTTATAGGCAGTCTGGCAAAAGTATGCTTAATCAATTGTACGGGACAATTATGACAAAAGGAAACTTTGAGATAACAGATCAGGCCCCAGTAGATGGAGAGACTTGGTATACTGTTGCGTGTGTCAGTGTCGTATGCGAATGGATGCGTGAGCAACCCAAAGAATTGTGGCACGAACACATTGACCTTAGGTGGATTCATTATTCAAACAAGTTTGACATACATGAAAAACTCTATACCGTGTTAGCACTGCGATGGAGCTAGAACTAAGTGAAGGTGGAATACACGGTGCCAGGTATTATATAGTCAGACCCTGGCCATGGGACTCGCACATCACCTGGCTCACAATGGAAGCATGGGCTATTGGAACATTCGGACCAGACGGTGGCTCTATTTGGAATAATCTTAACTCACGCTGGTATATGAATAATAGCAAATTCTGGTTTCGCACTGAAGCGGATCGTACTTTTTTTATATTAAGATGGCAATGAGAATTCAAAAAGTGTCCAGCAGTGACAACATACATGCTCCTGGCGAATATATGTATAAAATTCATGACCACTGTAAAGATAGCGACACCCTGAGGGGGTGGAGAGACGAAATCAAGTTGGATTGTCTCATTTACTCCAATGTTGCTTATTTCAATACCGAAACAGATGCTATGTTTTTCATACTGAGATGGCAATGACTACCAATTACAGTTGGCAGTACAATGGTGCTGCCCCGTTCATAGATATCATGCAATGGTGCGTTGATACTTTTGAAAATGCTAACTGGTCTGCCAACTGGGAAACTTTTAGTTTCAATAATGAAAAAGATTATGTTTGGTTTGTATTGAGGTGGCAATGAGAAAACTAATTCCAAATAATATAACTGTTACTGAACAGATTGCGATCCATCGTCAGTTTTTTAATATGGTTGGAAAATGGCGTCGTAGTCAGCAGCCTGTTTTAAGAAAGGATGAATACTTGCAGTGTTTGGAAGAGGACAGCGGTGTTCGGTGCCAATATAGTAGCGGTGGTCAGTTGACAGGATTCGAAGTTATTGATGAAAAGACTTATACCTGGTTTGTGTTGAAATGGACATGAACGATACTACAAGTTGGATTACCTTTGGTAAAGACCATTATCATTTAAACAGGGTAATGGAGCAGTGGTGTCACGAACATATCGGGCAAGGTGGATGGGCACACGAAACACCAAAGGCTTGGGGATGTATGATGGGCGATAAGATTTGGGTAATGCATAGTATGTTTGGTAACACAACTTTTTGCTTTAAAGAAGAAAAAGACTTTATGTGGTTTAAGTTGAGGTGGGCATGAGTTTTATAACAGTTTCGCGTAATTTGAACGCTGATGAGTTAAGAGATTGGTTAGTCACCAATGTTGGAAAAGAGATCGGCAAGGGAGCTTATGCTAGAAAATGTGGCGACGGATGGGACTTGGATACGACCATTGGTTACAGGGAAATTCCCGCTGTCTTAAAATGGGGCATAACCATTGATGACGAAGCATTAGCAGTATTTTTTAAATTGAGGTGGGCATGAATAATAAAACAATTGAAGATTTTGTAATCCGTTACGGTGCCAAAGTAAATTACGAACAAAGACGCGACTATAATACTTATAATACTATGGGTAGGGCAATGGATTACTATTCATTGGATTACTATGGCAATGGTAACAGCATAGTAGGCATTGAACTACCTTTAAAGGCATTTGAGCACTTAGTCAACTCGGATAATCAAGCTGATGTAGACTATCAAGCTGGTAAGGAAGAGGCTCGCATTCGTGCTCGGTATCCATCAGTAGCAGAAGCGTATGCTCAATATAAAATGTTACTTGAACTATGCAGATAATTGAATATATTAAAGACAAGTATCTAACTTGGCGTACTGG
>Ga0129324_10002347_pt1 | contig 11713 bp, 12 predicted proteins | sample CPBDNA_7_FD_96879 | JGI IMG/M metagenome (GOLD analysis project Ga0129324, IMG submission 96879) | Freshwater to marine salinity gradient microbial communities from Chesapeake Bay, USA - CPBay_Spr_15_0.2_DNA | ecosystem: Environmental > Aquatic > Marine > Coastal | place: USA: Chesapeake Bay... | reverse complement strand
TTATCAATTTTTAAAAACAAAGCAAAAACATTAGAAGACATTTTTAATAATTGTAATTTTGTATTTAATTTTCAAACAATTGATATTGAAAATACTTTAGATAAGAATGCAGTAAAATTAATTCATGAATTTTATCAAAGCATTATTAACCTAGATGATCAAAATTTTGATGCTTGCAAAGAAATAATAAATGATATTATTAATAAAAATAAAATAAAATTTAAAGATTTTGGTCAACCTATTCGATTGGTTTTAACTGGCAGTAAATTTGCTCCATCTATTAATGACATAATACACTCTTTGGGTATTAATGAAGTTAAAAAGAGACTTAAATATTATCTTTAAATAGACTTTTTTTATCAAAACTGATAATAAATTTGCAATTTCATGTCAAAAAAAGCCAAATTAATCATAGATAATAAAGATTACGAATTTCCAATTTTAGGCGGATCTGTAGGTCCTAATGTGGTTGATATAAGTAAGTTATACTCCTCGACAGGAAATTTTACTTTTGATCCTGGATTTACATCTACAGCAAGCTGTGAGTCTTCTATTACCTATATAGATGGTGAAAAAGGTGAATGCTTTTATCGTGGCTACCCAATGGATGAACTTTCTAACAAAAGCTCTTTTTTAGAAATTGCTTATCTTTTGTGGAATGGCGAATTACCTACTAAGGAAGAATGGTTTGAATATTCTGAAGCTATCAAAACTCACACGATGGTTCATGAGCAAATGAAGAAGTTTTTTGATGGATTTAGAAGAGGTTCACACCCCATGGCTATTTTAACTTCAGTTGTAGCTGCATTATCAGCATTTTATCCAGATTCTATTGATGTGAATGATTTACAGCAAAGACAAATCTCAGCTAGAAGAATGATAGCTAAAGTCCCTACCTTAGCTGCAATGGCTTATAAATATTCTATTGGACAGCCTTTTATTTATCCTGACAACTCACTTGATTATACAGAGAATTTTTTACAAATGGTTTTTGCTGTTCCAGCAGAAAAATACAAAGTAAACAAAGTATTTGCTAAAGCTTTAGATAAAATATTTATCTTACATGCAGATCACGAACAAAACGCCTCGACTTCAACAGTGAGATTAGCGGCGTCATCAGGTGTAAACCCTTTTGCATCTATATCAACTGGCTTTACTTCGTTGTGGGGACCATTGCATGGAGGTGCAAACGAAGCAGCATTAAATATGCTTCTAGAAATTGGTGATGTAAAAAATATCCCTGAATACATTAAAAGAGCTAAGGATAAAGATGATCCCTTTAAACTAATGGGTTTTGGTCATAGAGTTTACAAAAACTACGATCCAAGAGCCAAAGTAATGCAAAAAACTTGTCATGAAGTATTGGAAGAAGTAGGAAAAAAAGATGACAAAATTTTACAAGTTGCAATAGAGTTGGAGAAAATAGCATTACAAGATGAATATTTTGTTGAAAAAAAATTATACCCTAATATTGATTTTTACTCAGGAATAACACTTAACGCCATGGGCTTTCCATCAACAATGTTTACTGCCTTATTTGCTGTTGCAAGAACAGCCGGCTGGATTGCGCACTGGAAAGAAATGTATTTGGATGAAAAAAATAGAATTGGACGACCAAGACAACTATATATAGGTGAAAAACCAAGGCATTTCAGGGAATTAAAAGATAGAAACTAGCAATAGCTTTTAACTATATCGGAAATAATTTTATTCGAATTTGCTTTTTTAAATGTATTCAAAATTTCGCTATACTCTTTAACATTTTTTTTTCTAATTTTATTATTTTCTATAAAATTACACACTAAAGAAAAAATTTTTTCAACACTGCAGTCGTTTTGAATAAGCTCTGGAATAATCTCTTTATTAGCTGCAATGTTAATAATATTACCATATTTGACTTTGACTAAAGGTTTAATCAGAAAATAATTAATTATAGATGTTTTGTAAATTGTAATTAATGGACATTTATTTTTACATATATCAAGAGAAATAGTGCCTGACTTTGCTACTGATAATATAGAATTTTTAATATAAAAATTTTTTTTATCTTCATCATCTGATAAAAGAAAATCAAATTTATTAGGTAAATAAGATTTGATTAATTGCACTCTATTTTTAGGAACCGGAAAATGAAACATGTAATTATTATTAAATTTCATATTAATATCATTCATTAATTTTGTAAAAATTGGCATAAAAACTTTTATTTCACCAATTCTACTACCCGGACACAAAGTAATTAATTTTTTTTTATTTGGTAAAGAAAATTTTTTGTAAATTATTTTATTTTCAAAAAAAGGGTGTCCGACAAAAGTATTTTTGATCTTCCATTTATTAAATATAGGAACTTCGAAAGGAAATAATAACAACATATGATCAATAAATTTTCTAAATGATTTGACTCTGCTCTCTCTCCATGCCCAAATAGTTGGTGCAACTAAATGTACAATTTTGATATTAGGAAATTTTTTTTTTATTTTTTTTTCTATACGAAAAGAAAAATCAGGTGCATCAATAGAAAAAATTACATTTGGTTTGAATATTGAAATAGAATTAACAGTAAAATTTATTTTTTTTATTATATAAAAAAAATTAACCAAAACATCTTTGATTCCCATAAATGCAATTAAAGAGGAATTAAATAATAATTTAATATTTTTATTTTTGAGCTTTTCGGATCCAACTGCTAATATATTATATTTTTTTTTATCAAAATAACTTACAATTTCAGAGGCTAGTTTATCTCCTGATGCTTCACCCGTAATAATAAAAATTTTTTTTTTCAATTTATGACTTTAATAAAAAAATTATTTTTTTTAATTAATGAAATGGATTTTTCTTGATCTAAAAAAATATGTGCATTTTTTTTTAATACAATACCATTTAAGCGAAGATCAATGCATTTCTTAACAGTTCTGTAGCCAATTGTAGGCAGATCTACTCGTAGGTCTTGTATCATTTTAGGTAATTTAATTAAAATACCAGATTGTTCATTTTTGTTTAATTTTTTTAATATATTTGAGGATTTTAATAACATTTGATCTGTACCTTCAGCAGCTTCAATTGCAACCACAAAACTCTTATTGATTATAGCAGATTGTCCAACATCAAATTTTTGATTTAAAGTCTCTAATAAATTTCTTCCTTTATTAATATCTTTTAAATCTTGGTTACTTATTATTTTTCCACTTTTAATATTTTTTGCAAAAAGCTCGGGTAAATATTTAGTGCAAGAAATAACTTTCATTTTTTCGCTATTTAAAATATTAATTACCAAATCTAAGAGATAAGAATCTCCTTTTTTTAAACTATCTAAAATTTTAGGCAAAAATTTTATTATTTTTTTGTCAAATCTAAAATCTGTAAAATTTGGTCTTGTCACTTTTCCTGCAAGAATTATTTCTTTACATTGATTTTTTTTTAAAATTTGTATTATTGAAGATATTTGAGTAATTGAAAAATTATATTTTTGTTGTTTAAGGTTTTTTTTAGATAAATTTATTACAATATGATTAAATTTTTTATTTTTTAATTTTTTAACTATTAATTTAGGTAATGATCCATCACCAGCTATAATGCCAATCATTTAATCTGGTATACAAATAAGTTTATTAATATTTCTTTTTAAAAATTGTTTGGCCTCAATTATAAGAGGATTATCATTATTTTCGAATTCACTATTGTTAAAATTTTTACTTTCAATAAATTTTTTGTACTCTGTTATTGTGCTATTCTTAAAATTTTTTCTTTTTAAACCTATTAAATTTAAATTCTCGTAAGTACATCTATTTCCAGTAACCAATGTATACGGAAGGACATTTTTATTTACACCAGTCATTCCACCTATCATTGCTCCTATACCTATGTTGCAGAATTGTTGTACAGCAGAATTTCCTCCAATAATAACATAATTTTCAATAATACAATGTCCAGCAATTGGTACATTATTAGCTACAATCACATTATCGCCAAGAATACAATCATGAGCAATATGAGAAGAAATCATCAGTAGGCAGTTGTTTCCAATTTTAGTTACTCCACCTCCATGCTCTGTTCCTGGGTTGATTGTTACATACTCTCTAATTTTATTATTATTACCAATTACTAATTTACTTTTTTCACCTTTAAATTTTAAGTCTTGAGGGTTTGTTCCAATGCTTGCAAATGGATAGATTATATTTCCTGTCCCAATTGTTGTATCTCCTGAAATATGCACATGAGACATAATTTTGCAATTTTCATTAATGGAAACGTTTGGGCCTATATAACAAAAATCTCCAATAGAGACATTGCTTGCTAATTTTGCTCCTTCTGAAATAATTGAGCTCTTACTTATCTTCATCTCTATCAGCTATGGTAGCCATCCATTCAGCGTCTGCCATTTTTTTATTATTTACTGTAGCTATTCCTGAATACTTCCAAATTCTTCCTTTAATTTTCTCCACTTTTACATTTAGTAGTAATTCACATTCCGGTATTACTGGGGATCGGAATCTTGCCTTATCTATAGTCATTAAAAATACCAATTTATTTTCAACTTCTTTTGGATCAAGACTATAAGCGGCTAAAGCTGCTGCAGCTTGACCAAAAGCTTCTACAATTAAAACACCTGGAAAAACTGGTGCTCCTGGAAAATGACCATCAAAATAAAATTTGTCATTAGTAACATTAATGTGACCAGTAGCAGAAATCATTGGAATTATATTTGTTAATTTATCTACTAATAACATTGGCTCTCTATGCGGAAGTAAATCTTTAATTTCTTTTTTTGTTAATTCAGTTTTCATTTAATTATATTTTTTTTAATAAATTCCCTTAACTCCATAGCTGGATAACCCATTACTGTTTTATTATCATCTATATTTTTAATTACGCCAGTTTTACCACCAATTTTTACATTATTTCCAATTTTTAAATGGCCCGAAATACCAGATTGTCCTCCTATAGAAACATGGTTTCCAATAATTGTACTACCAGATACACCTACTTGAGATGCTAACATGCAATAATCTCCAATTTTTACATATTGAGCAATCTGAATTTGATTATCTAAAAAAGTGTATTTTCCTATCACTGTATCTGCTACTGATCCTCTATCAATATTACAGTTGCTACCAATTTCAGCACCTTCACTTATTATAACTTTTCCAATATGTGGAATTCTTAATAATTCTCCTTTAAAAAATTTAAAACCAAAACCTTTTTTTCCTATAATTGAACCATCACAAATATTTACATTTTTGCAAATTATTGAATTGGATATAACAACGTTTGAACCAATATTAACATTGTCATGAATAATGGAATTTTCTTTGATAATTACATTATGACCAATATTTACATTTTTTCCAATTTTAGCACCTTCCTCGCAAATAAAATTATTTCCAAAAGTAATGTTTTTAAATTTTTTTTTAATATCTTTAGTTTTTATTATCTTTTTTGAAATCTTATCAAGAGCATATTTTTCATAAAATAAGTTGCTTATTTTAATAAAATCAATCTGTGGATTTTCAGAAATTATAGGAATTGAATTATCAGGTACAAATTTTAAAAAATTTTTACTAATTATGCATGCGGTAGCTTTGGTTTTTTTTAAAAAATTTAAATACTTTGAATTAAAACAAAAACTAATATCCCCTTTGGAAGCAATTTCAAGATTTGAAATATTTTTAATACTAACATCTTTTTTTATATTTAATTTTAAATTTAAAAACTTAATAATTTTGGACAATTTAATTTTCTTTATTTTGTAGTTCATACAAATTTATTTAAAAAAGAGTTCCAATTTTAAAATTAAAATTTTCAACATCATCAGAAGAATTTTTTGCAAGAGGTATAGCATAAGTAAAACTAATTGGACCTAATGGAGATATCCATGACAAACCTAGACCAGTAGCCATTCTTAATTTATTAGAATCATCAGTACTATTATCATCAACTCCCCAAACATTAGCAGTATCAAAAAAAATATTTGTTACAGCATTCCAATTATCAGGTAATCCATTTGGTATTGTAGAAGATAATGTAGTATAAAAAGAATAATTTCCACCAATAAAATCATTGTCAATTTTCGGTCCAATGCCTCTACTTGAGAAACCTCTTAAATTATTTGAAGAAACAAATAATCTATCGCTAAATTTTACATCTTTATCAAAAGCATTGATTGATTCTAGCTTGTACTTAATTGACCCAACGAAGTTTTCCGAGTACTCGTTATAATAACTTCCAAAAATTTTATTATTTATAAATGGAATATCAGAAAATACAGAAAAACTTTGTCCAAAACCAAATGTATATCCATCAGTAGGTTGGAAGTCTTTATTTAAATTATTTTTATATGCATTGTAAAAAACTTTTGAAGTAAAATAATCTCCTTCCCTTTTTTTAATTAAAGCTGAAGCATCGTTATTTACAGAAACAGAATCTAAATCAAATGACAAGCCTGGGCTAAAAAAAAATTTATTAAAAGCTTCATAATCTATAGAAACTGATGAGCCAATTAATTTATTTTCATAACTAGCGTTGTCAAATTTATTATTTTCTATAAAAATTGAAGATCGAAAAGAATTTCCAGAATTTTTAAAATCAGGATCCATGTAAGAAATATTTCCAAAATTTTTTTGAGTTCCAATATTTAAATTTGCATTTAATTGCAGTCCTTTACCTAAAAAGTTTTTCTCATTAATACCGGAACTGATTGTTGCTCCGCTAGTACCTGCACCAACACCAGCAGATATGTTGCCAGTAGGCTGTTCTTCAACAGCAAAATCAATCTCTATTTTTTCATCACTTATAATTTTATTTTTTGAAGTTACGCTCTTAAATAAACCAGTGCTTTTTAATTTATCTATTGATTGATTTAATTTTGAATTGTTAAATTTATCACCTTCTGAAAAAAAAATTTTATTTCTAATAACAAAATCATCGGTTATATTATTGCCAACAATATTTATCTTATCAACAAATTTTTGATTTTTAATATTTGATAATAAAAAAATAATTTCAAACTCATTATCTTTAATTTTTTTTAACTGAGTATCAATATTTAATTCATAATTATTCTGATCTAAATAATTAGATATAAAATTCGAAATTTTATTAATATTTGAATAATCAAATATATTATTAGAAAATTTTTTTAAATACTCGGATAAGTATAAAATATCTTTTTTATCTAAAGTGCTGCTATTTTCTATTAAATTTATATTTTTTATATAATGTTTAATCCCAGAATTTATTGAATAAATAATATTTGCATATTTATTATCTAAAACATCAATTGAAAATGAATTAATTTGTACATCGTAATATCCATTATTTAAATAAAAATTTTTAAGATTAGAAATATCAATATTTATTGCATTTTCTGTTGGTATAGTAGAATTTGACAAAAATTTCCACCATCCATACTCACTAGAATATAAAATATCAGACAATGTTGAAGATTTAAAATGTTTATCACCTATGAAAAAAATTCTATTTATTCTAAATTTATTATTTAATTCAATTTTATAGAATATATTAATTTTATTATTATCAATTTTAATAATTTTATAATCAATTTTATTATTAAGATAGCCAGTATTTTTTAAAAAATTAGAAACCAAATTTATGTCTTCTTTTAAAGTAAACAAATTAAAAATTGTGTTTTCTTTTATTTTTACAAGATTATTAATTTTTTCATTAAGATTGGGCATATCTAACCCTTCAATATAAAAAAAATTAATTAAAGGATTTTCAACAACAGTTATGAAAACTTTATTTTCTTTTAAAATGATATTTACTTTTTCAAAAAAACCAGTTTCAAAAAGTTTTTTTTGATATTCATTTATAATTTCAGCATTTGGATTGGTTATTTGATTTGTAGCAAATGATTTAATAGTTTTTAAAGATATATTTTTATTTCCCTGAATTATAATATTGTCAAATGCAAAAGAATTATTTGAAAAAAAAATTAAATATAAAAAAACAAATAAAAATTTAAATAATAAGTTTATTTGCATAATCTATGGTTTCATATATTTGTTTTTTACTTGATATTTTTTTTTTAAAAAACTTTTTTATATTTTTATTTTTCATTACTTTATTTAATTTATGATAAATTTCATAGAAGAAAATCTTTTTATCTAAGTAGCGATCTACCAATATATCATTAACAACATTATAGATTATGCATGCTCTAGGCCCATAATTTAAAGCCATGTATGCCAAATCAATCATTTTAAATTTTTTTAGTTTTATTTCATCGAATGAAAAAATAAATTTTTTTTTATTTAAAAAAAAATTTTGATTCATAGGAAAAGATTGATAATTATTTAACAAAGAATTTTCTATTGGTATTCTCATTGAAGAATTATGTGCTACCAAATGAATTAATCCGTTATTTAACAAAACGGCTGAGTGAACTTTAGATTCTTCATGAATTTTAATTTTAATATTATCTGGTTTCATTTTAAAAAGAATGGAAGCCTCGATAACCTCAAGTCCTTTATTTGCCATAGTTGCGGAATCAATAGAAATTTTTTTTCCCATTTTCCATATTGGATGTTTTAAAGCATGATTGGGTTTAATTTTTTTTATTTCTTTAGTATTTTTTTTTAAAAAAGGGCCTCCTGATGCAGTCAAATAAATTTTACTAATTTGGCTTTTATGAAATTTTTTTAAAGTGCTAGCTAAACAAAAATGTTCTGAATCAATAGACTCAATCAAGCAATTTTTTTTTTTTGCTTTCATAAGAAAATAATTGCCTCCACAAACAATTGTTTCTTTATTTGCTATTAATAATTTTTTTGAATAATTAATAAATGAAAAAGCATATTCTAAACCATGATGGCTAGAAATACCCAAAATAACCTTATCAAATTTAATTTGATAATCATTATTAAAACTTTTTATACCATTATAAAATTTAATTTTTTTTTTAAATTTAATTTTTTTAAAAAAATTATAGATTTTTAAATTATTAATTATTACATATTTGGGGAAAAATTTTTTGATTTGATTGTACAAAACAACCTTATTTGAATTACAAGCTAAAAGATCTAATTTAAATAGCTTTGGATTCTCCTCAATAACTTTCAAAGATATTTTTCCAATACTACCAGTTGAACCAAGAATGGCGATCGATTTTTTTTTATATGACATTAAATTTTATTATAAATTGGTAACTAATTACAACGAAGATCAAGCCATCGATTCTATCAAGAACACCCCCATGACCAGGAATTATTGCAGAGTAGTCCTTAATTTGATTTATTCTTTTTACATATGAAAAAAAAATATCACCTGCAATGGATATAATAGATAAAATTAATTGTAACAACACAATCTTAAAATTGAAAGTAAATGTACTCAAAGAAAATAATAAAATAAAAATTGAAAATTGTGAAAAAAAAATAGAACCTAAAAAACCAGATATAGTTTTATTTGGACTATAAATTGATAATTTTGGTCCGCCAACTAACTTTCCCACTAAATATCCAGATATATCAGAAATCCATACAATTGATATAATCCATATTAAATAAATATAATTTGAGTAAGATGATCCTCTAATATTAACTAATGATAAGATAAAAAAAATAATCAATATATATAAAAATATACTTAATAATTTTTGCTTAACATTTTTAAATATTTCATAACAACTTAATAAAAAAATTATTACTAATAAAGTATAAAGATAAAAGTTAGACATATAAATCATATAAAGAAATATTGGAGCTACTATTAATGAACTGATTAATCTTAAATAAAAATTTTTCACAAACCTCCAAAATTTCTTTTAATTTTTTTATATTTTGTAACTATTTTTTTTAAGTCTTCTAAATTAAAGTCTGGCCATAATTTTTTTATAAAAAAAATTTCTGTATAAGAAATTTGCCAAAGAAGAAAGTTGCTCAAACGGGTATGAGATCCAGTTCTGATTAAGATATCTGGATCAGGTATCCCAGCTGTATATAAATAATTATTTATTGTTTTTTCAGTAATTGGTTTTTGTTTATTTTTTTTTGTAATTTTTTTAATAACATTTATTAATTCTTCTTTAGAATTGTAATTAAAAGCTATAATTAATGTTAATTTGTTATTTTTCTCTGTTAACTTTTCACTTTTTTTTATTAGATTGATAATTTTTTTTGTTAAATTTTTTTTTTCACCTATAAATTTAATTTTAATTTTATTATCGAGTAAATATTTCATATTTTTTTTTAAAAAATCTTCTAATAAAAAAAAAAGATACGATATTTCTGATTGGGGTCTATTCCAATTATCTAGTCCAAAAACGAATAACGTTAAATAAGAGATTTTTTTTTTAACAAAATATGGAATTAAGTTTTTAATATTCTTTGTTCCATGTAAATGTCCATATTTACGGGGCTTATTTTTTTTATTAGCCCACCTGCCATTGCCATCCATAATGATAGCAACATGAGACAGAATATTCATACTTTTAAAATTTCTTTTTCTTTCTCTGAAATTTTGTTATCAACTTCCGATATAAATTTATCTGTTATTTTTTGTAATTGCTCTGATAAATTTTTATTATTATCTTCACTAATTAATTTTTCTTTTAATAATTTTTTTAAAAAATCCATACCGTCTCTTCTGATATTTCTTATAGATATTTTTATTTTTTCAGATTGAGCTTTTACAATTTTTATTAATTCTTTTCTTCTCTCTTCTGATAGTTTTGGAACTGGAACTCTGATTAATTGTCCGTCAACAGTTGGATTAATATTAAGCTCAGACTCTCTAATTGCCTTTTCAACAAATTTTGTATTGTTGGCATCCCAAACTTGGACGGTGACCATTTGAGACTCTGGAACTGAAACTGTTCCAAGCTGATTGATGGGCATCTTTTGCCCATATACTTCAACTTTAATTAAATCTAACATTGAAATGTGAGCTCTTCCAGTTCTTATGGAAGACAAGTCAGAATTCAAACTTCCAATAGTAGATGTCATTTTGGACTCAAACTCTTTTAATTTGATGTCTGTGCTCATATAAAAACTATAATAAAACTATTTGGACAAACTAGCAACTTCGTTTACAAAATCATCTTTTTTCACTTCTAGACCTTCGCCAACTTTGAATCTAATAAATTTTTTAATTGTAAAATTTGTACTATTATCTTTGTTAAATTCCTCTATTGCTTTTTTTACTGATAAATCAGGATTCATTACCCATTTTTGATTTAATAGTGTACTTTCCTGAATAACTTTATTTATTTTTCCAATTATAATTTTATCAATCATATCACTTTTCTTTCCCTCATTGATAATTGATCTTTAATAATAGCTTTTTCCTTTTCAATAAAATTATTATCAATTCCGTCTTGATCAAGTGCCATTGGAGAACTTGCAGCTATATGCATGCAAATTTGATTTGCAAAATTTTTAGACTTTTCACTTTCATCTGATTTATAATTAATTAAAACACCTAAATTTCCAGATTTGTCTGTTTGCTTATTATGCAAATAAGATGCAAATTGATCATTATCAGCAATTGTTTCAAATCTTCTAATTTTTAAATTTTCTCCAATCTTTGCAATTAAGCTTGTTAAAAATTCTGAAACATCATTTTGTTGATCATATTTTTTTCTTAAAAGCTCATCTATGCTTGAAACTTCTGTAGCTAAATTTGAAACTTTTTCACAAAATTGAATAAATTCATTATTTTTAGATACAAAATCAGTTTCTGAATTAATTTCAAT
>Ga0129324_10002346_pt1 | contig 11713 bp, 10 predicted proteins | sample CPBDNA_7_FD_96879 | JGI IMG/M metagenome (GOLD analysis project Ga0129324, IMG submission 96879) | Freshwater to marine salinity gradient microbial communities from Chesapeake Bay, USA - CPBay_Spr_15_0.2_DNA | ecosystem: Environmental > Aquatic > Marine > Coastal | place: USA: Chesapeake Bay... | reverse complement strand
TAGATTATATTGTAAAAACTTAATATACGTATAAATAAAGAAAAATGAATAAGCTAGCACCGGTCTAACACTTCCATTTAATGCATCCACCCAGTAAACTCCAGTTTTATAGGTTTTATATAGAGCCTGTATTTGAGCATTTGAAGCAGAAACCTCAACTTCATCTAGGTTATTTTCAAATTTTTGCTTTTTAAGCTTAACTTGATATTCTAAAATTCTGAGTTCATGATTTTTATCATTTTTATCATTAAAATATTTAACTATTTCAGGGATAAGTGAACTAATAAACCCAGCTAAAGATGCTAGTAAAGTTATCATATGTTTTTTCCTATTTTAAGATTTTTTATAATTCATGAATTATTGTGGATTTTAGTAACAAATTGTAGAAGTCTATTAAAAATTAATGTTTTATTAAGAGTTTCAGGATAATATATTATAAATAATTGATATTTATGGAGAAAGAATATGCCAATAAAAGCAGTTGAAGATTCACTTTTAACTCAACCAGAAAAAGATGATGTAGTATTAGCTATAGTAGAAGAAGGTGGAATATTTAGCAAAACACCTCCAACAGACCTAGAAGGAATGAAAAAATTTATTGAAAATAATCGTGAAGAAATTATGGATTTATTTGATACTTATGCAGGATTTGATAAAGAAAATAGAAACTCTAGTAGATCAAAGAATATTCAAAACATTCCCAATATTGGTAAATTCTTTGATGAACTAATAGTTCCTGCTGTTGAGTCTCTTTCAAAAGAAGGTAAACTGCCACAAAAAGAACCTAAAGAAAAAGCTGTACCAATAAAAATGCCAAAAGTACAACCAACGACTGCTGCTTTTGACTCTTATCAGGCAAACTCACCAGTACTTACTCCCCCTGGAAGCCCTGCAAACCAAAAAGATAACAAAGTGCAAAGCAAGTAAATCTATAAAAACATGATATAACTCTACTAAAACTAACTGACGTTAAAGTACAAATGCTAATCTACAGTAAAAAATATAAAAGAAACTGACAATTTTCTTTACAGTTTTAATTGATAGAAGTATTGTGTAAATGATATTAGAAACAGATCCAATAAGTTAGCATATGTTTAAGCAAATACCCAATATACTTACCTTCTCAAGAATTATACTAATTCCTTTGATTCTTCTTTCATACTTCATAGGAAGTAAATATGGATATATAACAAGCGCTATATTATTTATGCTTGCTTGCATTACTGACTTCTTAGATGGATATTTAGCACGAACTTTCTCAATTCAATCTAAACTGGGTAGATTTCTTGATCCTATCGCTGATAAATTATTAGTTGCCTCAGTTATTGTAATATTAGTTTATTATAAAAAAGCAGATTTATTACCTTCTATTGCAATCATCTCAAGAGAAATTCTAGTATCAGGACTTAGAGAGTTTTTAGCAGAAATAAGAGTTAGTATGCCTGTAAGCGGATTAGCTAAAATCAAAACAGGATTCCAAATGAGTGCAATTTTTATGCTGTTACTTGGATCTGATGGCTCTTGCATTGATCATCTTGATACCTTAGGTAACATTGCCTTATGGATTTCCGCAGGTCTAACATTATTTACTGGATACGCCTATTTAAAAGCTGGCATGCAGCATATTGATTAATTCAAAATAAGTAATTCATATGGACTCAATTAAAATTATTGGTGGAAAATCACTTAACGGAAAAGTATATATTGGTGGATCTAAAAACGCTACTTTACCAATTATGACAGCATCTCTTTTAACAAAAGATACCTTAGTATTATCTAATATTCCTAATCTTGCTGATATTATAACAATGAATCAACTTCTCATGCATCATGGTGTTGAATTCAGTATTGATGGATCTCATGCAAATGGTAATAAGAATGGTCGAACAATTTTATTAAACGCAGCTAATATTAGTAGCTTCACTGCTCCTTATAATATAGTTAAAAAAATGAGAGCATCAGTCTTAGTTCTAGGCCCTTTACTCGCAAGATTTGGCGAAGCAAAAGTGTCATTACCAGGTGGTTGCGCAATTGGCGTTAGGCCTGTTAATTTACATCTATATGCATTTGAACAAATGGGGGCTAAAATTGATATATCTCATGGCTATATTTGTGCCACAGCTCCTAATGGACTTAAGGGAGCTCATATTAACTTTGATGTCGTCTCGGTTGGAGCTACAGAAAATGCACTTATGGCAGCAACTTTAGCTGATGGAGAAACTATTATTAGTAACGCAGCTTCAGAACCTGAAGTTAATGATCTGGCTCGCTGCTTACAAACAATGGGAGCAAAAATAAGTGGTATTGGAACCTCTACCCTTAAAATAACTGGAGTTAGTAAACTTCATGGAGGACACCATACTATTGTAGCCGATAGAATTGAAGCTGGCTCATATGCAGTTGCCGCAGCAGTAACAGATGGTGAGCTGGAGCTTGTAGATATTGATTACTCGATACTTGCGAATATGGCTGACAAATTTGAACAAGCAGGTGTTTTACTTAGCAAAACTGAATCTGGAGTTAAAGTTCACAGAATTGGAACTGATATTAAATCCGTGGACATGACAACACAAGCCTACCCTGGATTCCCCACTGATATGCAAGCTCAGTTTATGATGATGATGTGCGTTGCAGATAAAGTTTCAATCATTAAAGAAAGTATTTTTGAAAATAGATTTATGCATGTTCCTGAACTTGTACGTATGGGAGCAGACATTACAATCAACGGAAATTCAGCTACAATCAAAGGTATTAAGAAATTAACTGCAGCGAATGTAATGGCAAGCGATCTTAGAGCTTCTATTTCTCTTGTTATAGCAGGTCTTGTAGCCAATGGAGAAACTCATGTTAACCGCATATATCATTTAGACCGTGGTTATGAGGCTGTAGAGCAAAAGCTTTTTGCATGTGGAGCAGAAATATATCGAGTTCAAAATGGATAATATTATAACTCCATTCACTTTATATGATAATAATATTAAGGGCAGATTAATACGCCTTGATGATCAGTTAGACCTTATTTTAAAGCAGCATGATTATCCTGATGAAATTTCAAGAAGTTTAGGCGAGTTACTAATGGTAGTTGCTCTTCTGGGATCTCAGTTTAAAGATGATGTTACCTTATCAATTCAGTTACAAACAGAAGGTCGCCTTAAATATATTATAGTGGATTATCAAATTCCTGGAAATATCCGCGGATATGCTAAATATGATAACGAAGGTGAATATTCAAGTGATGCTATTATAACTGTTACAATTGATCACCAAGGAAAAAGATACCAAAGCGTGGTTGAAGTCAATAACATGAATATAACTGAAGCTATTAAAAAATATTTTTCTCAATCAGAGCAAATAAATACTTCGCTTAAATTATCCATTTGGAACATAGATAATAATTGGTACGGGGGAGGAGTTTTGTTACAAGAACTTCCAAATATAGAAGATGATAATTTATGGGCAGAAGCTAATATCCTCCTTTCAACGCTTAAAGATTCTGAACTACTTAACCCATCATTATCTATTGAAAAACTACTTTACTCTCTCTATCATGAAACAGGGATTAGAACATTTGATAATATAAATATAAATCATAAATGCCGTTGCTCAAGAGAAAGAGCTAAAACTATTGTTAAATCTATAGATATAAAAGAAGCAAAAGATTTAGTTGTTGAAGGAAAACTCTCTGTAAACTGCCAATTTTGTAATATTTCACAAGATTTCACACTAAATGATATTGAAAAATTATATAAATAATTCCAACTTCTATTTATATAAAATTACTAAGATAATTGAGCTAGACCATTTTTCTCAGCAATAGCACAAATTTCTGCAACAATATTCAAATAGTATTTAGATATAGTAATGATTCATATTCATAGAAACTATCCTTTATTAACTCAATAGTTCCTATATAAAAATCTATAACAAGAACCTCATGCATTTGAGTTCTCATAAAATTATATACACATGCAGAACTTATAACTCCAGCTATAACTCCTAAGGAGTCTATAACACTAAGTAAATGATCTTTATTATCTTCATTTAACTTATTAATATAAAAATTAATATCAAAATTATAATGAGAATCATTAATTATTGCTACTTCAGATAGATTTAACTCCTCAAATAAGACTTCAACCTCTATAAATTTTGCAAATCCAATTAAAGAAAATGATAAATTCTTATAATTAGTATCTACTAGCAATGGATGTGAGTGATATTCATTATTGAGAAAATTAGTTATTTCTCTAGCTGTATAATAAGACTTGTTTTCATATATGTAATTTACTTTGCTTATATTTAAAAGATTATTTGTGCTTCTTATAAAATTTTCAAGAGGATTAAAAAATATATTATATGCAAATGCAGCTACATCTTTTGCAAAATCAACTGAAAAATAACTCTCTTCTCCTGATAAAATGCAGTAGCTTGGATAACTTAAAAGTTGATTAAATTCTTTTGATGAATAATCTCTATTTTTTACATTAAATTTAAATAAAAATCTTGGAAACTCTGCTATAACATAGATAGTCATAGTAACAACCTTATATTAGATAAGATAGCTAGATAAAAATTCTAATAATTTCTTGGCCACTTCATTTTTATTATTTCTCGAAATCAGGCATTCTTTATCATCTTTAGTAACAACATGAAGTTCATTATTATCTGAATTAAAAACTTTTCCACCTGATACGTCATTAATAGCTATTATATCAATATTTTTTGATTTTAGCTTTTTAACTCCATATTCTATGAAATTATTAGTTTCTGCTGCAAACCCAACAACAAAAACATTGCTATGCATCTTCTTTACTGAAGCAATGATATCAGAATTCTCTTTTAAGCTTAAGTTTAAATCTAAATCATTCTTTTTAATTTTTTGGTTTGAATAGTTTTTTGGAGAATAATCAGCAACAGCTGCAGCGCCAATAAATACATCACTATCCTTAGCAGCATCCATTGAAGCTTGAAACATCTCTTCCGAGGTCTCAATATTTATGAGCCTAACTCCTTGTGGAGGAGTAAGATTTGTAGGACCTGAAATCAGAGTTACTTCAGCCCCCATTAGCACAGCAATTTTAGCTAAAGCATAACCCATCTTACCTGAACTATAGTTGCTTATATATCTTACAGGATCTATTTTTTCATGAGTAGGACCTGCAGTAATTACTATTCTCTTTTTGTTTAAAATTTTTTTTATTGAGAATTCTTTTACATATTTAACTATATCAACAGGATCAATCATTCTACCTAAGCCAACATCACCACAAGCTTGCTTTCCACTTGCTGGACCAATAATATGCTGTAATTTTGAAATATTTGATTGAACAAATTGATTTTCCCACATAATTTTATTCATTGCAGGAGCTACAATAATTGGTGCCTTAGTTGCCAAGCATACTGTGGATAATAAACAATCAGCTAAACCATTCGATATTTTTCCAATCATATTTGCTGAAGCAGGAGCAATTAAAATCATTTCAGCAGCTTTTGCTAAAGTTATATGTAGCATTTCTCCGCTTAAGCCAAGAACTTCATCATGTAAATGAACTTTATTTGGAAATAAAGAATTTAAAGTTAGAGGAGAAACAAAATCTGCAGCTGATGCAGATAATATTATTTCAATTTCAAACCCATTCTCTACTAATAACTTAGCTAATTCTATAGATTTATAAGCAGCTATGCTTCCTGAAACTCCAATTAATATCATAATTTACCTAAATAATTTATTAAGCTCCACATGAGTCCAATTTTTATCCTCATGAGTCCTTTTGATATATAAATCCTGCGATTTACTATCGAATATAATTTGATATATAGTATAGTCTAATTTTGCTCCACCGTCAGCAAGTTTAATATCTAGTATATTCATCATATCATTAATGCTATAATTAAGCTCCATAGTTTGCCGTAAAAGATTATTCCTTCTTGTTACACCTTCCCATGTGTTAGAATCCTCTAGCACACCAAGATTCCATTCTTTATTTAAATAAAAATTAGTAGATGCAAAGCTACTATGCTTTTCTGGTTGATAAGTTTTTTTACCTTTAAAGGAAGAATATTCATAAGATCTTAAATTAGTTTTATCAGCAGCATTTATAACTAAAGAAAAATCACTATCTAACTTACATAATCTTTGATCTAGTTCACTAAAGTCTCTGCTATTTTGTATAGCAATCAATAAATTTATAAGTAAAGTTTGCTCTGCTTCATTCACTGCAAATCCACCTGAGGGCATTGCATTATTAAACTCAAGAAATAAAGAATTAGAATTAATAGCAGTAATTGCATAAATTTGACCAGGAAGAGCAATGAATGCCGTAGGAACTTTATTATCTTCCTTTAAAACCACTAAAACTAAATATTTAGAAATTTCTTTATAAATCTCACCCGAGTAGTCATAATTTCTTCCAATTAGATTAGCCCCAGTTACTGTTTTTGCTCCTGGAATATTAATGAAAGAACATGCACCTAATTTTTTTGATAAATCAACAAGGGATCTAATAACCTCCATTGCATTTAAAATTTTCACTTCATCTAGTGATAGATCACTACCAATAGCAATTGCTTTAATAAATTCTTGATATTCAAGAGGATATCTATTATAAAACTCATCTGCGCATTTAATTAGTTGATCATAAAATAAATTATGTTTATTAATATAAAATTCTTTGAGTAAGTTTAAACAAATCCCAAGCTCATTTTTTAAGCTCCGCCCATATTCCTCACCCATCATCTTTTTATTACCTTTAAGTGATAATATTCTAATAGAACTCATAATATCTCTAACTTTTAAACTTAAAATTTAAATAATAGATTAAGAGATTTCTTCTAGATTGTAAAATTAAAAGATAATTGAAGTTTAATAGCATCTATGCTATTATCCTTCGCTTGCCGCAGAAACGTTAGGATATATTATATGAAACAAAATTATATATTTGGAATAAGTGCAAAACTACTGAATTGTTTGTTATTTTCTATAATGACATTACTAACTCTGCATTCAACGGACCTACTTCCGCTTAAACAAGTATTATTTTTAAGAAGCGTTATTGGAACATTAGTTTGTATTGTTATTCTTTTTTTTATAAAGCAACCAATCTCATTCAAACTTTCATCAAAAAATCTTTTATTCTATTTTTCTAGAGCTTTTGTTAGCTTTATAGCAATGCAATTATGGATTTTTGCAATCAATCACATTGGCATTAATGAAGCAACCGCAATAAGCTATACCGGGCCTTTTTGGATATTTTTAGCTGCTAGGTATGTAATGAAAGAATCCATTAACTTTAAAAGCTTAATGGCCATTTCTATTAATATGATTGGTGTTATAATTATTTTAAAGCCAAATATTGCAACATTAAGTGTTTTTGGTATTGGAGCCTCAGTTACATCAATTTTACTTTGGGTATTATATGAAACCATCTGTAAAAAACAAACCTCAGATCAGCATTATATGTTACAAACATTCTATGTTTTTTTAATGGCTACCATAATCATAGCCCCTTTTGCTATAACAAAATGGCAACCAGTAAGCTTTGAAGCATTAAAATCTATTTCTTTACTTGCAACTCTTAGCGTGTTTAATGTGACAGCTATATTTATTGCTTATGCATTTGCACCAATGATGGTCATTTCACCATTTAGCTATGCTAGATTAGTATTTACTGCCATTTTAACTAATTTAGTTTATCATACAGTACCTCATGTTGAGGTATTTATTGGCTCTGGTATAATTCTAATTGCAAATTGTTGCTTTACTTATTATTCTTGTGCTAAGAAAAAAGAAATAGAAAAAAAGGTAACTGTCTAATGCAAAAACTAAATGGCCCATTTAAACTTCCAACTAATGGAAAGAAAGCTGATAAACTAGTTATATTTTTACATGGAGTTGGAGCAGATGGATTAGACCTAATTAATCTTGCTGATGATATATCAGAAATACTGCCAAATGCAGCATTCTTATCTCCAAATGCTCCCTTCCCTTATGATGATTTTTCATCAGGATATCAATGGTTTAGTCTCCGTGATAGAAGCGAAGAAATGCTATATAAAGGAATAAAAACAGCCTCACCTATTTTAAAAAACTATATAGATGAAAATCTTAAAAACCATAATCTAAGCTATAAAGACTTAGTTTTATTTAGTTTCTCACAAGGAACTATGATGGCTCTACAATTTGCCCCTACTCTTCCTGAAGAATGCTTTGCGGTTATTGGTTTTTCTGGAGCTTTGGCAAGCCCTATGAATTTAAAACAAGATATGCAAACAAAACCAAATATATTTTTATGCCATGGGGACGATGATCAAGTTGTTCCATTTTCAAGACATCGTCATAGCGCTAAAGCATTAAATGACATGGATTTTCCAGTAGAAGAATATATTATGAAAGGAGCAGGACATACAATTACTATGAGTGGTCTCAAAGCAGCAAAAAAATTTCTTAGATCTTTAGTTTAAGAAAACAAATACTTATAAGTGATTGGAGCTATCTTTTTATTATAATTTTTAGTCATTAGTTTTTATAACTCCTGTACTCATGCTCCTTCTTATCCATACTTGAGGATCTCCTTCCGCTACTTTTTCCTTTTACAACCCTACTCGAACCACTCCTCTCCGTACCCTTGAACCAGAGGCTCGAGGGTCCAGGTCTTACTTCCTTCATAGAATATAGACTGGATTCTCATTAAAGATACGCTTTAACAAGAATGACGACTATGTGTGAGTTTTACATCACTATTATAGTTATCATTAACCACATATCCTTCAGTTACATTAAAAATATTGGATGTTATTTCTCCTTACTCGAACCCCTGCGAAGGTGCTGTCGCATCTGTTAAAAACAGTGGTGAATTTTAGCAATTCACTACTAGATATAGTAATTTTTTAAAAGCCTAATTACTATATTTGGTATGAGAAAAATGCATTTTTAACAGATGCAACAGAACCCAAAAACTACCCTTTATCAATATCTAAGGAGTCGTAACGTAAAGCTAGGAGATTAATATATTAACCCTATGCCGCATTTCTGGAGGTTCTTCTATTTGACGCGTATTAAAAAATTTGAAGTGATACTAGTATTTGTGCAACAACGCCAATAATGCCTAAACTAGTTAGCTAGAAAGATCCCAATCTATTCCAAAGCCTTCTAATATTTCTACCAAATGATCTACTTTAATTTGAGATTGATAATCACTAACTTCTAAATCTGTATCAGCTACATTCATAGCATCTACAAAGCATTCTTTTGCTTTATTTTCGGATCCCCAATAATTATAGAACTCACCATAAGCTATCTTAGATTTAAAATTAAACTCAGGGCTATTATAGTCTGTTATAAAATTATCTATATTATCTAAAACTTGATACTTAACATATTCGTTCATTAGCATAGTATAGCTTGGCCCTAATGGACCTAAAATACTAGGTAATACTGCAAACCCAATCACCGTTCCCATGTGAGCCATACCCTGCATATATTCACCATGATAAAATTGCAAGCCCACATCTGCGGCCATAATAGATAAAGAACCTATACTAGTCTTTTGTAGCATCCCTTGAATATACACTACATCTCTACTGACTGCTTTGAATTGTTCTATGGTTGGCTCATAAATTACTTTCAATCCATCAACTATAAAATTAGAACCTATTAAAAGAGATTTTTGTTCATAAAGATGATTATAATTATCGTGATTATCGATCCTATCAATAGGATCAAAGTCCATAGGATCAAAGTCCATAGGATCAAAAGGCAGAGGTCGAGTACTTAAAGGCAGAGGTAGAAGAATAGGTCTAATAGCTGTAGTAATAATTGTATTTAAATCCTTATCTATTGAATAAGGTAAATAAGAAAAAATTCTATCAACATCTCGATTTAAAAAAGTAGATATAAGATTAGTTACATCTAATGGGATGTACTCAATTAGTTCAAGAGGATCTACCATATGCCCTACCATATCACTTACTTCTTTACGCATTGAATCATATCTCTTTTCAAAGTTTGGATTATAATTCTCAGAATTAACAAAACTATATTCTTCTTTAGACAATTCATTTATAAGATATTTTTGTTCTGCAATTCTTGCGCTTTCAATATCATTCAGGATATGCTTTGCTTGAGTATGGCAATTACTATGATCCTTTAGATATAATAAAGCATTTTGTCCGTTTTTACTAAAAATATTAGGATTTGCTTTCACTGATAATAAGTCTTTAACATTTTCAAAGTCTGCCTGGTGAGCAGCAATATTCAACGCCGTGTCTCCTTCATCATCTTGAGAATTAATATTAAATCCACCTTCTACTACTAAAGATTTGATGAATTCAATATTTCCGCTTCTGAAAGCAACATTTAAAGCTGTAATTTGCGCTTCATCACCCCCATACTTTCTACACACTTCTATTAAGTATATTGCAAGTTCAGTATAACCATTCTGGCTAGCAATAGGTAAAAGTGAATCTATAAATAGATCTTCTTCTCCATCATAAAATTTGTCTAATAAAAACTCAACAATTTCAGTTTTTCCGTTCTGGCAAGCAATACGTAAAAGTGAATTTATAGTTAGATCTTCTGCTTCTGCTCTATCATAAAATTTGTCTAATAAAAAAGTAATAATTTCAGTTTGACCGCCCTCACAAGCAAACTTTAAAGTATTTTTAAAAGTTTTTCTTAAATCAGTTAAAGAGTAAGAAGATGAATGATCTTCTAGTTCGTAAAAAATTGTAGCCATTATATTATTATGCGTGTCTATTATGTTCTCTATTAAACTTGCAGTATCTATAATGATCCCTTTCTTAGAAGCATCATACAATTCATTTTCTAAAATTTTATATTTATTTGATAATTGATATAGTGTTACTATAGATTTCATAAATTCAATATTTCCTCTGTTGAAGGAATTATGTAAATATTCTAATTTATTATTAGAAATACTTAATAAAAGTTTAACAACCTCACTATACCCTCCCTTAGAAGCAAGATATAAAGATGATTGTCCAGCATAATTTAACTCTTCAATTTTAATTTGAAAGTAAGTATCGATTTTTTCTAATAAAAAAGAAATAATTTCAGTATAACCTTTCTCAGAAGCAATATGTAAAAATGAATTTCCATCATCATCTCTATGAATAGCAATTAGAAATCCATGACCCAAAGTACAAAGATTATTCATTAAATCCAAAGTAAGTTTAATATGACCATTCTTGCAAGAAAGTATTAAAGAAGCAAGAAGACTAGATTCTAAATCTTGATAAAGAAAAGATAGGCTGTAACGAGATGGAGCATAAAGAGATAGAGAAATCATATTTTCTCTCAAATCTATTATTTCTTTTATTACACTTGTAGCATCTATAATGCCCTCTTTCTTAGAAGAATCATACAATCTATTTTTTAAAATTTCATATTCACTTCTTAATTTATTTATCGTCATTAATCTATTCACTACTCAACAACCTTATTATTCTAATATTATTAGATTAATATAATTTAACAAACTTAGTGGTCATGTCAAGGACCTTGTTGCATCAGGGCTTTTGCACGAAAAATATGGTTTTGTCGCAGCTATAAAAGATAGTTAAAACTTTATTTTAAATGTGAGGATTTTACCCACTAAGCTACCAATGAAGCAAATTGCTCAAAAGTCGTTCTATTAATTTGGTTATCGTTTTTGAGTTGTCCTTTTCTAATCATATGTGAAATTTCAATATCCTT
>Ga0129324_10002345_pt1 | contig 11714 bp, 10 predicted proteins | sample CPBDNA_7_FD_96879 | JGI IMG/M metagenome (GOLD analysis project Ga0129324, IMG submission 96879) | Freshwater to marine salinity gradient microbial communities from Chesapeake Bay, USA - CPBay_Spr_15_0.2_DNA | ecosystem: Environmental > Aquatic > Marine > Coastal | place: USA: Chesapeake Bay... | reverse complement strand
CGCGCCGTTCCGGATGTGACATGGTCAACGACGAGCATCACAGTCTTTGCGGTAATTGCCGCCGCAACAATTGTGACGACCGCTTCATCGGGAGTTAAACGTGGTACTGGTAGCGCTACGACTCTGCCTCCAGCGGGCTCTAAGCCGCGCTTAACGGCGTATGTGATCGCGCCATACTCGTGATCTAGGACGATAACTTCATCCCCTGATTTAAATGGAAAGCCCCGCATTGTTGTAGTTGCAGCCTCTGTGGTGTTGCGCACCAAGACAATCTGATCGGCCTCTTGTCCTAAGAATGTAGCAATCTTGCCACGAGCATCTGCCACCGCTGGGCGAGATTGGCGTGCATAGAAAGCGACAGGATTCCTATGTACCTCCTCTTGCCATCTCTTCTGCTCTGCATAGACAACGCGAGGCAGCGCCCCATAACTTCCATGGTTGAGATGATGAACTTCTGGATCAAGACTCCACTCAGACTTTGCATCAGCTAAGTCGAAGGTGGTCATTAGCCTTTTACGATTCCAGCCGAGAGTCCAGAGATCATGAATTTAGACATCAACCCGAAGATAATGACTGTTGGGATAATTCCAACCATCACAGCTGCAGATAATCCGCCCCATTCAATCCAGTATCCACCGATAAAGGAGCGCATCGCCACTGGGAATGTCTTGCTGCCTTCAGAGTCGATCAGAATCATCGCTAAGAAGAGCTCATTCCAGCACTGCACAAATGAGAAGATAAATGTTGCTGCGATTCCAGGCAATGCAACAGGCGTCACGACGCGAAAGAGCGCGGTGAATCGATTGCAGCCATCAATCAGGGCAGCTTCATCAAGTTCGGGTGGTATACGCTGAATAAATCCACGCAACATCATTGTGGCAAAGGGCACCATTCCGCCCACGTAACAGAGTGTTAGTCCGATGAGTGAGTTAATGAGGCCAAGTTTTTGCATCAATAGGTAGAGCGGGGCCAATGAAATGAGCCCTGGGATCATCTGTGTTGTTAAGAATCCCAACATGACTTGGGGTTTACCGGAGAATTCATAGCGAGCCAAGGCATAGGCGCCGAGCAATCCAAGGCCGATTACGATAAAGGATGCCACTAAAGAGACGATAAGGCTATTTCTTAGGAAGATTCCAAAGGCGTAATCCCTAAATAAGATGCGGTAACTCTCCAGCGTCGCCCCTTCATTTGGGAAGTAGTAAAGATCGTTCACTTCACGCTTTGGCTTAATGGATGTGAGCGCCATCCAATAAATTGGGAAAATTGTGAAGAAGAACCAGATACCTAAGACTGTAAATTTTCCACCTTTACCTAGTGCGGTTAACATCATCAGACCCCCGAATCTTTCTCAAGCCTTGTCGCCATCAGATAGAAGAGCGTGAAGACAAATAAAATAACCATAATCATCAATCCCACAGCAGATGCTGCGCCCCAATCTGCATCGAGAGTGAGTTTCTCGATAAGCCAGGAAGAGAGGATGTGTGTACGGCCAGCTGGTTGGCCCTGTGTCATACCGAAGATCAAATCTGGGAAGTTGGTAATCCACATAATTCGTAAGAGCACAATGAGGATGAGGGTGGCACGGATATAGGGAATGATAACGCTAAAGAGTGTTTGGAAACGATTAGCCCCATCAAGTTCGGCAGCTTCTAACATCTCCTTTGGTACACCTTGTAGCGCAGCCAAAATCATAATAACGAAGAAGGTTACGCCATACCAAATATTTGCGATGATGACAGCGGCCATTGCCCATCGCGCATCTGATAACCATGGGATGCGGCTATCAATTAAACCGAGCTTTAAGAGCGCATCATTGAGCACACCAAAGCTCTCATCGAAGATCCACTTCCAAACTAGTCCCATCAAGAAGCCCGATAGAGCCCACGGGATAAAGATTAAACCTTGATAGAGTCCAATAATTTTAAACTTCTTTTTCAGCAAGAGCGCTAGGCTGAAGCCGATGGTGAACTGAAAGAATACTGAGACGAAGACCCAGAGAAATGTATTTGTCAAGATTCTTGAGAAATTTGGATCCTCAAGTAACTTCCTGAAATTTTCTAATCCGTTGTAGCCGATATTTGACTGATCATATAATTTAAAACTTTGGAAACCTAGTAAAACCGTTCGAATTACCGGATAAAAAACAAAAATCAAGATCATGATAGCTGCAGGTGCTAAAAAGGCGAGAGCCTTTAACATTCGGGTTGTGCTAGCTGCCCGCTTACGCGTGGGTTGATGCATCGTTGCGGTCATTGGATGGATTACCCCTTTGTTACATCATATTTGTTACATCATATTTGCTACATCAAGTTGCTACATCAAGTTGCTCTTAAATATTTGAAGAGTGGCTGGTTATTATTCATAACCAGCCACCCCAACAAACTTTGCTACTCGAAACGAGTAACAATTTTCAAGATATTGCCGCTTACTGCCTCGAAATTAATCGATGCACGCCGCTTTACCTGTGAGATCACTCCACTTCTTAAGAAGTTCGGTTGTTGTGATATCACCGGTGTAGAGCTTGGCCATATCTTTATCCATCTCTGGGTAGGCAGCACCGAAGCACGCGGTCAACTTAGGACCACGAATTCCGCTCTTCATGATGTGCTTCTTATCAGCGTTGATCTTGGCATAAATTGACCAAGCGCCATTCTTAAAGAATGGATCATTTGCAGCAGTTGTGGTTACAGGACCAACACCATAAGCACGAGCAAAGAGCGCATGCTGTGGGTCTTGAGTAATGTAATCAAGGAAGCCAAGTGCGATGTTCTTGCACTTTGAAGATTGGGCGATAGACCAAAGTCCACCGGCTCCAAGGAACTCTGCTGAGTAACCTGTTGGACCCTTAGGCATCTTGGTCATTGTCCAGTTGCCCTTTGCATAAGGCTCAAAGTTATCTTCCACAATTTGGATTACTTCATTGTCTTGGATCAGATAGTTTGCAACTCCTGTGTGGAATCCCTTAACCATTTCTGGGTAACCCCAGGAGATGGAAGCGGCAGGTGATGCCTCTTTCCAGATTTTAAGCAAGAGATCCATAGCGGTCTTTGCCTCTGGGGTTGCGAAGATGGACTTACCATCTTTTGTCTGCAAGCCAGTGTTATTTAGGTTTGGTGCAAGGTGGGCATGGATAATAAATAGCGCCTGTGAGTGGGCTGCTGGACCACCGCGCATAGCGTATACATATTGATTATCTGTCTGCATTGACTTTGCGTCGTAAATATCTTGCCAAGTCTCAGGAATTGCAATCCCTGCTGCCTTGAAACGATCGGTACGAACAAAACCCGCCTTGGTGTAGTAACCGTTACCTACGCCGTAAATCTTGCCCTTAGTTGTCTGTTCAGCCATCTTCTTGGTGTAAGGAGTCAGGAACTTGTAAGCCTGAGTCTTCTTAAATTGCTTAGCAATATTTGCAAGTTGTCCAGCCGATACTGCCTGGCTATAGATAGCACCAGCAGGCTCAAGAATGTCAACATTCTTAGCCTGGAGAAGCTGTGTGATCTTGGCAGGTGAATCAGCCTGTGATGGTGAGATGATATCGATCTTGACTCCTGGAGTCTTTGCTTCGTAAGCACGAGCAAATGAGTTTAGAAGTGGCGTACGTGCAGGTCCTGCAAAGTACTCGATCAAGCGAACTGTGTACGGCTTTGCTGGAGTTGGCTTACATGACCAAGCCTTTTTAGCAGCATTTGCTGCCGGTGCGAAAGAGCCGGCGGCAGAGATTCCAGCAAGAGCAATTGCTAATGAGGTAACTACTGCAGCGGCCTTTCGACGAGATTTGATGTTAGACACTATGGTCCCCCTTTTGAGTCCATCAGGGATGAAACGATTCACCCATGTGAACCTGACTCTATCGGCAGAAAGGTTCTGATTGCAAGAAATTGCAGGTAACTGTCCTATAACGATCATATAAATTTAATTTTCTACTCAACGGTATAGGCGTGGCTTCGCCCTTCACCCTCAGGTCGAAAGATCACCCTCTCTTAACGCGTTCACAATGAGCTGCGCATCGGTTGCAGCAGAAGATGAGAGATCTACCGTGATTGTGGCGCAGGCTCGATAGAGCGGATCACGGCGGGTGAAGCGCTCGCGGATCTGGGTCTCATCGGCAACCCGTGTCCATTGCCGGCCGATCCCGGCATAGCCGGCGCGCTCGATAATCTCCGCCAGAGGCAGGCGCAGATAGATAGCGAACTCACCCTTGATCAGTTCGCGGTGATCTTCCTTATCTATGACAGACCCTGCAACACCTGAGATAAAGGGGGCGGGGCGTGCCAGAATCTGCTGAAAGCAGAGCGCCTCAAGTACATGAAGCTCTGCAACTGGCATTTCGCCCAGCTCTTTAGCTGACAAGCCGCTGAGTTGGGAAAGTTCAGTGTCATTATCAAAATACTGCCACTTGAGCTCTTGCGCAAGAATCTTGCCAATCGTAGATTTCCCAGCGCCCATTGGGCCGATCAGAAGAAGTTTTTCCGTGCGCATTAGATTTCACTTGCAGCTACGTAGCTAAAGATTTCTTCCATACTCTTCCAAGGTTTTTCAATATCTAAACCTTCTGGCCAAGGTTGGAAATGCTCGCCCATTAACTCAACCCAGTTCTCTGGGCTGACATTTGAATGCAGTACTCGATCATGATTTGTCGTATCTATAACCGCCGGTAACTCCTGATAAGAGAATAAGCAATTTTCTAGCGCACCAATGATGTAACGCTTATTGAATTTACGTAGGCCCTCTTCTTGCAGCTGAAAGTGATAGAAGACATAACTGCAGTACTTTTCTGGCCGCAAATAAACGATCGAAGCAAGGCTTGTGATAGGCGCGCCAGGTTCTCGCCATACCGATTCAACGCGCGGAATCGCATCATGAAAGATGTCGAGCATGGGGACAAATTTTCGATCACCAAAATCACCGGGTGAATCAATGAGCGCGCTCGTGACTTTTGCAGGCAATTCAAGGGTTAACAGTGGGTCTATGGACTCGGCATAGACGAAAAGCAGATGATCAAATCTAAATAACTTGAAAAGATTGATCCCAGCCCCTCGCAAGCTCACTGCAATCTGCTCCTTTTCCTCTATGAGTATCTGGGAAAACGCATCACTAGAGCCCTTATCGATACGGGCTTTGAGCTGGTGCCGATAAATCATCACCATTAAAGATCATCGAATCCGATAAATCTTGCCTCATTTACGTGTAGCTTCATATCTATCTTCAATGTGGCGCAGGTATTTGGCGGCAATTCGATAGCAAATGAATTCTTATCAATAGGTGTAGTCACGCTTACTTCTGATGATTCTGGAGCGCTGTAGGCAGCTCGTGAGCCAGGATAGATAAGACGAATCGAGTTTTCGTGCGAGATCGACTTGTCATAATTATTGACGATGCCGTCATTATCAGATGCGATTGCAATCTCAGTTTGCTGAGTGACTGATTCAAATTGATGTTCACCAAAAGCTCCAGCGAGTAGAATTACTCTGCGAGTTGTAGTGATGCTTGTGTTGACTAATTCAACCCACGTTTGATCTGCTGTCAGTTTTGTAACTAGCGCAGAGACCTCATCAGGTAAACCGATTCGACCTGCATCTGCATCAAAATATCTCAGACGTGCCACTTGTATGCCACCGTTATATAGAACCTGTGGCGCACCTAGCGTTAACTGTGTCAATATTTCAGTGACGACTGGCTGTACTTCTTGCCAGAAGTGAATGTTTACTCCATTTGGCCCGCTAAACACTTCTGTCTCCATAAGACGCATACGACGAGCTACCTGACCCAGCGCCATTGTGAGCGCTTTGACTGGGTAATCCTCGTTCTTACCGTGTAGATAGAGAAACCAAGGCGCTTCATGTCCGGCTTCTTCTTTATTGCGACTTAGTGATACGTAACTACCGAAAGGCGCAATACCATCAATGAGTTTTTCCATTAATTTTGTATCTTCATCGCTCATCGATAGATACCAGAGCCAGAGCGGAAGACTCATGACCATCGGAGAAAAATCAAACCAACCATCTTTTCCATGTCGATAAGGAACGAGCAAGACTGGTTGATCAACGGGAACGCCAAAGCGCTGCGATCCAGATTGGAAGCTGCTTACAGTTTCATTGATTTTGCCAACTTGACCGAGTGTGACGGCTTTCTGAAGAACGGTGCGAGTTAATTGCAGAACGCTCTTATCCCCGGAGAGCAGTATTGCGTTAAGGCCTGCGACAAGTGTTGCGTGGGAGACGCTGTAGAAACCATGTGGCCACGTCCAGCCATAGTGGCCGCCAAACCAACGTCCATCGTGTAGACCGCCAACGTCACCATTAGGTGCGACGTTATCGGGAATAATTCCATCGTTAGCTTCTGCGCGATCAACCCATCCTTGGATGTATCTGCGTATCCAATCTGCTGCGCTTTGATCGTTTTCATAGAGCCAGTTATTTGCAACGAGTGAGGTAGCGGCTAAATTTATGGCAACATCTCCAGATCCTAGGATTCTCTCCATCTCATCGGCCATACGTAGTGAATTTTCTTTAACTGCAAGATCGCTCCACTTATTGATGCCATCTACAAAATGCAGCGGTAATCCATACACTGACATCACGGTATCTAGACCACCAGCTGGGTAGCCATCTTGATTTTCCTGACCCAAACCTGGGCGCAAACCTTCAGAACCATTATGTGGAGCAGGAATCAGATTCTTCTCGTAGTCATAGTTGGGTGCGTTCTTACCCGCATATAAATCTGAAAATTGCGCGGCTAATTTCTTAAACTCTTCATCCTTTGGATCGGCGGCGCAAATCCCGTAGAAGAAGATGAGTGACTCACCTTGATGAAACCAGTCATATCCGCGCTCGTACTGATCTTTGACTAAGCCAAGTTCTGTGAGTTGTTCGGTGACACCTTTCCATGATTTCTTTGCAGCTTTCAAGATTTCTTCGCTGCCACCCAACATGTAGAGCGCTGGCCAATTAAAGAACGCTTCGTAGAAATCATCTGCGCCATCTCTGGAGTGATCCATTCTTTGGTGGAAAATAAGCGATCCATCTGGGTTACAGAACTTCTGGTCAAAGACTCGCCAGCCTTGATCTAGAACGTCAAAGAGTCGTCGCTGTAAAACTGCCCACTCTGGCATCGCTCGTAACGAGATGTGGTTGCGCAGAATTGGGTTCGCATAGCTCTGCTTGGCCCCAAAGTTCTTCTCTGTCACAGCCTCACCTTTCAATTATGTGGAAGGGAAGACCCTTAGATTCCGTAGGCTTTCTTGGCATTGAAAGCCCAAAACTTCTCTTTTTCGCTAGAGCTCAAATCTTGAATCAAATATTCAGCCAATTTCGCAACTTGATTATATGTTGCTGCCAACTTACAAACGGGCCAGTCTGAGCCATACATAATTCGTTCTGCACCAAACGCGTTCAGAACTACCTCAAAATATCTCTTGAAATCATTCTCTTCCCAGGATTTCCAATCTGCTTCAGTCACCATTCCTGAAATTTTGCACGATACATTCTTATTTTTAGCAAGTTCGTTAATCGCATGTGACCACTCTGCCAGTTCACTTTGATCGCCTTTTGCAATATTTGGCTTACCAATATGGTCCAAAACGAAGGTTGTATCTGGGCAATGTGTGACTAGTTGTGTACTTGCTGCAAGATTCGAAGGGTCCACAAGTAAGTCAAAAACTAAATCTTTCTCGGCCAGCTTTTTGGCATTTACCACAATCTGATCTCCGGCGAGCCAATTTGCATCGGCGCGACCTTGCGCTCCATCACGGATTCCCACTAATTTATCTGCACCAGGCAAATCCAGGTACTTCTCTAAGTGCTGGAAGCAATCAGTGCTGCTCATATCTATCCAAGCGACCACACCAGCGACTGATTCATGCTCTGCTGCAACGGCAAAGAATTCTTTCATCTCGTCATATTCAGAGATGGTTTGGACAAGAATCGAGTAATCAATCTCTGCTAGCGCTCTCTCTTTATAAAAATCGTCCATAGAAAAAGTTCGGTTAATTCCGGCAAGTACTTCACCCGCCAACCAAGGACGTGGTGAGATGGCAAGATCCCAAAGGTGATGGTGTGAATCTATTCGCATATATACCCCATTGACTCCGAAGATATGATCCTATATTATTTTTTAGGCCGAGCACAAGCATTCTGGCAACCCCTAGAGAGGCTTAAGTGATGAATTCACTCATTCAAGAGAACTACCCGGATGTCAAGATTAAATCGGTGAAGAATATTCTCCTCTCTCGAATGCATGAGAAAGATAAGGCGTGGGGCACTCACTCGATCCGCGCTGTCAAAGCCGATGTTCATATTGTTGTGGTTGAAACCGACCAAGGGCAGATTGGCTATGGTGAGATTTGCTCGTATGGTGGCCCACCGATCATTAAATCCTGGGTTGAATGGTTCTCCAGAATTATGGTTGGCCGCTCACTCTCTGAGGCATGGCGAGTCGCACGTCCACGCGGAGTCAACTGGGCCCACGATGGTGCAGCTGCAGGTCTTGATTGCGCGTTCTGGGACATTCTTGGCCAGATCACAGGAAAAACTGTTGCTGTCTTGCTTGGCGCCGATCCAAAAGTTACCGAAGTTGATGCATATGCATCCGGCGGTGTGAATTACGACTGGGGAATTGATCCAGAGCAGTTGATTGAAGAAGTTGTTGGATATAAAAATTTAGGATTTACAACAACAAAACTTCGTATGGGAACGGGTTGGCAATTCGATGGAGTAACTCCCGAGCGCTTCCTCGCGCTCATGAAGAAGCTCCGTGATGCAGTTGGTTCCGAATTTCGTTTGGCGGTAGATGGCAATGCACGCCTTAACCTTGATGAGGCGCTCAAAGTAGCCAAAGGCTTGAACGATCTCGGATTTATCTGGTTTGAAGATGCAATCGCAATTAGCAATATTGATGGTTTCAAAGCGTTGCAGAAGGTTGCCCCTGATCTGACTATCAGCGGTGGCGAAGTGATGCAATCACTTGATCAATATCGCCCATATTTTGAGCAAGGTGCCCTGCAAATGTTGCACCCAGATGCTGGCTGGATGGGAATTACTGAGATGAAGGCGGTGATGGAGATGGCTGCCACATACGATATTTCTTGTGACCCACATGGCTGGCATAACGGAGCCATGGCGATCATGCACGCGCACATTATGGCTGGCGCGCCACTCTATGGCCAGGTCGAAGTGAACTTTGCGCAAGGACCATTGCGTGATGCGATTTTGGCTGATGGTTTGCCGGTTGCAAAGGGCAAGCTGCAGGTTCCTCAGGTACCCGGATTTGGAATCAAGTTAGCTGATGGCCTTGAGGAGAAATTCCCTTACCTTGATTTCAATTACCACGCAGAAATTATGCATCCGGTCGCCGAAGTTAAGCCAGAACCACGTAACTACTTCTAACCCATACCTGCGAACTGAAAGGCACTACTCATGGCAAAACCTAAGCTCTTTGATGACAACATTAAGATTGAAAAACCTAAAGGGCTTAAGTTACCGATTACAGGTGATGGCTTCACTCGTGCACCGGAAGAGATGATTAAAAGACTTTCAGTTGTCAGTAGCGCTACCGCATCTGCGCTGATGTATATGCTCGGAATTCGCTACACCTTTATTACTGGGCCACGAGCGATGAAAACTGGCCAACATGCAGTAGGTAGTGCGATCACAATTCAATTTATGCCGCAGCGAGAAGATATTGCATCGGGAAAAATCCAAGAAGAAGGCGAAAATACCTCAGCGCTCTGGGCAGTTCTTGATGATGTACGGAAAAATGATTTCCTTATGATCCAGGCATGGGGTGATAAGCACACTGGCTGCCTCGGTGAGATGCTGGTGACATCATTTGCAGGTCGTGGTGGTGTCGGCATTGTTGTTGATGGTTACATCCGCGATTGGCCACGCATTCAGAAGATGGAGATTCCTCTGTGGACACTTGGAGCCACTCCAAACTTTGCCTCACAAGGTCCGCTCTATCCATGGGCACACGCTGTTCCTATTGCAGTAGGTGGCGTTCTTGTCATGCCGGGTGACATCATCATCGCTGATGACGATGGAGCCGTTGTTGTACCAATCAACGTAGCTGAGATCATTCTTGAGGTCGCTGAGCGTTATGAAGGAAACGAAGTCTTTAGCCGCATGAAGCTAGCTGAAGGCGGCGCACTTCGTCGTTACTACCCATTGAGTGAAGAAGGCTTGGCTGAACTAGAAGAGTGGCGCGCAAAAAACAAGATGAATTAGAAGTTCGCTAGAGCTTTCCAACACTCTTCCGGAATTTCTACATTGAAATCTCGTATATTTGCCGTCAACTCAGCGACAGATCGCGCACCAGTTAATACCGATGTGACAGCTGGATGGCGCATCGGGAATTGAATCGCCGCTGCAGTCAATGGGATATTCCATTCCTTGAGCATCTCTCTGATCGCTACCGCTCTCTCGATCAATTCAATTGGCGCTTCAGCATAGTTATAGGTTGCGCCAACGACTGGGTTTGCAAGAATTCCAGAGTTGAAGACTCCCCCGATAACAATCGAGACATTCTTTCTCTTTGCCAGCGGAAGCAATTCGGTGTCAGCGCTTTGATCTAACAAGGTATAGCGTCCGGCAATAAGAACTACGTTGAGATCAGTCTCTTTTACAAACCTGACTGCCAATTCATTCTGATTGATGCCCACACCGATAGCCGAGACAATTCCTTCATCGCGCATCTTGGCAAGTTCTGGATAAGCATTGTTGATAGCTTGATCTGGGAAATCATCAGGGTCATGGATATAGGCGATATCTACCTTGGGAAGTTGTAAGCGATCAAGGCTCTCTGCCATGGCCTGACGCATTCCTTGGGCGGTGTAATCAAAAGTTGTCTGGCTCAAATTTCCTTGGCCATCCTTAATAAGTAAACGTCCAACTTTTGTTGAGATCGTGACTACCTTTGCCCGTGCAGTGCCAAGACCCTTACCTAATCTGATTTCAGCTAAACCATTTCCATAGAGCGGGGCTGTATCGAAATATTTGATTCCTTGGGTAAGAGCTTCATCGATAACAGCAAGGGCTGCAGATTCCTCTACAGCGGTGTAGAGACCACCGAGGGGGGCGGTTCCAAGACCCAGAGCGGTCACAGATAGATCTGTTCGCGCTATCTTTCTTAGCTCGTGGTGCTTATTCACTGTCACCCTTAAATAAAACTCTAATAAAGCTAGAAGAATCTAGCTCTTAACTGATCCAGCAAGCATTCCGCGACTTAAAAATTTCTGCGAGACGAGGAAGAGAATGATAATAGGGATGGTCATAATGATTGCCGACAGCGCAATCTCTGATCGCTCGATCGGCAAAATTGCAGATGAGTTACCACTAAATGCTGGCGTATTGGTAAAGAGCAGCGTCAAACCTGATGAGAGAGGATGCTTTTCCCCTGAGAGGATGAGCACTTGTGGCAGGAAGAAGTTATTCCATGAACCTACAAAAGAGAAGAAGGCAAGGATGCCGACTAAGCTCTTTGAAATCGGAATAGCAATCTTGCGGAAAATCTTAAAGTAGCCGCAGCCATCAATCTTTGCGGCTTCATAAAGCTCCTTTGGAATCACTGTAGAGAAGTGAATATAGGAGAGGTAGACGCCGAAGGGATAGAGCGAGCTCGCTAAGATCAGACCAAGCTCTGTATCTGTTAATCCCAATACATTGAGCCAAACAAAGGTTGGCATGACGAGAGCGATTGTCGGGATAATCATGGCG